>Ga0210410_10000315_pt1 | contig 59223 bp, 60 predicted proteins | sample IncBWC4MmetaG_FD_161058 | JGI IMG/M metagenome (GOLD analysis project Ga0210410, IMG submission 161058) | Forest soil microbial communities from Barre Woods Harvard Forest LTER site, Petersham, Massachusetts, United States - Inc-BW-C-4-M | ecosystem: Environmental > Terrestrial > Soil >...
TCTTCTTAGCGGCCTTTTTCTTAGCTACCTTCTTCTTCGCCTTCTTTGCTTTCGCTGCCATGATAGAAACTCCGTTATCGGGTTAGTCCGGGGTCCGAGTATATACACGAATAATTAATTTACAAGCAATACGTCACCCTTCTTGCTCGACAATGTGCTAGCGATGTGAGCGACCTCACTCGAGAGTGAGGACGAAATCCCAATCCTTCTTTGCCACCGGCATCACCGACAGACGATTCCCACGGCGCAGCAAAACAAAATCCTTCAATGCCTTTACCGCGTGCCGCCGCAGCTCATCGAGTGTGATGATGCGATCGAATTTGCGCACCAACTTCACATCCACGACGAACCATCGAGGCGCATCCGGCTTCGAATCGGCGTCGTAGTGGTGATGCTCGGGGTCGAAGGCCGTCTTATCGGGGTAGCCGTCCTTCACGACGCTGACGATGCCCGCGATCCCGGGAACGTCGCAACTGGAGTGATAGAAAAACGCCTGATCGCCCTTTTTCATGGAGTCCCGCAGCATGTTGCGCGCCTGGAAATTGCGCACTCCATCCCAGGCGGCCGTCTGTTTGGGCGACTTTCTCAGAGCATCGATGCTGAAGCTGTCCGGTTCAGATTTCAGAAGCCAATAATTCATGGGACACCTTTTTCTCGTAGTGATGCAGTCCAGATTCCGTCGCCAGCGAGTCCAGGGTCACGTCCCAGGGTTCGGCGAACTCGAGGCCGGTGCGCTGACATTCAAATGCATATCCGACCACGCGCGGGCCCCGCCAATGGCGCCGGCGGCGCCGGAACTCCAGCGCTCGATCATAGAATCCGCCGCCCATGCCCAACCGCCGGCCCTTGGGATCCGCGCCGACCAAGGGTATGACAATGAGGTTCAACCATCGAGGCGACACGGGGTGAGCCAGCACCGAGGGGACGGATATCCCGAATACTCCGCGGCGCGACTTGCCGCCGAGGGGGTAGAAACGTATTCGAGCATGGCGCCGGTCGACGATGACGGGGACGAAGACGCGCACGCCTCGCCGGCGCGCTGCGAAAATCAATGCCGCGGTGTCCATCTCCCGGTCGAAGGGCAGGTACAGCGCGATTCGTTTGCCCGACCTGAACACCGGCAGGCTCGTGACCGCCTTGGCGGAGCGCGCCGAGCGAATTGCATGATCGGCGGCGCTCAAGGAGCGCCGCTGCGCCCGCAAGTGTTTACGTAGGCTCGCTTTCATCTAGTGGAGATGGCGCTACCCGCAAATGCCGTTTTGGACCGTTGCTCCCGACCTGAGCAACAGGTGGGGCTAACTGCGGCACTTAAGGCTTTCCGCTCGAGGCGGACTTGCACAATGGTGCCGGCAAGCAATGGCCCCTGGGGTTTAAAACTTAGGGTCGAGAGGTAACCCGATCCGCGTCGAACACCGCAGGCAGCGCCAAAATTGATCGTCTCGAGGAGGGTCAAAGCTCGAGCTGTCGGCCCTTCTCCAAGGCCGACTCTACGCGCTCGCGCAGGATACGCAAGCGTCCGCCAACATCGGAATCGAGATTGCCGTCACGGTTGCGGAATCGGATCAATTCATTCGCCATGTTGAGCGCCGCGATCACGGCGATACGATCCAGGCCGACGACCTTCCCGCTATCGCGAATCTCGCGCATCTTCATGTTCAAGAATTCGGCGGAATCCAGCAGGTCGGAGCGCTCTTCGATCGGGCAGGTTATGTGATACTCCTTCTCGAGTATCCGAACGCTGACCCGCGCTTGATTGTCGCTCACGCCTGTTCCATCGATTTCAATCGACCGATCATCGCTTCGACGCGCGCGCGGACCTGTTCGTTCTTCTGCAGCAAGCCGGCGCGTTCGGAGGTCAGCGTATCCTGCCGCTGGCGCAACGCCCGATTTTCTTCCTTGATCTGGGCGACCGTCACGAAGAGGTCTTCGAGCCGCTTCTCCAGCCGTTTCAGTTCGAGTTCGATCGCAGATTTCGGGTTGGCTTCGTTCATAGACTGCCAATATAGAGCGCGAATTAGCGCAATGCAAAGGGCGTTGTTAAGCCCCTACTGCGCTATTATTGCCCGAATGGTGATCTCCGATATTCGATTCAAGGATTTTGAGGACGTGCTGGCGACGGCCGGCAGCCTGGCCGATGCCGCCGAGGCGCATGGCTCGTTGTGCGGCGCGTTGTGCTCGATGTCGCCTTACAGGATGCAGGACTGGATCAACGAGATCCTTCCCGATGGCGCGGCCCTGTCCGATGAATCGGCGGCCATGATTGAAAGGGTCTTCACGGCAACCGCGACTTCCTTCGGCGAGCAAGGGATGGAATTCGAGCCCCTGCTGCCGGACGACGAATCGCCGCTCAATGGCCGCGCCAATGCGCTGGCGCTGTGGTGCACGGGGTTTCTCTATGGTCTGGGGACTGGACATATTTCCGATCTCGAGGCTCTGAACGGCGACGTCGGCGAAATCGTACGGGACTTCACGGAAATTTCGCGTGCGAGCGGCGATGACGCGGACGCGGATGAATCCAACGAACAGGCCTATGCGGAACTGGTGGAGTTCATCCGGGTCGCGGCCCAGGTCGTGTTCGAAGAACTGCTGCCGCTTCGCCGGCAGGTCTATCCGGCCCAGCAGCGGCTGCACTGAGCGGGGACAGGCTCCTGATGGACCGCAAGGAGTTCGCGCGCCGGCGGCGCCAATTCATGCGCATGATCGGCAAGGATGCCATCGCGATCCTGCCGTCGGCACCCGTGCGCCTGCGCAACGGCGACATCGAGTACGCCTATCGGCAAGACAGCCATTTCCACTACCTGACGGGATTCCCGGAACCGGACGCCGTCGCGGTGCTCGTGCCGGGCCGTCCCCAGGCCGAATACCTGCTGTTCGTGCGGGAGCACGACGCCTTGCGCGAGTCTTGGGAAGGTGCGCGAGCCGGAACCGACGGCGCGGTCGAGCATTACGGGGCGGACGACGCCTTTCCGATCGAGGACATCGACGAAATACTACCCGGATTGATGGAGCAGCGCTCGCAGGTTTATTACTCCATGGGCACGCTCCCGGACTTCGATTCCCATGTCTTGGGTTGGGTCAATGGTTTGCGCACGCACGCACGCCAGGCACCCGGTGCGCCGCATGAGATTGTTGCGCTGACACATGCGCTCGACGACATGCGGCTGTACAAGAGTCGCGCCGAACAGGTCAGTCTGCGGCGTGCGGCTCAGATCGCGGTGGGCGCGCACCGCCGCGCGATGCGCTTTGCGCGTCCGGGGCGAATGGAGTACGAGGTCATGGCGGAGCTGCTGCACGAGTTCCGTTCGCACAACGCGGATATCTGCTACTACCCGATCGTCGGCGGCGGCGCCAACGCCTGCGTGATGCATTACCGCGCCAATGATAAACAGCTCTGCGAGGGTGATTTGTTGCTGCTCGACGCGGGCTGCGAGCACGATTACTATGCTTCGGACATCACGCGCACGTTTCCGGTCAGCGGCCGATTCTCGGCGGCGCAGCGCGCGATCTACGAGGTCGTGCTGGAGGCTCAGCTGGCCGCCATCGACAAGGTGCGCGCCGGCAACCACTGGAATCATCCGCACGAGGCCGCAGTGCGCGCAATCACCCAGGGCCTGGTCAAACTCGGGCTGCTCAAGGGAAAGGTCGCCGCGCTCATCAAATCCGAAGCGTACCTGCAGTTTTTCAGTCATCGCACCGGTCATTGGCTCGGCCTCGACGTGCATGACGTGGGCGACTACAAGGTCGGCGGCGAGTGGCGGGTATTGGAGCCGGGGATGACGCTGACCGTCGAGCCGGGGATTTACATAAGACCGTCGCCTCGAGTGCCGAAGGAATTCTGGAACATCGGCATTCGCATCGAAGATGAGGTGCTGGTGACCGCCGGCGCTCCCGAGGTGTTGACCGCCGCGCTCGAGAAGACGCCGGAAGCGATCGAATCGTTGGTACAGGGCGCTTGATGGGTGCGGAGCGCGTGACGCCCGAGCAGACGGTGGGACAGCCCTTCGACATCGCCATCGTGGGCGGCGGCATGGTCGGCGCCAGCCTCGCGGTCGCATTGGCGCCGCTGGGTCTGAAGGTCGTGCTCATCGAAGCCCTGGAACACAACTCCGCTTCGCAGCCCAGCTTCGATGAGCGCACCACGGCGCTGTCGAATGGCAGCCGTCAAATCCTCGAGACCTTGGGTGTATGGCCCGGCGTGCAATCGTCGGCGACGCCGATTCGCAAAATTCACATCTCGGATCAAGGCCGCTTCGGCTTTGCGCGCATCGATGCCGCCGAACAGGGTCTGAGGGCGATGGGCTACGTGGTCCCGAACCGAGAGCTCGGGAGAGCGTTGTGGTCGCGGCTTTCCGCCAATTCCGGCGTGCATGTCCGCTGCCCCGCAGGCGTCGCCGGTATCCAGCGGGGCGAGCACTCGGTCGTACTGGAGATTGCGCAGGGGGCCCATACCGCCGCGATCGAGACCAGACTGGTCGTGGCCGCCGACGGCGTGCAATCGGCGGTGCGCAGCGCCTTTGGTGTCGATGCCGAATCCCGCGACTACGAGCAGACCGCGATCATCACGACGGTGCTGCCGCAACGTTTCCATGACCACGTGGCCTACGAGCGATTTACCGGCAGCGGACCGCTGGCGCTCCTGCCGCTCGAAGGGGGTCGATGCGCCCTCGTGTTGACCGTGAGCCGGGCCGCCGCGGAGTCCGCGATGGCGTGGTCCGACGTGGAGTTTCTCGCCGAGGTGCAACGACGGTTCGGATTTCGCCTCGGGCGCTTCCTCAAGGTCGGCCGCCGGGTGCCGTACCCCCTGTCGCTCACCCGAGCCGCGCGCACCAGCGCGCACCGCTGCGTCGTCGTCGGAAATGCCGCACAGGGGCTGCACCCGGTTGCCGGGATGGGTTTCAACTTAGGATTGCGCGACGTCGCGAGTCTGGCCGAACTCATCGCCGAGCGCCGCCATGAACCGCACTTCGACGCCGGGGCCTTGGGCCTGCTCGCCGAATACGATGCATGGCGCGCGGCCGATCGCGGCGGCGTCATCGCCTTCACGGACGGGCTGGTGCGGCTTTTTGCCAATCCCTTGGACGTGGTGCAGCGGCTGCGCAATATCGGACTCTTGGCCTTCGACCTCGCGCCTGCGGCCAAGGCCGCGTTGTCCCGTTTGAGCACCGGCGCCGCCGGGGGCGGCACGCGAATTCCGAAGTTGGCCCGAGGCGTCGCGCTGCAATGAGCGGGCGCAGCGGCCGCGACTTCGAAGTGGTCATCGTCGGCGGCGGCGTGATCGGCACCGCCATGGCCAGCCTGCTCGTGGCGCGCAAGTTGAGTGCGCCGGGCCGAGTGGCGGTCATTGCGGATCGCTTTTCGGCTTGTCCTGCGGCGGACGCCGATTGGGATTTGCGAGTGTTCGCCCTGAGCCGCGCATCGCAGCGGCTTCTCAAAGCGTGCGGCATATGGGATGCGCTGCCGGCACAGCGGCTGTTTGCGTACGAGCGTATGTGCGTCTGGGATGCCGGCGGTGAACCGCGCGGGAAGGGATCGTTGAGTTTCGACTGCGCCGAGATCGGCGAACCGAATCTCGGCTTCATCGTCGATGGCAGCGCCCTGCAATGGCACTGCGCGCAAGCCGCGCGCAGCGCAGGCGCCGTGATGATCGAGGCCGGGCTTGAAAGGCTGGCCGCCGCCGACGCCGATATGTCGATCCGCTTGAGCGATGGGCGTGAACTGCGCGCCCAGTTATTGATCGCGGCCGATGGGCGGGAGTCGAAGACCCGCGAGCTGCTCGGTATCGAAACCGCCGGCCATACCTATCATCAAGATGCGCTGGTGGCGCACGTGCGCACGGGCAAGTCCCACCACAACACGGCGTGGCAGCGATTTCTAGAGTCGGGACCCCTGGCCTTCCTTCCGCTGCCGGACGGCCGCTCATCCATCGTGTGGAGCACCGCGGTGGCCGAGGCGGCTCGTTTGGGCGCGCTCGATCCCAAGGGCTTCGCCGCCGTCCTGACCGCGGCCGGCGGCGGGGCTCTCGGGGCATGCGAACTGTCGACCCCGCTGGCGAGGTTCCCGCTCAAATTGCAGTACGCCTTGGATTACGCGCGGCCTCGCGCCGTGTTGCTGGGCGATGCCGCGCACGTGGTGCACCCTCTGGCCGGGCAGGGCTTGAATCTGGGGCTGCTCGACTGCGCCGCTCTCGCCGAAGTTCTTGGGCGAGCCGGCAGTGCGGGCTATTTTGGCGAGCACAAACTGCTGCGCAGTTATGAGCGTTGGCGCCGCAGCGAAAACCTGCTGGCCGCCGCGGCCCTGGACGGGCTGGAGCGCCTGTTCTCGAGCGCGGATCCCGTGAGCACCGGATTGCGTGCCGCGGGTTTGGACGCCGTGGACAAGATGCCGTTGGTCAAGAGCCGCCTCGCGCAGCGCGCCCTAGGGCTGATCGGCGATGTCCCGGCTTTTTTGAAGTCGGACGCAAGGATCGACGGGGTTTAGTGTCCAGGCTCATACACGCTCGCGTAGCGAGCGGCTAAAGGACGGGGCCGTCTCGCATTGCGCTGCGCTATCCCTGCTGCGCGCAAGCCCGGGGTGGCCATCCGTGGCCACCCGTTCGACGCATGCGTCTCACCCGTAGATCCGGCGCGCAGCGCCTAGACAAGCCGATCGAGCTTGGCCGCACAAATGAAATCGTTCTCGGACAGACCGCCGATGGAATGCGTGGTGAAAGTGACGTCGCAGTGGTTATAGCCGACGTTCAAATCCGGATGGTGGTCCTCGCCATTCGCGACATGAGCCAGCGCGTTGACGAAGCTCATGGTGCGGTAGAAATCCTTGAATTTGAGGGAGCGCTTCAGGCTCTTGGAATCCTCGGCAATCTTCCAATCCTCATGCAATTGCTTGCGCAGGAGTTTTGCCTGCGCCGGCGTCAGCGGCGGCACGCCGCCTTCGCACGGCGCGCATTTCCTGGCGGACAATTCCTTCACAATACTCAGACAGCCTCCTTGGGGTTCCTCGCGTAGGTGCGTTCGATGTAGCGCTCGACGAGTTCCTGGAATTCTTCGGCAATCCGCTCTCCTTTGAGAGTCACGGTTTTTGCGCCGTCTTCGTATACCGGTGCGACGGGATTTTCACCGGTGCCGGGTAGGCTGATGCCGATATTGGCGTGCTTGCTTTCTCCCGGACCGTTGACGACGCAGCCCATGACTGCGACCGACATGTCTTCGACGCCCGTGTGCCGTTTGCGCCATTCCGGCATGCGGTGGCGGATGTGGTTTTGAATTTTTTGCGCCAGCTCCTGGAAATATGTGCTGGTGGTGCGGCCGCACCCGGGACAGGCGATCACCATCGGAGTAAAGGCGCGCAGGCCCATGGTCTGGAGAATTTCCTGGGCGACGATGACTTCTTGAGTGCGATCTCCGCCGGGCTCGGGCGTCAAGGACACGCGAATCGTATCGCCGATGCCCTGTTGCAGCAGAACGCCCATCGCGGCGGTGGAGGCCACGATGCCCTTGCTGCCCATGCCGGCTTCCGTCAATCCGAGGTGCAGGGGGTAGGTGCAGCGCGCCGCCAGATTGCGGTAGACGGCGATCAGGTCCTGCACGCCGCTGACCTTGGCGCTGATCACGATCATGTCGGGCTTCAGCCCCAAGCTCTCCGCGCGCTTGGCGCTATCCAACGCGGACACCACGATGGCTTCGCGCATCACCTCGAGGGCCGCCAGCGGCGCCGCGAGCTTCGAGTTCTCATCCATCATGCGGGTCAGGAGATCTTGATCCAGGCTGCCCCAATTCACGCCGATACGCACCGGCTTGGAATATCTGCAGGCGGTATCGATCATTTCCGCGAATTGCGGATCGCGTTTGCTGCCGCGCCCGACATTGCCCGGATTGATCCGCAGTTTCGAGAGCGCCTGAGCGCAGGCCGGATGCGCCTTGAGCAGCTTGTGGCCGTTGAAATGAAAATCGCCCACCAGGGGCGTGCTCAGACCCATGGCGTCCAGGCGCTCGCGGATGTGCGGCACCGCCGCGGCCGATTCGTCATTGTTGACGGTGATCCGCACCAACTCGGACCCGGCACGCGCCAGCGCTTTGACTTGCGCCACCGTTCCGTCGATGTCCGCGGTATCGGTATTGGTCATGGACTGCACGACGATCGGGGCCTTGCCGCCGATGGTCACCGCCCCTACTTTCACGCCTAGGGATGCTCTACGGGTATTCATGCCCGCAATTATACCAGCGGCGCGCCTTTCGCCACGCGCACGACCACCGTACCGGCGATCTTGTCGTGCCAGGCTTGCTTGTCATCGTCGAACGCAATCCAGAAGAATCCAAGGCCGGCCACCGCCAGCGACAAGAAACAGCCTAACGCGCGGACGATGGCCGTCTCCCAGTCCAGGGCGCGCCCGTCGCGCCGCACGACCCGCAGATCGAACACGATGCCGCCGATGGTGGAACCCCTCAGTTTCCACATCACGGCGCCGTAGACGGCCAGCACGAGCAAATGCAGGTGATGTTCGTGAAGCAGCACGTGCAGTACAAAGCCGACCAGCAGCGCGTCGAGAAGCAGCGCACCCATGCGCACCCAGAACCCGGCGCGCGGCAAGGCGGCGGTGGCGGCCGCCGGGGCCGGTGTCGGCCCGGGTGCCGCTTGGGGTGCCGGCCCGGACGCGAGCCCGGGTGGCGGCCCCGGTGGCGGCCCGGGTGGCGGCGCGGGCGGGGGTTCGGGCGTAGGCGGAGGCATGGGCCCGGGTGTCGGGTCCAAGCCCGCGGTCGCGCTGGCCGCAGCGGTGCTGAACGGGGCAGCGCTCGATGCGCCGGCACCGGATGAGCCGGCACCGGACGGGGGACTCGATGAGGCACTCGCATTGGCGCCGCCGGGTGTGGTGGCCTGCCGCGCCCGTGCGGCCAGGATCAGCGTGTAGACCACCGCGCCAAGCCCGAGAATGCCGAGCAGCTTGTACACCACGAAGCCGAGCACCGGGATGAGGTACAGCACCAGCACCAGCAACCCCCCGATGAGGACCGTGAACGCGGGCTGATGAGGGGTACCCGTCGCGCCTTCGCCGACAATCCGCCTGCCGATCCATGCCAGCATGACCGCTTTGCCGAACAGCCCCGCGCAAAACAGACTGATGACCACAAATGGCACCGCCGCGATGCCGATGATGGTCACACACAAAAGTACCACCAGTACGGGAGTCAGCAGCATGGTGAGGAGGGCAGCCAGGATGGTGCGGCCCGGCTGCGTCTCGAAGGTCCGCACGCATTGGATCAATCCATCGCGAAACAACAGCGCGAGCAGTACATAGAGCGCCAGGCAGGTGAGGGCGATGCCCCACGCCCAGCCCAATCCGGCCACCAGGGCGAGCGGGCGCGCGTAGAACAAGCAATGCTGGGTCCAGGTGCGCAACCCGTTCAACTCACCGAAGTTGCCGGTGAAGACGTTTTGCACATTGCCATGAACGATCGACGCGGGGTCGCGCAGCACCTGTCCGCCGACCGCCACCACATCGCCGCCTATTTCAGCGTGCGGCCCGAGTTCGAGATTGCCAAGCACGGCGACCGCGTCGCCGCCGACCTTGCCATCGATGGAGATGTTTCCCAGAACCGCCACGGCCCCGTCGTTTACTTCTCCGGTCACTCGGGTATTGCCGAGTACCGAGACCACTTCCCCGGCCTCGCCCTCGCTGGTGGCGGAACCGAATATCGCCACCACGGAATCAGCCTGCTCGCCCTGCGGCAAGTTGGTATCGTGGCCGATCCCGACCATATCGCTGTCGTGATGGCTGTGCGAGCCGTGCCGGCCGCGCCAGTGACGGTGGCTGTCGTGATGCGCATCGCTGTCCCAGTTGGGCTGTTCGGGAGCCTCAGCGGTGCTGGGCGGCTTGGGGGGGCTGGGCGTGTCGGCTGTGCTGGGCGGCGTGGCGGTGCTGGGCGTGTCGGCTGTGCTGGGCGGCGTGGCGGTGCCAGGAGCCTCGGCGGTGCTGGACGGCGTGGCAGTGCTGGGGGGCGCGGCGGGTGCGGCCGCGGCCGGCCTTCGCGGCTTGCTCGGCTCAGCGTGAACGATCGGTGTGGAGGCGCAGAGCAATAGCGCAAGCAGCGGCAGGAAGCGTTGAAACCTGGAAATTTTCATCAGAATTCACCTGCCGGACTGCGGCTGAAGATAGAGCATGCGATAGGCTGCGGCGCCCAATCCGAACAAGCATGCATACAACACGACGGCCGCAACCAATCCAAGCTGGAGCCAGGCCGGCGGAATGGCGTCCGCCAGCGACGCCGCGAGATTACCGACCGCACCGGTGACCGCCGCCACTCGTCGCAGCCACGCGCTCGCGGGCTCGGCAACCTCGAGCGTGCGCATGGCCATGGCCAACCAGGTACCGCCGAGCAGCACCAATCCGGCGAGCGCGCCGCCGGCCGCGACGAAGCCTGCGCGCGCGGCTTGCGGCCAGTGGCTGAAGCTGCGCCGCCACCACGGTTGCGAGGCGCGACGCTCCAGTTCTTCCAGCACGCGAGCCTCGAGGGCCCGAGGCGCGCGGCGCAAGGGAAGCTGGCGCAACGTGCGGTCCAGCAACCGTTCGAGTCGGTCTGTTTCGGATGGATCTTGGTTCATGGTGCAATCCCTGCGGACATCATCATGGGCAGGAGCGCCGTCCGTGCACGACGTATATCGGTCTTCACCTTGGCGAGCGAGACATGGAGCCGAGCGGCGATTTCTTGATATGAAAAATCCTCGAAATGATAGAGCACGAGGGCCACTCGCTGGTGTTCCGGCAGGCGTCGCAGCGCGTCATCGATCAGGATGCGTCGTTGTTCCGAGCCCAGGTGCTCCAGCAGCGTGTCCGGAACCGCTGGGTCGAACGGCAACCCGGCCGAATCCTCCTCGGCATCATCGATTTTCAATTCGGAGAAGAACCGCCAGCGCTTGCGATAACGCGTCAGATGATTGAGCGCGAGGTTCGTGGTCACCGTCTTGAGCCAACCGCCCGCCGCCGGGCTGCTGCGGAGGTGCGCGAAATTCTCATAGGCCCTGAGGAACGTCTCCTGAGCGATGTCCTGCGCGGGCGCGTCGTTGCCCGTCAGGCGGGCTGCGGTGGAGAAGACCATGTCTTGATAGGCACGCATGAAGGTCGTGAACTCGGTTGAGTGGCTCGGCTCCGTCGAGGTCGTTTGCACAAGAATGTGTCCGTTTAAACCCAAAACACGGCAGGCGCGAGAAAGTTGCATCCGCGCCTGGGCGCGCCGGCTCCCGTTTGGACCGCGAGGCCTGCCTTCGCGCGGCCGGTCTCTGTTACGCTGGCGCGCGCACCAATCGGATGCGCAAAATTCACGAAAGCGAGCGTAATAATTATGTTCAAAATCATGCAAGGCGTACATCCGCTGGTTTTCCTGGTGATTGCAACCACACTGGAAGTCAGCGGCGACGCCGTTGTGAGAATGGCGATCTACGATCATGCCGGCATGATTCGAATCGCTCTGTTTCTCGCCGGCGCGGCGCTTCTTCTCGGCTACGGATCGTTTCTCAATCTTGCGCCGCTCGAGTTCGGCCGCGTGGTAGGCATCTACATCGCCACCCTGTTCATAGTCTGGCAGCTGATCAGCTTCATCGCGTTCCGAGCCCTCCCCACGCTGCCCATCGTGGTCGGCGGAGCGTTGGTGGTTGCCGGGGGCGCCATCATCTCATTTTGGAGCCGCAGCTAGTCGGAGCCCCTCCTAGTCGGAGCCGCGGCTGGTCGGAGCAGCGCCTACTCGGAGCCATGCTCGGTTGGAGCCGCGTCCGAGGTATTGAGCCGATGAGCGAGATGCGCTTTGACGGTCGGCCATTCGCGATCGAGTATGCTGTACACGCAGGTGTCGCGCAAAGTGCCGTTGCCTGCGATTTGGTGCTGCCGCAATATCCCATCCAATTTCGCACCGAGCCGCTCGATGGCGGCGCGGCTTTGCTGATTGAAAAAATGAGTGCGAAATTCCACCGCAATGCAATTCAGCCTTTCAAAGGCATGGGTCAGCAGCAGCAGCTTGCACTCGGTATTGAGCGCGGTGCGCTGCACGCGCTGCCGATACCAGGTGGAACCGATTTCCACGCGCCGATTGATCGCGTCGATGTGCATGAACGTGGTCATTCCCACCGCCTCACCGCTGGATGCTTCGATGACGGCAAAGGGAATCATCGAACCTTGCTGTTGTAGGCCCAAGCGCCGGTCGATTTCCGCCCGCAATCGATCGGGCGTGGGAATGCTGGTGTACCACAAGCTCCACAGCTCGCCGTCCTTCAAGGCCCCGACGAGATGGTCGTGATGAGAATGTTCGAGGGGCACGAGGGATACGTGTTGCCCATGCAAAGATACCGAATCCAAGAATCCCATGCCGTGTCCCGTTGAGTCAGTGAACTATTAGGATGGCGACCCGCGAATGCCGATGGGCATAATAGCGCCGTGACGGCGCGAATCATCTATTCGACGGGAGTCGGTAGTCTCTGCCCCAATTGCTTGAGGCCGGTGCGTGAGTGCGTGTGCCCGAAAGGCGCCCCCGGCGCCGCCAAACCCGCGGTGGTGCGGGTGGGCCGGGAAGTCAAGGGCAGGGCCGGCAAGGGAGTGACGACGGTGACGGGACTGCCGATGGCGCCGTCCGACATCGATTCCTTGGCCACCAAACTCAAAAAGCGCTGCGGTTCCGGGGGTACGGTGCGCGAAGGCGTCATCGAGGTTCAGGGGGATCATCGCGACGTGATCGTCGCGGAGCTCATCAAGTTGGGATGGCCGGCGAAGAAGTCCGGCGGCTAGGAGCCTGTCTGACAGGCTCCTCGGCAGCGAGGATCGTGTATCATGCGGTGATCGCGATAAGAGCTGTCTGGAGAGAGTCCTTTCGAACAGGACCGCCGAAGGCGCAACCGCCCGGAAACGCTCAGGCACACGAACGGCAGACTCTCGCGATCTCTGGAGAGCGATCGCAATTCCGGCGATCCACCGAAGGGGAGCCGCGCTCCGAAGCGCGCAATCTCTCAGGTCCAAGGACAGAGGGGCAGGGCACGCGGGTGCTCGTCTCTGTTGTTTTCGCAGCGAGGTTGCGATGGGCCTGAAGACTGTTCTGTACGACACCCATGTTCGGCAGGGTGCAAAAATGGTCGATTTCGGCGGCTGGGACATGCCGCTGCACTATGGTTCGCAGATCGAAGAGCACCATGCGGTGCGCCGCGATGCCGGCATGTTCGATGTATCGCATATGGGGGTCATCGACCTGACCGGCGGGCGAACGCGCGAGTTCTTGAAGCGCTTGTTGGCCAACGATGTCGGCCGCTTGAAGGCGCCCGGCAAGGCATTGTATTCCTGCATGCTGCTGCCCAGCGGCGGCGTCATTGACGATCTGATCGTCTATTTCATCTCGGACGGCTGGTTCCGCGTGGTGGTCAACGGCGGCACTCGCGACAAGGATGTGGCGTGGATCGGCCGGCACGCGCAGGCGTTTGACGTGAACGTCGCCCTGCGCCGGGATTTGGCGATGATTGCGATTCAGGGACCGAAAGCTCGGGAGAAGACCTTGGGCGTGCTGAAGCCGGCGCAGCGCGTCGCTGCGGGTGAATTGGCGCATTTCTTCGGCGCGGCCATCGATTCCTGGTTCATCGCGCGAACCGGCTACACCGGTGAGGACGGATTCGAAGTGATGCTGCCGGCCGTCGATGCCGCCGAGACATGGAATGAGCTGCGCGCACAGGGAATAGAACCCGCGGGTTTGGGTGCGCGGGATACTTTGCGGCTGGAGGCCGGCATGAACCTGTACGGCAACGACATGGATGAGAATCATCATCCCTTGGAGTCGGGGTTGGCTTGGACGGTGGCATTCGAACCGGGCGACCGCGATTTCATCGGGCGCGAGGCGCTCGAAAGCCTGCGACGCACGTCCGGCAACGAACTCGTCGGCCTCTTGCTCGAAGAGCGCGGTGTGCTGCGCAGTCACCAGAAGGTGCTGCCCGCCGGCGAAGTGACCAGCGGTACTTTTTCGCCGACCTTGAATCGTTCCATTGCATTGGCGCGCGTGCCGAGAACCACGGCCACGAGCGTGCAAGTCGAGATTCGCGGCAAGCTGCACGCCGCGAGCATCGTCAAGCCGCCGTTCGTGCGCGACGGGAAGGCGTTGATATCAGTCCAGCCTGCGGGGGTCTTACATTGAGCAACATACCGAGTGATTTGCGATACACCAAGAGCCACGAGTGGCTGCGCACGGCGGACGGCGGGGCGCCTGGCGGCGCGGTCGAGATCGGCATTTCCGACCACGCGCAGAGCGCGCTCGGCGATCTGGTGTTTGTCGAGGTTCCGGAAGTGGGGCGCGCCTTGAAAGCCGGCGAGGCCTGCGCCGTCGTCGAATCCGTCAAGGCGGCATCCGATGTCTACAGTCCGGTGAGCGGCATGGTCATCGCCAGCAACGCCGCGCTCGCGACCAAGCCTGAACTCCTCAACGAGGATCCCTACGGCGCTGGGTGGATGTTCCGGGTGCAGACGGATGCGCCGCCCGACGCAACCTCGTTGATGAGCGCCGCGGACTACGCGGCTTATTTGGCCGACGAAGCCAAGTAGGGCTCATGGCATTCATTCCCCACACGCCCGACGACGTCGCCCGCATGCTGGAGGTGATCGGCGTGCGCTCAATCGACGATCTGTTCGAAGAAATTCCCGGCGAGTTGCGGACGGGCGCGCTCAAGGTGCCGCCGAGCATCGGCGAAATGGAGCTGGGGCGCCTGTTGACCGAACGCGCGGCCGGTGATGGCCGGCCTTTGAATTTCATCGGCGCGGGAGCCTACGAACACCACATCCCGGCTCCCGTGTGGGCGATCGCCACGCGCGGCGAATTCTATTCCGCCTATACCCCGTATCAAGCGGAGGCGAGTCAAGGCACGTTGCAATTGATCTATGAGTATCAATCGATGATGTGCGCACTGACGGGCATGGAAGTATCGAACGCCTCGCTGTATGACGGTGCCTCCGCCCTGGCCGAAGCCTGCCTCATGGCGGTGCGCACCAACCGCGCGGCGACCTCGCGGCGTATTCTGATGCCGCGCGCGGTAAACCCCACCTATGCCCGGGTGGCGAAGTCGATCGCGGGCAATCAGGACATCGTATTTGAATCGGTGGATTACGACCGATCGGTGGGCCGCACGCTGCTCGAATCCCTGCAACCCTACGGCGGGCAGGACATCACCGCCTTGGTGCTTCAGCAGCCGAATTTCTTCGGCTGCCTGGAGGACGTCGACCAGCTGACGGACTGGGCGCACCAAAATAAAATCTTAGTTGTTGCCGTGGTCAACCCCACCTCGCTGGCGCTGCTGAAGGCCCCAGGGCTGTGGGGCGGGCTGATCGATCAGCCCCTGGGCGCCGACATCGTCTGCGGTGAAGGGCAGCCGCTGGGTGTGCCTCTGTCGGCCGGCGGCCCCTACTTCGGATTCATGGCCACGCGCATGCAGTACGTGCGGCAAATGCCGGGGCGGATCGTCGGACGCACCCTGGACGCGGAAGGTCGCCCCGGGTTCAGTCTGACCTTGCAGGCGCGCGAGCAGCATATTCGGCGCAGCAAGGCGACGTCGAATATCTGTACCAATCAGGGCCTGTTGGTGACGGCTGCGACCATTTATATGTCGCTGCTGGGCGCCCCAGGTTTGGAGCGAGTGGCGGCGGCCTGTCTGCAGCGCACGGCCGATTTGGCGGCCCGCTTGTGCAGAGTCGCGGGCGTCAAACCGGCCTTTGCGGCGCCGCGCTTTCACGAAGCCGTATTGCTCCTCGATCGGCCGGTCGCGCCGGTGCTTGCGGCCCTGGCGCGCCGCGGAATCTTCGGGGGACTCGACCTCACCGACCGCTATCCGGAATTGGGGCACGCGCTCCTGGTGTGTGCGACCGAAACCAAACTCGACGCGGATATCGATTCGTATGCGGGCGCGCTGGCCGACATCATGAATCCGTCGCGCGCCGCGGCTTGAACCGAGAACAACACCATGGCCGAATTGCAATCGAGAGAACCCCTGATATTCGAACTGAGCAAGCCGGGACGGCAGGCGACGACGCAGTACCCGCCGCGAGTCGCGGGCTCCGCCGAGATTCCCGCGCACTTGCGCCGTGCGGCGCCGCCCGCGCTGCCGGCGGTATCCGAGCTGCAGGTGGTGCGGCATTTCACCAGGCTTTCGCAGATGAATTTCTCGATCGACACGCATTTCTACCCTCTCGGCTCCTGCACCATGAAATACAACCCGAAGGCGTGCAACACTTTCGCGATGCTGCCGGAATTTCTCGGCCGGCACCCGCTCGGGCCCGAGCCTCAAGGGTTTCTGGCCTGCATGTACGAACTGCAGGAAATGCTGCTGGAAATCACCGGCATGCAGGCCGTCAGCCTCACGCCCATGGCCGGCGCGCAAGGCGAGTTTGCCGGCGTCGCCATGATTCGCGCGTACCACCATTCGCGAAATGACGCGGGCCGCAACGAAATCATCGTGCCGCAGGCTGCGCACGGGACCAACCCCGCCACCGCCGCGATGTGCGGATGCAGCGTCAAGGAGATTCCCTGCGATGCGAACGGCGACGTCGATATCGACGCCTTGAAGGCCGCCGTAGGGCCGGCGACGGCGGCCATCATGTTAACGAACCCGTCCACCCTCGGCGTGTTCGAGCGAAAAATTACTGAGGTCGCGCGCATCGTGCATGAAGCCGGTGGGCTGCTGTACTACGACGGCGCCAATCTGAACGCCATTCTCGGCAAGGTTCGGCCCGGTGATATGGGATTCGACGTCATTCACATGAATTTGCACAAGACCTTTTCGACGCCGCACGGCGGCGGGGGTCCCGGTTCCGGAGCGGTCGGCGTCGGCGCGCGCTTGCTCCCTTTCTTGCCGATCCCCATGGTGGGCAAGGATGGCGCTCGATTCCGGTGGTTGACGGAACGGGATCGGCCGCAGTCCATCGGCCGGCTGTCGGGCTTCATGGGCAACGCCGGCGTGAATCTGCGCGCCTATATTTACATGCGGCTGTTGGGCCGCGATGGCATGGTGCGGGTCGCGGAATTCGCTACGCTCAATGCAAACTATTTGATGAAGCGGCTCCAGGCGGCGGGGTTCGAAGCGGCCTATCCCGCGCGGCGTGCGAGCCACGAATTCATCATCACGTTGAAGCGGGAAAACCGGCTTTATCACGTCACCGCGATGGATCTGGCGAAGCGGCTGCTCGACTATGGATTTCACGCCCCGACGACGTATTTCCCCTTGTTGGTGCCTGAATGCCTGTTGATCGAGCCCACCGAAACCGAGGCCAAGGAGGATCTCGACCGTTTCTGCGACGCGATGATCGCGATCCGACGCGAAATGGAGCAGGAGCCCGAGAAACTCTCCTCGGCTCCGCATACAATGCCGGTGCGGCGGCTCGATGACGTACGCGCAGCAAAACAGCTTGATTTGGCGTGGAAGCCTGCCGCCTGAATGAACGCTAGACACAAACCCACCGGATTTACGCGGCTGCTGCGCGCCTTCGGCTATTCCTTCCAAGGCTTTCGGCACGTATGGCGCGAGGAGGCGGCGTTTCGCCAGGAGGCGGGGCTGTCGCTGCTGATCATTCCTGCGGGCCTGTATCTGGGCCGTTCGGGCGTCGAACGCGCCCTGCTCGTGAGTCCGATGTTGATGATATTGGTGGTTGAAATTCTCAACAGTGCGGTCGAGGCGGTGGTGGATCGGTCCGGCACCGAACGCCATCCCCTGGCCGGCATGGCCAAGGACATGGGATCCGCCGCCGTGATGCTGAGTTTTGCATTGTTAGGAACCGTATGGCTGTTGATCTTGTCCGATCACGGGCACTGATCACTCTTATTCACCCTAGGATCGGCATGCCCCGCACCGCGCTCTTTGCGTACCTTTTCGTCCTGTCCGTGACCCGCGTCTTTGCCGCCGCCGTTCCCGTCCCCGTCTCTGTCCCGGCTCCCGGCATTCCCGCATCGCCCGCCAACTGGGCCCAGACCCTGGAGAGAATCGCCAGCGGCGTGGTTACCATTCAAATCGACGGCACGCGTGCGTTCGATACCGAGTGGAACACGACGGCGCAGGCTACGGGCTTCGTCATCGACGCCAAGCGCGGCCTCATCTTGACGAATCGCCACGTCGTGACGCCGGGGCCCGTGACTGCGCAAGCCATCTTTCTCAATCGCGAGGAGGTGCCCCTGTTTCCGGTGTATCGCGATCCGATCCACGACTTCGGCATCTATCGCTACGACCCCGCGAAACTCAAATTCATTCAGCCGGCTGAATTGCCGCTGTATCCGCCGGGTGCGGTCATCGGCCGCGAAATCCGCGTGGTCGGCAACGACGCGGGCGAGCAATTGTCGATTCTTGCCGGCACCCTGGCGCGTTTGGATCGCGAGGCGCCGGGATACGGCTACGGCAAATACAACGACTTCAATACGTTCTACTACCAAGCCGCCTCCAGCACCTCCGGCGGCTCTTCGGGCTCGCCGGTCATCGACATCGAGGGCCGGGTGGTGGCGCTGAATGCGGGCGGAGCCACCGGCGCCGCCTCGAGCTTCTACCTGCCGCTGACGGCCGTGACGCGGGCATTGAGGTTCATCAGCGCCGGCAAGCCCGTGCCGCGCGGTACGCTGGAAACGGTATTCAAATACACTCCTTACGACGAACTCAGACGCCTCGGCCTCAATCCCGACACCGAAGCGCGGATGCGCAGCGCCTACCCGAAACTGACCGGCATGCTGGTGGTCGATGACGTGCAGCCGGGCTCCGGAGCCGACGGAGTGCTGGCGCCGGGCGATATCCTCGTCGCCATCGACGGCAAACCCCTTCCGGAATTCTTCGCGCTCGAAGACGTGCTCGACAGCCATGTCGGCCAGCAGATCAACATCGAGGTACAGCGCGGCCGCGAGATCCTTCAGCATGTGCTCGACGTGCAGTCCTTGCATGCGATCACGGCCGACGAGTACATCGAATTTGGCGAAGCGGTGGTGCATACGCTTTCCTACCAGCAGGCGCGGCATTTCAACGTGCCCATCAAAGGAGTTTATGTCGCCAACCCCGGGTATGTGTTCGGCAGCGCCGGCATTCCGCGTGCCGCCTTGATCAGCTCGCTCAACGGCAAAAAGGTCGAGAACCTCGGGGACTTCGAGGCCGCCCTCGCGGATCTCGCCGACGGCGCGAGGGCGCCGGTTCGCTATGTCACGCTGGAAGATCCTCGCGCCGCGCAGCTGAAGGTCATCCGCGTGAATAGACGCTGGTTTCCGGCGCGAAAATGCAAGCGCGACGACGCGTTGGGGACATGGCCCTGCGTCGCCATCAGCCCGGGACCTCCGCCGTCGAGCGAGAAACCGGCCTCGACGCAGTTTGCCAAGTCCGGCGATGCACGCATCGACGCCCTCGCGCCGTCGCTGGTGATGGTGAACTTCGATATGCCGTATTCCGTATCCGGCGTCACGGAAAAGAATTACCACGGCACCGGCGTCATCGTCGATGCGCTGCGTGGATTGGTCGCGATCGATCGAAACACCGTGCCGCTCGCCCTGGGGGACGTGCGCATCACTTTTGCCGGCACGGTCGAGGTACCCGGCAAAGTCGTGTTCATCCATCCGCTGCACAATCTGGCGCTGGTTTCCTACGATCCCAAGTCGATCGGCACGACGCCGGTGCGGGCCGCCACGTTTGTGCCCAAGCCATTGGCTGCGGGCGATGACGTGTGGGTCGTCGGTCAGCGCGCCGATTCGAAGATCCTGTCGCAGAAAACTCAAGTTTCCAGCGTCGACGTGGTGGCGTTCCCGCTGTCGCGCACGCTGCGCTTTCGCGACAGTAATCTCGAGGCGATCAGCCTCATCAATCCCCCGGGCGACTACGACGGGGTGCTGGCGGATGAAAAAGGCAACGTGCGCGCGCTGTGGTCGAGTTTCGCGTTCGAGGCGCAGCGCGAGCTCGAGCAGGTCAATCGCGGCATGCCGGCGGAACTGGTCTCGGAAATGATCGGTGCGGTGGCGGGCGGGCGGCCGCTGTATTCCTTCGAAGCGGAGTTCAACGTGCAATCCTTGGCGGTCGCGCGCGAGCTCGGGCTGCCGGAAGAATGGGTGCGGCGTTTCGAGGAACACAACCCGCAGCGCCGCCAGGTACTCGGCATCGACAGACTGGTGGCCGGTTCGCCCGCCGCCGCCCTGCTCGAGCCCGGCGATCTGCTGCTCGCCGTCGACGGCAAAGTGGTGAACCGCTTCCGTGAGGTCGAGCGCGCAGTGCAAAATCCCGCCGTCAACGTCACGGTCTGGCGCGACGGCGCCGAGAAGAGCCTGCGGATGAAAACGGTGGCGCTGGACGGCCGCGATATCGATCGCGTGTTGATCTGGGCCGGTGCCACGCTGCAAGCACCCCATCGTGCCATGGCCGCGCAGCGCGGCATTGTTCCGAACGGGGTTTTTGTCTCGTTCTTTTTTTACGGCTCGCCGGCGACGCATTACGGGCTGTACGCGGGCCGGCGCATCACGGAAGTGGATGGTCAGCCCACGGCCGACCTCGACGCCTTCATCAAGGCCGTCGGCGGTAAACCGGATCGGGCGTCATTGCGCCTGAAGACGGTGAGCTGGAACGGTCAAACGGACGTGATCACCCTCAAACTCGACAAGCACTTCTGGCCTGCGTATGAAATCGATCGGCAACGGGACGGCACCTGGACCCGCACGGCGCTCGATCCGCCCGACGTCATGGCGGCGATCGCACCTTGAGGATGAGTTGTCTGCGAGCCGAATTCAGTGGCCGCGGGCTTGCGCCAACCGCGGCGCGAGATAGTTCGATTCGAAAACCTCGCGCGGTATGGGTTTGCTGAGCAGATAGCCCTGCATTTCGTCGCAGTCGAGCAAACGCAGCAGGCGCGATTGCTCCTCCGTTTCCACCCCCTCCGCCACCACGGTCAGCTTCAACGAATGGGCCAGATTGATGATGGTCGACACCAAGGCCAATCCTTCCCGGCCCACGGCCATGTCGATCACGAACGACCGGTCGATTTTCAACGTATTCACCGGCAGTCGGGCAAGGTAGCTGAGCGAGGAAAACCCCGTGCCGAAGTCGTCCACCGCGATGCTCACGCCGAGTGCACGAATCAGGCGCAGGCTCGCAATGCTGAACCTGACATCCTCCATGAGGAGGCTTTCGGTTATTTCCACCTCCAAGCCGGCCGCCGCATGCGCGTTGCTGCCCAGTGCCTGCTTGATTTCGGCCGCGAAACCCCGATGGCGAAGCTGCAGCGGCGACACGTTGACCGCGATGCGCACCGCACGCAAGCCGTCCCGGCGCCATCGCCCGTAGTCGGCGATGGCTTCGTTGAGGGCCCAGCGTCCGACGTCATAAATGAGGCCGGTTTCCTCCAGGATCGGGATGAATCGACGCGGCGGCACCAAACCGGTTCTGGGATCATTCCACCGCAGCAGCGCTTCGGCGCCCGTCAGGTCACCGCTCGAGACGCTTACCTTGGGTTGGTAGTGGAGCACGAACTCGTTGCGCTCGAGCGCCAGGCGCAATTGATTCTCCAAGGTAAGCCGGATGGCCACCGATGCCGTCATCTTCTGCGCATAGCAGAGGTACCGTTCGCCGCTCGCCTTGGCTTTCTTCAGGGCGGATTCGGCGTTCTTGAACAAGGTGTCGGCGTCCGCGCCGTCATCCGGGAACATCGCCACTCCGACTTTGGCGGAGATCCGGAACACCGCCTCATCGAGACGAAACGGATGACCCAGAAAGGAATTCAGTGTTTTTTCCAGCAGCCGCGCGACGTCGGCCACTCGTTTGATGTCCGGCAAGACCACGGCAAAATGGTCCGCACCCACGCGCGCCAGAAGGTTCACGTCCCCCACGTTGAGCGTGAGCCATTCCGCAACCTGCTTCAAGAGCGCATCGCCGGCCGGCCGGCCAAGGCTGTCGTTGATGTTCTTGAACCGCTCCAAATCGATCAGATACAAGGCCAGCTTGCGCCGGGTGCTCGAGGCGCTGCGGATGTATTGCGCCGTACGTTCGAGAAAGAGACTTCGATTGGCAAGGCCGGTGAGCACATCGTAATAAACCAAGTAGTCCAGCCTCTCCTGCTTTTCGAGGTGGTCCATCGCGAAGGCGATGTCGCCCGTCAATTCGGTCAGCAGCTTCATTTCCCCCGCATGGAAGAATTCACTTTCCTCGGCGTACAGCGCGACCACTCCCACCACTTCGTCGGCGATCAACAGCGGAAACACCGCCATTGAGCGGATGCCGGTTTCCAAAAGTCTCTTGGGGAACAACACTTCGGTGTTGGTTTCCAAGTCGTTGGCCGCCAAGGCTTTCCCACTTCGAATCGCCCGCGCCGTCATGGAATTGCCGAGGGGCGCGCTTTCCTGCAGCGAAAATTCGTCTCTGATGAAGGCCAGAAACTCGTCGTCCACGCCGACGGTGGCCACGGGGACGATTTTCATCAAGGTCAGATCGACCATGCCGATCCATATCTTGCGGAAGCCGCCTTCTTCGGTCGCGATGCGGCAGGCTTGACTGAACAGGTCGTCGCGGTTGCGCACGCGCACGATGAGCGTATTGATGCCGCTCAACATTGCGTGCACCCGGCTGAGGTGCACGATGCGATTTTCAGCCTCCTTGCGTTCGGTGACATTGCGTACCAGCGTGACGATCGTCCAATGTGCACCCGTGCGCTGCGCATGGCGCCGCAATTCGAGCCACGCCGTTGAACCGTCCTCGCGGCGGCGGATCACTTCCTCGGGCTTCGCGTCGACGCCGCTGGCAATCAATGCGTCATAGGCCTGTTCGAGTTCTTTTTGCGGGACGGCAAAGACTTGCGCAGGCGTCCGGCTGAGCAGAACCGCGCGAGTTTGGGCCTGCGCACGGCAGGCGGCCTCGTTGACATGGACGAAGCGCATGCTCGAACGATCGACCAGGTAGATCTTATCCGCTGTTGCATCCATCGCCGCCGCGAATCGCTGCAGCGATTCCTCACCACGCTTCTGATCCGAGATGTCGACGTGCATGACGATGGCGCCGCTGGCGCGGTCTTCGGCCAGCGGCGTGACGGTCAACAGGAACCAGCGCCCGTCGGCCGATAGGTCGCAGACGTATTCCATCGAAAAGCGCCTTCTCGCGCCTGCGAGCACGGAGCGGATGCCGACGGCGGCCCGGTGAGCATCGGCTGAGTAGTGGCCCTGCGTTCTGTCGCAAATCTCCAGATAATCGAGCCCGACGCCATACGCGGGGCCTTGGAGCGGATGGCCGCCCGTCAACCGCTGCCAAGTTTCGTTCACCGAGACGATGAACCCATGCGAGTCGAGCAGGACGATATGCGCGGGCAGCGCGTTGAGGATTGCCGCCTGCTTGGCGGCCTCGGCGTCGCGCAATTGGTCCTGGGCACGCTGCAAGAGGTACGATCGGCCCTCCCGGTCGGACACCGAATCCACCTCGCCGGCCGTCAACTCTTCCAGGCGTAAATCCGCCTCGCGCAGCGCCTTGATCACGCCGGAAATTTCGTCGTCCGTGTCGGGAGGCGAAGGCTCGGCGGTCATGCGGCGCCGCGTTCCAGGCCCAGAGTTTCCAGCACGCGCTGCGTTTGGCCGAGAGTGCCCACGATCCTTTTTGAAGGGTTCGGCGCCAGCTTGAGCAGAGTCGGCGTCATGCGAATCCCCTCGGCCAGCGCGCGTTGCGGCTCCCGAAACACGTCGACGACCTCGATTTCATGGCGGCCCGCGAGGTGTGACCGGCAAAGCGCGTTCAAATTGGCCATGGCTTGAATGGAGTTGAGCGTGCCGGCCGCTATGAAAAGTCGGAACTTGAATTTGGTCGCCGCGCTCATGTCCGTGTCACTTGCGCCGCGGCGCCGCCGCGTCAGCTCCGCGCAACTCGCGCATCCGCACGCGGCCGCGCAAGATCGCCTCCTTGCGGCTGACCGTGGTGCGCGCCAACAGGGTTTTTTCCACTTGCTTGGCGATGAGCTCGGTCTGCACCGCTTTCAGGCGCACTTCGAGCTCGGCCTGCTGGGCATCGAGGGTGACGCGTTTGAGCTTGCGGGCGACCTCGGCAACTTCATTGGCGACTCGCTCGGCGCCTTCCTTTTCCCAGCGCATCGTGCCCATCAATACCTCGCCGCCGGCGCTGAAGATGTCGGCCAGCGTCACTCCATCATTGCTGAGAATCAGCTCGCGCACCTGATTCGAATGCGCGGTGCCGCGCGATTTGATGATGGACATGCCGCGGTTGCGCTCCCCGGCTTGCACCAAGTAATTGAGATGGATCCAGGTGTCCGCCAGGGAGGAAACATGCAGCGAGGAGTCGCCTTCGGCCTGCCCGGATATCTCATTGAGCAAGCTGGTGCAGACCAGCGTGATGCGGTCGGCTTTCGACCAATCGATCAGGCGTTCGGCAACGCCGTGAGCCGTCAATTCGTTGCCGGATTTGGAGAGGGCGGACACCGGATCGATGACCAGACAGCGGGCCTTATGGGCGCGCGCAAACGCCTTGATTCGCACCAGACACATCTCGGCGCTGCCGCTGATGGTTCGCGCCGACATGATGCGCAGTAGCCCGCTCTTCAGGTACCGGTCCAGCTGGATTCCCACCGAGGCCAGGTTGCGGACCACCTCGGTGCCATCGGAATCGAAACTCACGAACATGGTGCGCTCGCCCCGCCGGCAAGCGGCCTCAGCGAAGGCTCCGCTCAAGGTGGTCTTGGCCGTGCCGGGAAAGCCGGTGATCAGCACGCAGGCGGCGCGGTAGTAGCCGCCCCCCAGCATGGTGTCCAGCCGCTTCACGCCGCTGGTGACGCGTTCGTTGGTCACATCGGCGTCGATACCGCCCAGCAAGCGCACGATGGCGACGTCGAAACCGCCGCTGCCGATCACGAACGGCGATTCGTTTTCATCAAAACTGGAGCCTCGATATTTCTGCACCCGCAGATTGCGTTGCGATACGCCCAATACGACGCTGTGATTCAGAATCACCGAGCAGTCCACCATGAACTGCATGAAGCCGTAGGGTTGCTGCGTGACGGAATTGGGCTCATCCGCGGCGGCCTTCAAGGTAACGACGCAGGTCAGTTCGTGTGCCAGCAGCCACTCATGCAGCCGGTAGATCTCGCGTCTTCTCGCCGCGAGATCGGGAAGCAGCGCCAGCACGATGTCCAGGGCATCGAACACGATGCGGCGCGCCTTGATCTCCTTCGCTTGGACGGCGAGGCCCGCCAGCATGCCGCACAGATCGAAGTCTCCCGATTGCACGAGATCGGGCGTCGGTTGGGCGTCGACGAAGAGCAGCTTCTTGCGCCGCAATTTCGCGAGCTCCCAGTCGAAGCTGGCTGCATTGGCGGCAATGCGCCTGGAGGTTTCCTCGAAGGCGACGAATATTCCCGGCTCCTTGTAATGGCGCGCGCCATTGACCAGGAATTGCAGTGAGAAGATGGTCTTGCCGGATCCCGGGCCGCCCATCAGCAGCGTCGTGCGGCCGCGCGGTAATCCACCGCCGCTGATTTCATCGAAACCAGCGATCCCCGTCGGCGCCTTCCGCGGAGCCGTCGCGGCGGGGGAGCGCTCGGATTTCATGAACCTTCCTTTCCCTAGGAATGTGTGACGGAACCAAAGCCCGTTCGACTTGGGGAAATTCGGATCGCTTCCCGGGCACAAAAGAATGCGCGCTGCTGCCGCCGTCGTATGTGCGGTGGCCCACATTGGTTCCGCCGCCGCGAGGCATCGGTTTACTATATGAGCTGACCCAAATGCGGGTGAGCATCGAGAGTGAAGCGAATGATCGACAACGCAATCCGCCAGGATCTTGCCGAAATTCTGGCGATCTACAACGAAGTCATCCGCAATTCGACGGCGGTTTATTCGGAAGAGGAATTCACGCCGGCCCGCGGCGAATCCTGGTTCGACAGCAAGGTGAAACAGGGCTTTCCCCTAGTCGTGGCTAGGGATTCCTCGGGCATCACCGGATTTGCCACCTTCGGCGAGTTTCGGGCATGGCCGTGCTATCGCCACAGCGTCGAGCACAGCGTCCACGTGCGCTCGGATTGCCGTGGGCGAGGGATCGGGCGAGCGTTGGTGGTCGAACTCTTGGCGCGCGCCGCCGCCGGCTCCAAGCATGTCATGATCGCCGGCATCGACGCGGACAATGCGGTGTCGATCGGCTTGCATCGCAGCCTGGGATTCACCCGCGTCGGCCATTTTCATGAGGTGGGATACAAATTCGGGCGCTGGCTCGACTTGGTATTCATGCAATGTATCCTTCCGCCGACAGTTGATTCCCGTGTGAAGTAACGCAAAGCCGGCCATTCGGGCAAAAACGGCATTACTGCACAGATCGGCGGCCGAACAGGGTAAGCGACCTTTGCTGCCATCTCAGTCTTGATATCATGGGTATGTGGTAAGAGCTACACAGACTGAAATCGAAGAAGCCGTCGAAGCCCTGCGCGCCGGCGATCTGGTGGTTTTTCCGACCGAGACCGTTTATGGGCTCGGCGCGAATGCCTCCAATCCGGCCGCCGTGCGCAAGATTTTCGAGGTCAAAGGGCGTCCGCCCGATCATCCGGTGATCGTGCACCTGGACGATCCGCGCTACTTGCATCGCTGGGTATCCAGCGTGCCGCAGGTCGCGGAACAATTGGCCGCCAAATTCTGGCCGGGTCCGTTGACCTTGATCCTGCCCAAGGCGGATAACGTCAACGACATCGTCACGGGCGGCCAGGACAGCATCGGCATCCGCGTGCCTTCGCATCCCATGGCTCAGCAGCTGTTGAATGCATTCGGCGGCGGCATCGCGGCGCCGTCCGCGAATCGTTACGGGCGCCTGAGTCCGACCAAACCTGAACACGTGCGCGACGAGCTGGGCGATGCGGTCAGCGTCATCCTGGACGGCGGGGACTCGCCGATCGGACTGGAGTCGACCATCGTCTCTTGCCTGAACAATGAGGCGCGTTTGCTGCGGCCCGGCTTCATCACCCGTTCGCAGCTCGAGCAGGTGGTGGGCAAGCTCGTGATCGGCGGAGTGGCTCCCCGCGCTCCGGGTGATCGTGCGCTGCACTACGCGCCGTCCACCCCTTTGGAAATCGTGCTGTCGGACGATTTGGAGGTGCGGGCCGGCGCGATTGCCGAACGCGACGAAAAGGTGGCGGTACTCGCCATGCGGCCGCCGCTGCAGACCCAGCGCAATATGACCTGGATCAATGCGGGGAAAAGACCGGATATCTATGCGCACAATCTCTACAACCATCTACGAACCCTGGATCGGGTCGGCTGTGTGAGAATTTTCGTGCAGAGCCTGCCTGAGGGTGAACGCTGGGCGGCGATTCTCGACCGCCTGCAGCGCGCCAGCGGCATGGGCGACGACTCCCTCGAGCTCAGCGTGGGCTAGGACCAGGCTCCTGATGGCCAAAACCGCGCCAATTCCGCGCTCGGCCGCGGACGAGCCCTTGGAGCTGGATCCCGCGCTCGATCCGTTTTCGCGCGAGTGCATCCGGCGCCTGGTGACCCGGTATGGGTCGCCGCTGTTCGTGATCGATGCCGAGCGCGTGCGCCGGCAATACCGGCGCCTCGCGGCGGCGTTGCCCGGCGTTGATCTTCACTATGCCCTCAAACCCCTGCCGCACTCGTCGGTCATCGACACGCTGCAGGAGGAAGGCGCCTTTTTCGACTTGGCGACCAACGGCGAAGTGGAATTGATGCGCAGCCTGAAAGTCGCGCCCGAGCGCTGCATTCACACGCATCCGATCAAACGCGACAGCGACATCCGCACCGCATTGGCCTATGGCGTGAATCGATTCGTCATCGACAATCCCGACGAGCTGCGCAAATTCGTGAAGTATCGCAACCGGTCCTCGCTGCTGATTCGCATTTCGTTCAGCAGCCCCGAAGCCAGAGTCAATCTGTCGCGCAAATTCGGCTGTACGCCTGCGGCGGCCGCGGACCTGTTCCGATTGGCGGCTGAATTGCGGATCACGATCGACGGGCTGTCCTTTCACGTGGGATCGCAGGTGGCCGGCCCGGCGATGTTCGTCGAGGCCATCGTCCGATGCCGCGAGCTGATGCTCGTCGCCGAGCAGATGGGACACGCCCCTGGCATCCTGGATATCGGCGGCGGTTTTCCGGTGGATTATTTACAGCCGTGCACGCCCATCGAGGAATTCTGCGCACCCATTCGCGCGGCCTTGAAGGAGCTTCCGGCCGCCCTGCGCGTCATCGCGGAGCCCGGCCGCTACATCGCCGCGCCGGCGGCGATTGCAGTGAGTTCGGTCATGGGCCGCGCGCTGCGCGACGGCCGTTGGTGGTACTACCTGGATGATGGTCTCTACGGCAGTTACAGCGGCCAGATATACGATCATGCCGCCTACCCGGTGGAGTCGCTCGAGCCTTCGGATCGAACCTACCCCTCGGTACTCGCCGGCCCGACCTGCGACAGCATTGACGTCATCAACGAGCATTTGGAATTGCCCAAGCTCGACGTGGGCGACCTTATCGTCGGCCGCACCATGGGCGCCTACACCTGGGCGTCGGCATCGGAGTTCAACTTCTTCCCGCGCGCCACCGTGTTGGCGCTCGATGGCGGACGGCTGCTCGCCGACAGGGGTCGGCGATGACGTGGAGCCGGCGGCGGATGCTGCAAGCGGGCGGTGCGCTGGCCGGCATGTCGGCCGCGGGACTCATGGGGACGGCGGGACTCGTGGGTCAGGCGCGCAGCGAAGAATCGGCGGCTTCCCGGCGAATTGCGCTGTTGAGTCTGCATACCGGCGAGCACCTCGACATCGAATACTTTCGCGACGGGAACTATGTCCCCGAGGCGCTCATGGCGATCGAGGGGTTGTTGCGGGATTTTCGCACCGGCGACCGGCATGCCATCGATCCCAAGCTGATGGACTACTTGGTCGATGTCGCGCACCTGCTGGGCCTCGATCCGCTCTTCAGCGTGATCTCGGGCTACCGGTCGCCTCAGACCAATGCGCGCTTGCGTGAACGGAGCACGGGAGTCGCCCAGCATAGTCTGCACCTGGAGGGGCGGGCCATCGATGTGCGCCTGGCCGGCGTCGATTGTGCGGGTCTCGCTGCGCAGGCCCTGGGTCTGAAACGCGGCGGCGTCGGCTATTACCGCGCCTCCGATTTCGTGCACCTGGATACGGGCGCGTTTCGGACGTGGAAGGGCTAGTCACCATGGTGACTAGAGCCGGCCGGCAGGCGCCCTGAGCTAGCTGCGCGCGCGATGCGCCTCCAGTGCCTTTTGCAGTCGTTCATCGTGGTGGTAAATGTCGTCGAAAAATAAGACATTGCCCTTCTCGGTGGCAATCGCGGTGCCGTAGACGATGAACACGCGGATGCGGTTCTTGAGTGTCACCGTGACCGGCTTGGCGCCATTCATCGCGGCCAGTATCGCCTCGTGCGTCCACTCGGGAGAATCGCGAAGCACATATTGCGCCAATCCGACGGGATCGCTGAGGCGAACGCAGCCGTGGCTGAAATCGCGGCGCGTTTCCGCAAACAGGGATTGCGCCGGCGTCGAATGCAGGTACACGTTGTAGGCATTGGGCATCATGAATTTGACCAGCCCGAGCGAATTGTTCGGGCCGGGCCGCTGGCGCAGCCGCAGTGTGCCTCTGGCGACCAGCTCGACGTTTTCGGCCGTATTCGGTACCACCAAGGCAGAGTCGCCGGTGCCGCTCACGATTTCCATCTGCCGCCGCTCGATGTCGGCGGGGTTATTGCGTGCCGTCGGCACGATTTCTTTCAGAGCGATGTTGTACGGCACCTCCCAATAGGGCCGGAATATCAAGTAACTCATATCCGCGGCGAACACCGGTGTTTGCGTCTTATCGAAGGATTTGCCGACGATCACCTCCATCTGGCGAATCTTTGCCTCCGAATCGACGGTCGACTCGAAAGCGAACAGCCGGAATTGCGGAATGTTGACGATGATGGGCGCGGTGACGAGTTCCGACGGCAGCCAGCGCCAGCGTTCCATGGTGAGTTCGATTTGCCGCGCGCGCTGCGCGAGGGGCCGCGTGAGCTCCATATACGTCGCTGCTCCCAACACTCCGTCGGGCTTCTCGCCGTGCCGGCTTTGAAAATGCTTCAGCGCCTCGACGATGGCCGGCGAGAGGCCGTGCGGCGGCGGCGCATCCGGCGAGGGCAGCGCGCCGGCCGCCGCGGCGTCGCCGAGCGCGATCAGCAAGCGCTGCAACTGGGCTGCGCCCGCATACTCATCCCCGGGTTTGAGCGACTTGGCGGGCAACGCAGGCAGAAGGTTAAGCCCCTCCTCGCCCGCCAGTGCTCGATAGCGCGACAACTGCTTTTTCAGCAGAGCGTAGTGACTGAACTGCGGCTCCAGCGAGTCGACGGCGACGGCAACGTCCACCGCCGTGGAAAGATGGGCGAGGGTGGTGGGGATATCGAGCTTGATTCGGCCCACGGTCAAGTCGTGACCCATCGTGGACGGATCGATCCGGCCCACATGCAGATCCGACAGGAAACGCATTCCGGCCAGCGAGAGGCCGGCGTCGAACAGCGCCCATTGCTCGATCCCCGCACGCGGCGCATCGATCAAATCACTCGCCAAATAAATCAGACGATTGCCGGGATAGTCCTCGGGATCCAAGCCGCGCTCGCCGGCCAGCCGCAGTTCCTGCATCAGGGAAATCGCCGCCGCCGTGGGTTTTTCGCCATCGCTCCAGAGCAGGTGATAGCCGTTGGCTTCGTAGAGTCTGCCGATCTGCTCGCGTTCGCTCGAGGCCGTCGACCAATCGAGGTAGGCGGGATTGCCCTCCTCGATGATTTGCTTCAGCGAATCCGCAGCCGGCGCTTGGGCGAGCGCCGCCGCGGCGAAAGCCCAACCGACCGCAGCCGTGCACACGAGGCGGAACCGCAACACGTTGAATCGCAATGCGCGAAATCGCAATGGAGGAACTCGGCCGGCCATTTGGTAGGATTTAACACATGTGGACGCGAAAAGTATCGACAATTCTGGCGCTGACCGGCGCGCTGGCCGCCTGCTCCGGGAATACGCCGGGCGCGGCGCAGGCCACTTCCGCGGCGCCCGCTGCGTCCGCCTCCGCGCTCGCAGGGACCGGTGCTGCAACGGCCGCCGTGGAGGTGGGGGCGCGTATTTACAGCGGCAACTGCGTTCCTTGCCACCAGCCGACGGGCTTAGGGATCCCTGGCGTGTATCCGAGCTTGTCGGGGTCGGCCGTGGTGATCGGGGATCCGGCGGAATTGGCGCTGTGGGTGATCAAGGGACAGCGGCCCGCCGCCCTGCCGGTGGGCCGATATCCGACGCAGATGCTGCAATTCGGCTGGATGAAACCGGCGGACGCGGCCGCACTGTTCACTTATTTGCGCTCGAATTTCGGCAACTCGGCGCCGCCGGTCGATGCCGCAGCGGTGGCGAAGGCCCTCGCGCCATGACGCCGCTCACCGCCATACACACCATGGTCGATCGCTGCCGTCGCGCGGACTATGCGGCGGCGGTCGCAAGATTGCCCTCCGGTTGGCTGGTCATGGGCGAGCGCCAGGTGTTGCGGGGATATTGCTTGCTGCTGCCGGATCCCGTCGTGCCGCATCTGAACGCGCTGCCGTCCGCCGCGCGCGCTCAGTTCTTGTCCGATATGGCGATCGCCGGCGATGCCTTGCTGACCGTTACCGCGGCCTCGCGCATCAATTACGCGGTGTTCGGCAATGTCGAACCGGCGCTGCACGCGCATATTTTTCCGCGCCACGCCGCGGAACCCGAGGTCACGCGCACCGCGCAGCCGTGGGCGCTTGACTGGGATGCCGCGCCCCGCTACTCCGAAGCGGAACACGGCGCGCTCAAGAGACGCATCGCCGCCGATATTCAGGCTCGCTTGCCCCAGGCTCCTCAGGGCGGGGAGCGATAGCGTTAGCGTTCGAAGCGCATCAGCGAAAAGTGCGTGACGCGCCCGTTTTGCACCGAAACCCCTTCGGCACGCAGGCGTCGGGCCTGCTCCCTGTGCTCGCGCGAGGATTTGGGAAACACGATGCGGCCGCCCGCACCCACCACGCGATGCCACGGCAGGTTCAGCGATTCGGGCGCAACCCGCAACGCAAATCCTGCCTGGCGCGCGCGCCCGGGAAATCCCGCGGTACGGGCAACCGCCCCATAGGTTGACACCTGTCCGCGGGGTATTGCGCAGACGGCGTGCCAGATCGCCTCGAGCGCGGGGCTTTGGTCGGCGGATCGCTTCGGCTGCACGTAGCCCCCTGCGTTCAAGGCTTGGATGATGAGACGGCGAGTTGCCGCGCAGTCTCGGCCAGATCGGCGAGAGGCTCCGAGCAGACCATGCCGGTGCACACATAGGCGACCGTGCCGGCCGTTGCGCGCTTCGCGGCAAGGGCGGGCGGCAGTTCCGCGGCATCGCGGGGAATGGCGAATATCATTCGGGTCGGCGCATACACGGTGTTCAAGCTCGCGGACCAGAGCTGCACTTGCGGTGCGTCGCCGCGAATGATCACGATTTGCGCCGCCGTCAGATGATCTTCCAGCGCGTTCACCAGGCTCATATGCGCTTGGGGATATTGTTGGAGCATGGGCCATCCTGCCCGCACCGTGCGCTCGGCGGCATCCAGGTAGGGTATTTCGCCGAGCAGGTAGCCCAGGCGGCATAACAGCGATGCCGCCACGCCGTTGCCCGACGGCAGGGAATCGTCGCTGTAGGTCTTGCTGCGATGGATGAGCTGTTCGTGATCCCTGGCGGTGAAGAAAAAACCGCCGGCGCCGGCATCCTCGAATTGCGACAACAGCACGTCGGTCAATTCCCTCGCGAATTGCAAGTCGCTGCTGCGCCAACGGGTTTGCAACAGCTCGAGCAGGGCATCGGCGAGAAAGGCGTAATCATCGAGGTAGGCCGGCAGGTGCGCGCGCCCGTCCTTGGTGGTTGCGAGCAGGCGGCCCTCCCGCCACAGGGTGTTGCGGATGAAGTCGACGGCCGCCGCGGCGGCGTGGCCTAAGTCGGGCCGGTGCAGCACCCGTGCCGCGATCGCCAGCCCCTTGATCATGAGCGCATTCCATGCGGTCAGAATTTTCTCATCGCGCGCGGGCCATACGCGCAGCTCCCGCACGGTCAATAGTTTGGCGCGTGCCGATGCGATCAGCGCCGCGACGGCGTGCGCCGTCTCGCCGAGCTCCGCCGCAATGGCGTCGATCGGTTCATGGGCGTGCAAATGCCATGCGCCCTCGAAATTGGCGCTTCGATCCAGGCCGAAACGGCGTGCAAACACCGCAAATTCCTGCGGCGCCAGCAGTGCCTGAATCTCGGCCCGGGTCCACACGTAGAACTTTCCCTCATGGCCTTCGGAATCCGCATCGAGGCTGGAGTAAAAGCCGCCCTGGGGTGAGCGCATATCGCGCAGCACCCAGTCCGCGGTGTCGGCGGCGATCCGCGCAAAGAGCGCTTCGCCGGTGGCAAGGAATGCACGCGAGTATTCGCACAGCAGTTGCGCATTGTCATAGAGCATTTTTTCGAAGTGCGGAATCATCCATTGGCCGTCGACGGAATAGCGCGAGAATCCACCGCCCAGTTGATCGTAAATTCCGCCTTCCGCCATGCGTGTCAGCGTGAGGCTCGCCATGTACAGCGCTTTGAGATCGGGGCTGGTCCCGCTCGAGGTGCCATGCCAATGCCGCAGGCAGCGTTCGATACTGCCGGGGTGCGGAAATTTGGGAGCTTGACTGAACCCGCCGAAGCGCGCGTCGAACGATCGCTCGAGGCTCGAGCGCGCTTCGAGGAGCGGCGATGCGTTGAGCACGGCCCCACGGGCTGCCGGCTCCGGCTCGAGGCCGGCGAAGGCGAGTTTCAGCCGCTCGTTTTGCCGGGCGATCTCCTCACCGTGGTCCCGGTAGTACTCGGCCACGCGGCGCAGAAGATCGCTGAACGCGGGCATCCCGTAGCGAGGCTCCTTCGGAAAGTAGGTGCCCCCGAAAAAGGGCGCTTGCTCGCGCGGCGTCAGGAACATGGTCAGCGGCCAGCCGCCGGAGCCGTGCGTGATCAGCTGCTGCGCCACCTGGTAAATCTTGTCCAGGTCCGGCCGCTCTTCGCGATCCACCTTGATGTTGACGAACAACTGATTCATCAAGGCGGCGGTATGAGGATCTTCGAAGGATTCGTGCGCCATGACATGGCACCAATGGCAGGCCGAATAGCCGATGGACAATAGAATGGGCTTGTTTCCCTGTCTGGCCGCAAGCAGAGCCGCCTCTCCCCAGGGATACCAGTCCACGGGATTCTCCGCATGCTGCAGCAGGTACGGACTGGTTTCTGCGGCAAGGCGATTGCGCTGCATGTGACGGCCCCGCGTCGGTTAGAATGCGCCCCCACTATAGCCGTTCCGATGCCCATGTCCGATGCCCCGTCAGCGGCAGAATTGCCCGCCCTGCGCTTGAAACGCAATGAAGATCGCCGTTTGCACGCGGGTCATCTATGGATCTTCAGCAACGAGGTCGATACCGGGCAGACCCCGCTGACGAAGTTCAAGCCCGGCGAGCTGGTGCGCGTGCTGGCGCACAACGACCGGGCGTTGGGATTGGCCTATGTCAACCCGCAGTCGCTCATCAGCGCGCGCATGCTCGAAACGTGGCAGCCGCCCGACGTGGCTTGGCTGGTGAGCCGTATTCGGGCGGCGCTGGGCTTGCGGACGCGTCTGTACCCGCAGCCCTACTATCGCCTGGTGTACGGCGAGTCCGACGGCTTGCCCGGCTTGGTGGTCGACCGCTACGGTTCTGCTTGCGTCGTGCAGATCGGGACCGCGGGGATGGAGAGGCTCAAACATGAGATTCAAGAGGCCTTGATTCAGGTCCTGCAGTGCGAGGCGCTGCTGTTCAAGAATGACGGCTCCGCGCGCGAGCTGGAGGGACTGCCCAGCTATCAGGAGGTCGCCAAGGGGCGGTTCGACGAACCAAGAATCGTCGTGGAGGACGATCTCGAATTCCGGGCGCCGCTGGCGGAGGGACAGAAGACCGGATGGTTCTTCGATCAGGCGGCCAATCGCCGCGCCCTCGTCAAATACCTGCGCAAGGGGGCGCGGATGCTCGATGTGTTCAGCTACGTCGGCGCCTGGGGCGTGCGCGCGGCGCACGGCGGTGCGAGCGAGGTGCTGTGCGTCGACAGCTCTGCGGCGGCGCTCGAATTGGCCACCGGCAATGCCGAGCGAAATCGCGTCAAACTGAAGTCGGTGAAGGGCGATGCTTTCGACGTGCTGGAGGATTTGGCGAAACAAGGCACCCGATTCGACATCGTCGTCGTCGATCCGCCCGCGTTTGCCAAGCGCAAGAAAGATGTTCCCAAGGCGCTCGCGGCCTACAAGCGCTTGAACCAGCTGGCGATGCAAGTGATGTCCGATGACGGCATTCTGGTTTCATGCTCTTGTTCCCATCACGTAAGCCCCGAGGAGTTGCGGGATGCAATTGCCAAAGCGGGGCGGGCGACAGGCAAACACCTGCAGCTTCTGGAAATGGGCGGCCAGGCCCCTGACCACCCGGTGCATCCTGCCATACCCGAGACTCGATATCTAAAGACCTATTTCTGTCGGGTCAATGAAAGTTTAAAGTAGCGCGCATGCTCACCTACCCGCACATAGACCCCATCGCCATCTCAATCGGACCGATACTCGGTTTTGGACCTTTGCGCGTGCATTGGTACGGGATCATGTACCTCATCGGATTCGTCGCCGCCTGGTGGCTCGCGCGCTATCGCTCTCGTCAACCCGGATCGACGTGGTCGGGCCTGGATATCGACGACCTCATTTTTTACTGCGCGATCGGGGTCATCGTCGGCGGCCGGACCGGCTGGTGCATTTTCTACGGACATGACGTGATCGCCGAGAATTGGCTGAATGTCTTTCATATCTGGGACGGCGGCATGTCCTTTCACGGCGGGATGATGGGCGTGCTGGCCGCGACGATCGTATTCGCGCGGGTCAAGGGCAAGCGAGTTGCCGATGTGCTCGATTTCGTGGCGCCTTTGCCGGGCATCGGACTCCTGGCCGGCCGGCTCGGAAATTTCATCAACGGCGAGCTCTGGGGCAAGCCGACGGATCTGCCGTGGGGCTTCGGTGTACCGAACTCGGACGGTGTGCTGATCGCGCGGCATCCATCGCAGCTCTACGAAGCGGGCCTCGAGGGCCTGGTGTTGTTCATCCTGCTGTGGTGGTTTACCAGCAGGCCGCGGCCTCGACTGGCGCCCACCGGTCTATTCCTGCTCGTGTATGGATGCGCCCGCTTTACCGTCGAGTGGGTGCGTCTGCCCGATGCGAACATCGGCTATCTCGCCGGCCAATGGCTGACCATGGGGATGCTGCTGACGACTCCGATGATTCTGGCCGGCGCCGCGATGATGCTGTATGCCTATCAACGCAGCGCGGCGAGCGGCAATTTAGGTGCAGTGAAGGCTTAATGCAGCAGTATCTCGATTTTTTGCGCCACATCCGGCAGCACGGCGCGCGCAAAGACGATCGCACGGGCACCGGCACGTTGAGCGTGTTCGGCTATCAAATGCGCTTCGATCTCGCCGCCGGGTTTCCGCTGGTGACGACCAAGAAACTGCACCTGCGCTCCATCATTCATGAGCTCCTCTGGTTCATCAGCGGCGAGACCAACGTCAGGTATCTGCGCGATCACGGCGTCAGCATCTGGGATGAGTGGGCCGACACGGACGGGAACCTGGGGCCCGTTTACGGCAAGCAGTGGCGCAGTTGGCCGGCGGCCGATGGCCGCACCATCGATCAGCTGGCGCGCGTAGTCGAGCAGCTGCGCGGCACTCCGAATTCGCGGCGCATCCTCGTGAGCGCGTGGAACGTCGGGGAACTGGACCAAATGGCGCTGCTGCCCTGCCACGCCCTGTTCCAGTTCTACGTCGCCGACCGGCGATTGTCTTGCCAACTGTACCAGCGCAGCGCCGACGCGCTGCTCGGGGTGCCATTCAATATCGCCTCCTACGCCTTGCTGACGCACATGCTGGCGCAGCAGTGCGATCTCGACGTGGGTGAGTTCATCTGGACGGGCGGCGATTGCCATCTGTACCTGAATCACCTGGAACAGGCCGATTTGCAGCTGGGGCGTGCGCCCTACTCGCTGCCGCGCCTGGAGATCCGGCGCAGGCCCCCCAGCCTGTTCGACTATGTGTTCGAGGATTTTGAAATCCTCGACTACCGCTACCACGCAGCCATCAAGGCCCCCATCGCCGTATGACGAAAATCCCGCGTCGCCCGCCCTTATTTGAGGTGCGGCATTCCCGCGTCCATGGGTATGGGGTGTTTGCCGCCCGCCGCATCCGCAAGGGCACGACGGTCATCGAGTATCTCGGTGATCGCGTGAGCCACGCCCAAGCGGACGCGCGCTACCAGGACAAGGATCCGAACGATAACCACACGTTTCTATTCACGGTGGACGCGAAGACGGTGATCGATGCCGGGGTGAACGGCAACGAGGCGCGATTCATCAATCATGGTTGCGATCCGAATTGTGAAAGCACCACCGTGAACAAACGCGTCTACATCGTGGCGATTCGAACCATACAGCCGGGCGAAGAGCTGTCTTACGATTATCAGATCCAGCGCGACAGCGATGACGCGCCCAATGTCGACGACGTCTACGCGTGCCGCTGCGGAGCGCCAAATTGTCGCGGCACCATGCTGGAGGCGGCCAAAAAACCGCGAAGGCCGGCGCGACGCGCGTCTGGCCGCGCCGCGGTAAAAAAGGGCACGGCCCGCAAGAGGGCGCCGCGGCGCGGCGGCATGACGGAACGATCGCAGCGGCGCGGCCGCTGATGGCGACGTGGACGATGATGGCGACGTGGACGATGATGGCGACGTGAGCGATAGTCTCGGCGTGAGCAACGATCCCGACTTATGGGTCAGCGGCGTCTCGATTCGGGATCAATTCTTGGCGCCGGCGCAAATCCACTCGCTGGTGGAATGTGCGCACCGGCGCCGCGCTCACCGTGGTTTTGATTCAGCCCGAATCGGCAGCGAGCGAGGATTGCAGCGCCGCGAGGAAATTCGCGGCGATTCCATTTGCTGGATAACCGCGCCGCTGTTGCCCGCGGAAAAGGTCTTGTTGGAGGAGCTCGAGCATTTGCGCCTGGAGCTGAATCGCGAAGCCTTGCTCGGATTATTCGAGCTCGAACTGCACTACTCGTGGTATCCCCCCGGCGCAGGGTACGCCCGTCACGTTGACCAGCCGCATGGGCGCACGCAGCGCCAGGTGTCGCTGGTCCTGTACTTGAACGAAGGCTGGACGCCTGCGGCGGGCGGCGAGCTGCGGATATTCGACGCGGCCGGCCGCCATCGCGATATCGAGCCGATTGCCGGCCGCCTGGTGCATTTTCTCACGCCGGAGCGCGAGCATGCGGTGCTGCCGACGCACAGTGATCGCATGAGCATCAGCGGATGGTTTCGCACTCGCGATTGAAGCTCTGAAGGCTGCGCACTGTGCGGTACCGCACAAAACATGGCGTGATTGCGGTATAATGTCCCTGCCGCACAGGGCAACGGACCAGGATTGCATGCATGATGGACCAGTCGGGCGATCCGCAGCAAAACAAGGTGCTTGCGGCGCTGCACCCGGCGGAGCGCGAGCGCATTTTCCCGCATTTGCAGCTCGTTCCAATGCCGCTCGGCAAGATCGTGTACGAGTCCGGGGATGCGCTGCGCCACGTTTATTTTCCGGCAGACTGCATCATTTCGCTTCTGTATGTAATGAAGGACGGCGCTTCGGCGGAAATCTCCGTCGTGGGCAACGAAGGACTCGTGGGTGTGGCTCTGTTCATGGGCGGAGAGACCACGCCCAACCGGGCAATCGTTCAAAGCGGCGGCAGCGCCTACCGGCTGATCGCCAAGCGGCTCAAGCTGGAGTTCAATAAACATGGTCAACTGCAGCTGCTGCTGCTGCGCTACACGCAGGCCTTGATCACGCAAATGGCCCAGACCGCGGTCTGCAACCGGCATCACTCGGTGGACCAGCAGCTGTGCCGCTGGCTATTGCTGTCCCTGGACCGATTACCCTCCAACCAATTGACCATGACCCAGGAGCTCATCTCCAATATGCTGGGTGTGCGGCGCGAAGGCGTCACCGCGGCGGCCGCCAAATTGCAGAAGGTTGGAGTGATCCGCTACAGCCGCGGAAAAATCACCGTATTGGATCGGCCAAAGCTGGAAGAGCTGTGCTGCGAGTGTTATGCGGTGGTCAAGAAAGAGACCGATCGACTGGCGCCCTAGCCGTCAACCGGACGCCTAACCGGCACCTCGACGTCGTTGCCGCGCTGCGACACCCGCAATGACGCGGGTCCGTAACACTCCTTGCGCTACTATCGTGCGATGCGGTTCGACTGGCGCTCGCGAACATGGCAGCGAGGCAGTTCATGTCGGGCCGTAGCCCGTAGTTACGGGGTTATGCCGCTCTGGCACGAATATTGCTAGAATTGCTGTATGAGTATACATGAGGGCCGGAAGATGCCCCTCGCCGAGAATTGGTTGCCCCTATGCGCTTGCCGTCGCTGAAGTTTCTGAAAACCTTTCAGGTCGCGGCCAGGCTGCAAAGCTTCAAGGCCGCCGCCGAGGAACTATTCGTCACCCCTTCGGCCGTGAGCCACCAGATCAAGGCGCTCGAGGCGCACCTCGGCGTGGCGCTGTTCGAGCGCGGCGTGCGCACCTTGACGCTGACGGACGCCGGCGCCCACTACCTCGAACACATCAACGATATTTTCTCGAAGCTCGAATCGGTCACCGAGCAGCTTCAGGAGCGCTACGGGCGCTCCATCATCCGCCTGAATGTGCCGCCGTTTTTCGCCAATGAGTTATTGCTGCCGCGTCTGGCGTCGTTTTCGCAGGCCCGCGAAGAGACCGATATTCGCATCGAGACGACTTTCTGGGCGCCCAAGACGCATCCCCCGGAGGCGGATCTCTCGATCGTCGTGGGCTCCGGTCCCTGGGAAGGATTGACCGTCCACGAGTTGTTCGCGCAGAGCTTCATCGCCGCCTGTTCGCCGGCATTCCTGCTGGAAAATCCCATCGATTCCTATGCCGATCTCAACGGCAAGACTCTGCTCGTGCACGAAGAGCGGCGCGATGCGTGGGAACGATGGGCGGCGGGTTTGGGGATCGAGCCGATCAAGCCCAATCGGCTGGTGCGCCTCGACAACATGTCGGCCGTGGTACTCGCCGCCGAGCAGGGCGTGGGTGTGGCTCTGGTGGCATCGAGATTGAGCGCCGACCGTTTCGTCGCCGGAGGCTTGGTGAAATTATTCGATGCGGAATTGACCACCAATGAGAGCTACGTTCTGCTGCACAGACCCGCGGACCACGCCCGCGAGGATCTGCAGGAACTGATGCAGTGGATCTTGAGCGAGTGCCGCGTCGCCTGACGCCGTCCGCCGCATACATGAGAGAAATACCGCGGGCGGAAAAAATTCCTCGCTTGTTCCGTCCGTGAGACGTGCCTATCGTGGTCCTTGGGGGTGTTGGTATTTTCGACCATCAAGGAATACCACCATGAAGCTTCGAGAATTCAAGTACGCGGCCGCGGCGATATTCGCGCTCGCTCCCGCAATCTCCGATGCATCGCCGGAGAGGGAAGCATTGGATGCCTGCGCACGCGCCTTCGCATCGAGCCTCGCGCCGCCCGGTGCCGCCGCTCCCGCATTCAAAGTGGCTTATCGCGGCAATCCATTTCAAGGATCAATACTCGCGTTCTATACCCGAGAATTCACCTTTGAGATGTACGCCAACGATCAGAAGACCGGGTTGCCGATTGCGCGCGCGAGTTGCTCCACGGATTCGCACGGCGGCGGCGTCGCCTTGCGCCGAAGTACCGCTTCTCGGTTTTAAGGAGCGGATTGCCGGCCGCCCCGGCGCCGGCACAGGCCGACACCGGCGCGCCGGTGCTCGGAGCACCGGCTGGCCAGTTTTCCGCGGCCGGCGTATAAATTCGGCATGGATATCGCATCGAGTGGAGAGGCGGCTGGCGGCGCAGCCGCGCTCGAATTGGTTCTTGCCGTGGCGGAAAACGATGTCATCGGCCGCGGCAATCGGCTGCCGTGGCATCTGCCGGCGGACTTGCGGCATTTCAAATCGCTCACTCTCGGCAAGCCCCTGCTGATGGGCCGCAAGACCTATGAGTCCATCGGCAAGGCGTTGCCAGGGCGAACGAATATCGTATTGAGCCGTTCGGCGGAATTTTCACCGAGCGATTGCATCGTCGTGAAAACTCTCGACGACGCGCGGATCGCGGCGGGCGCCGCGGGCGCGTTGATGGTGATCGGCGGGGCGGAGATCTATCGACAGTGTCTGCCGCTCGCGAGGCGCATCCATCTCACCCTGGTACATGCCCACATAGCGGACGGGGACACGGTTTTCGCGGGCTGGCGCGGCGCGGAGTGGGATGCCTCGTCGCTCGAACGGCACGAAGCGGACGACAAGAACGCCTTTGCCTACAGTTTCGTCACGCTCGATCGTGCGAACTCGGGCGGCCGCTAGGCTCCTGGACCGGCTGCGGGAGAGGCGCGAGCCGGGCGCGGATCTCGTGCTCCGCGCGCGCGAAGTCGACGTCCGCGACGCTCGACACGGCACCCGCCGTCAATTCGGCCAGCAGCTGCGCCTGTACCGCGCCGCGCTCGAGCGCGGTCCGGTAGGGAATCTCATGGTGGAACATCACCATCGAGTAGCGCGGAATGAAGCGTTGCGGAAAACGCCGTTCGAGTTCCAGCGACAGCGCCTGCTGCAGCTGAAACTTGAGGTCAGCGACGCGTTCGCGCATTTCCAGATAATTGTCGAGCGCCATGGCGGCGATCGCATCGGTGTTGGGCTTGCGCAAGGCGCCAAATTCCTCGAACACTCTGTCCCATGAAGCATGCCGGTCCAGGCAGGCGTCGAATTCCACGCAATCTTCGAAGCAGCAATTCATCCCCTGACCGTGAAAGGGCACGATGGCGTGCGCCGAATCTCCGATCAAGGCGGTCATGCCCTCGCGGGCCCAAGGCTTCGCCGACACCGTGCCGAGAAACCCGACGGGGTGATCCAAGAATTCCGCAATGCAATTGGGCATCAATGCACGAACGTCCGGAAAACTCCGCGACAGGAATCGTTCGATATCGGCCTGCTCGGTCAGGCCTTCGAAGCTGACCTCGCCGTGCTTGGGCATGAACAGGGTTGCGGTGAAGCTGCCGTCCTCGTTCGGCAGCGCGATCAACATGAAGTCGCCGCGCGGCCAGATATGCAGTGCATCCGAAGCCATGGCGTGGTGCCCGGCCGAATCGGCCGGAATGGACAGTTCCTTGTAGCCATGCTCGAGATCGACTTCATGAGCGTCGATCAAATTCTGCGCGCTCATGCGCCGGCGCATCAGGGAGCCCGCGCCATCGGCCGCCAACAGCGGCTGCATGGGTACGCCGATCAGACGGTCATGACGCAGATCGCGTACCTGGGCCATTCCCCGATCGAAGTCGGCCGCCTCCAATCGATGCTCGAAATGAACGGTGATTCCCGGCTGCCGCGCCGCGACGTCGAGCAAGTTCTGGTTGAGCCGAAGCCGAGAGATCGAGTAGATCAATTCGTTGGGCCGCTGCCCGTAGGGTTGAAGCGTGACGCCTCCCCGCGCATGATGAATGAGCCGGCCGCGCATCGGCAGCAGCCTGGGCTCGAGCTGCCGGAACACTCCCGCCGATTGAAGGGCGTGAATACCGCGATCCGCCAATGCCAGATTGATGGATCGGCCCGCTTCACCGGGGCCATCCCTCGGGTCGGCGCGGCTCTCGTACAATTCCACCGCATGGCCGCGGCGCCGCAGCAGGATCGCGAGCAGCGCGCCGGTGGGGCCGGCGCCGATGATGCGGACCGCGGGCCGGTCCACGCTCACCCGCGCACGGCTCGAGATAAAGCGTCCACCGCGGCGAACACATCACTGAACGAGTTGTAGAGCGGAATCGGCGCCACGCGCAGCACATCGGGCTCGCGCCAATCAGTCACCACCCCGGCCGCCGTCAGCAGATCATGGCAGCGCCTGGCGGCGGCGGGCGAGCGCTTGAATCTTAAGCTCAATTGACAGCCGCGCTCCGGTGCCGCGCTCGGGGTAATGCAGTCCACCAGCTCCGGCACTTTCGCTTCGATCAGCTGCTGCAAATAACCGGTCAACGCAATCGATTTCTCGCGCAGCTGGCGCATGCCGGCACTCTGAAAAATCGCCAGGGATGCCAGAAGGGGTGCCGCGGACAGCACGGGTGGATTGCTGATTTGCCAGCCCTGGGCGCCCGATATCGGCACGAACTCGGGGCCCATCTGGAACCGGGTCGCCGAATCATGTCCCCACCAGCCGGCAAACCGCGGCAGATCGACGCTGCGCGCGTGGCGCTCGTGCACGAAGCAGCCGCCGATGGCACCGGGACCGGCATTGAGATACTTGTAGCTGCACCACACCGCGAAATCGACATTCCACTCGTGCAGGCTCAACAGCGTGTTGCCGATGGAGTGGGCAAGATCGACGCCCGCCGCGGCACCGACACGGTGCGCCGCGCGGATCATGGGTTCAAGGTCCAATGATTGGCCGGTGAGATATTGAACGCCGGGGAGCAGCACCAGCGCCAGCCGGGGACCTTCGCGTTCGATCCGCTGAATGACATCCTCCGTTCTCAAGGTTCTCTCGCCGGGCCGCGGTTCGATCTCGATCAGATGCTCCGCCGCGGTCAACCCGTGGAAGGCCAGCTGCGAGACGACGGCATAGCGGTCCGACGGGAAGGCCGATTTTTCGATCAGCACCCGATTGCGCGGAAGCTTAGGGCGAAAGAAACTCACCATCATCAAGTGCAGATTCACCGTCAGCGAATTCATGGCGACGACTTCGGTCTCGAGTGCGCCGGCGAGTGCGGCGAGCGGCGCGGCCGCCTGTTCGTGATAGCCGATCCAGGGGCGCTCCGCGACGTGGTGCCCGAGCACACCGAGGCGCTGCCAGTCCGTCAGCTCCTGCTCGACATATTGCGCCGCCGATTTCGGCTGCAGCCCCAGCGAATGGCCGCACAGATACACCAATCGGCGCCCCGCGCCGTCGACAGGATGATGGAATTGCGCGGCGAAGCACGCCAGCGGATCGCTCGCGTCGCGCTCCCGCGCTTGGTGAGCGTCGGGCGCCTGTAGTGCGGTCACTGGCTCGGAGCCTGCATGACGGTGCCGCAGACACTGCAGGTGCGAAGCAGGGTGTTCGAATAAAATCGGGAGAAGATCTGCGGCAACTGGGTCTCAATGTCGCTCACCGCAACGCGCTGCAAGTGCAGACAGTGCCCGCAACGCTCGCAATACCACGAGAAGCCGTCGAGTTCATCGGCATCGCGGCGCCGTTCGACGACGATTCCGACGCTGCCCGCGGGCCGCTGCGGTGAATGGGGCACCTGCGGCGGCAGCAGAAATACTTCGCCCTGGCGGATGGGCACGTCGGTCACGCGGCCGTCCTGCACGGTTTTGAGCAGCATGTCCCCCTCCACTTGGAAGAAAAACTCCTCGCTCGGGTCATGATGAAAATCCTTGCGCGAATTGGGCCCACCGACCGCCATCACGATGAATGCGCTATCTTGAAACAACAGCTTGTTGCCCACCGGCGGCTTGAGCAGATCCCGATTCTCTTCGATCCATCGGAGCAGGTTGAAAGGCGGCGCAATGGGCATCGCTGCATTATAGCGGTGCCGTGAAAATTCGCCCCGCTACTATCCCTGGCGCCCGCTACTATCCCTGGCGCCCGCTAGTATCCCTTGCGCGCCGCACAGGGCACCTGGACGGGTTTCGCATCGGGGTCGTCCAATCGCAATCCTGTCAAGGCGCCTCCCCAGACGCACGCCGTGTCGAGGCCGGTGACATCGGCATTGCTGAAAAAACCCAGGGTCGACCAATGACCGAACACGATGCGCGGTCCGCGCCAGCGGGCGTCCTGCGCCTCGAACCAGGGGATCAGCGACTCGGTCTGCGATTTCTTCGGCGATCCTTTGACGCGCAACACCAGCCGGCCTTCCGCGTCGACGTAGCGCAAACGCGTAAAGCAATTGGCGATGAATCGCAGCCGTTCCGCCCCATTGCGCACATCGTCCCAGCGGTCCGGCTGATCGCCGTACAGCCGCTCGAATAATTTTTCGGGATCGCGCCGCAGGGCGCTCTCGAACTCACCAGCGCATTGCCGCGCCAATCTCAAATCCCATTGCGGCGCCAATCCGGCGTGCAACACGCAGAGGTTCAGCACAGGATCTTCGTGAAAGAGCGGCCGGCCCGTGAGCCACTCGAGCAGGCCATCGCGATCGGGAGCAGCCAATATTGGCTCGAGGGTGTCGCCGGTGCGCGCGGGAGCGGATCCAAAGGCAACGGCCAAAAGGTGCAAATCGTGATTTCCGAGGGTCACCGTCGCCGCATCGCCCAAGGCGCGAATCCTGCGCAGCACTCCGAGGGAGTCGGGCCCGCGATTGACCAGATCGCCGACGAACCAGAGGCGATCTCGATCCGCCGAAAATCGCAGCGCGCCGAGCAGGGCGCCGAGCTCGTCGTCGCAGCCCTGCACATCGCCGATTGCGTACAGCGCCATCAGCGGGCCGGGTCCTAGTGCAGCACTCCAGGCATCGCCAGCCTGAACGGCGCTATCGGCGCATCGAATTGCTGTCCGTCATCCGCCACCATCTGATAGCTGCCCTGCATGGTGCCGACCGGGGTCTCGATCACGGCGCCGCTCGAGTAGCGAAATCCCTGGCCCGGCTTCAAGTAGGGTTGTTCACCGACCACGCCGTCGCCGCGGGTCTCCTTCACGTTGCCGTTCGCATCCGTGATGATCCAGTGGCGTGTGAGCAGACGTGCCGGCACCCGGCCTTCGTTGCGTATGGTGATGGTGTACGAGAAGACAAAGCGCTTGTCGCGCGGATCGGACTGTTCCTCGACATAGGCAGTCTCGACCTCAACACGAATTCTGGGGTTCGACGGGTCGGATGTCATGGGCTGCATCGCATTACTTCAGGCGCACCGCCAACACGTCGCAGTGCGCGGCGTGCAGGACCGTGTCCTCCGTAAAGTTCATCAGGATGGCGAGACCGTGGCGCTCACGGCTGCCGAGAACGATCAAGTCGGCCTTTTCTTCATCCGCGACGCGAAGGATCTCCGCCTTGGTATTGCCTGCCTCGACTCGCCCGGTGGCTCTGGCGAGCCCGAGGCGTTCGATGAGGTCGCTCAAGTTCGCGCGCGCGCGCTTGATCAACTCGTCCTCGATTTGCGCCGTCGGCATCAACGATTCGCCCAAGGGTTCGACCGGCACAAATTCCACGACGTGCAAAATCACCAGCGCTGCGAGCGAGTGCGCCGCCAGATCGCGTCCGGCAATAGCCACCTGTTCGCTGCCTTGCGAAAGATCCAACAACACCAAGATCTTCTTGTACGCGGCCATGCGATCAAGTATAGCCGACCGATCGGGAGTAATGGGCGGCGAGCAGACCGAATTGCGCCGGCGCAAGCGTTTCCGGGCGCAATTGCGGATCGATGCCGCAGGATTCGATTTCCTGCGCCGTCAGCAGGCCCTTCAGGGAGTTGCGCAAGGTCTTGCGCCGGTGCGAAAACGCCGCCGACACCAGGGTTCGCAGCACGCCATCTTTACCGATGTCGAAGCGGGGGTTTTTGGTCGGCCGCAGATGCACGATGGCTGACCACACCTTGGGACGCGGCTGAAACGCACCGGGACCGACATCGAAGAGCCCTTCGACCTCGGATACCGCCGCAAGCATGACCGTCAAACGTCCGTAATCCTTGGTTCCCGGCTGCGCGGCCATTCGATCCACGACCTCCTTTTGCAGCATGAAATACATATCGGAGATCGCGGCGCGCTGTGTCAGCAGGCGAAACAGCAGGGGCGTCGAAATGTTGTATGGAAGGTTGCCGACGACGCGCAAAGGTTCGCCCGAGCCCCGCAAGCGCATGAAGTCCGTGTCGAGCACGTTCTCGATGTGCACCTGAAGGCCGCCCTTGGCGCGCGGGTCCGCCATGAGCGATCGGGCCAGGTCGCGATCGATCTCGATCACGTCCAGGTGCTTGGCGCGTTCGAGGAGTCCCCACGTCAATGCGCCGCGGCCCGGGCCGACTTCGACGATGCGCTCGCCGGCTTGGGGCGCCACGGCGTCGATGATTCGGCGGATCACCCCGGGATCATGCAAGAAGTGCTGGCCGAATCGCTTACGAACCGGCATGGACGGAAGGCGCCGCAATATCTATCGCAAGCGCCAGCGCTGCGCGCAAGCTGCCGGCATCCGCCTGGCCGGTTCGCGCCAAGCTCAACGCGGTTCCGTGGTCAACGCTGGTGCGCAGAATCGGCAGTCCCAAGGTCATGTTCACGGCGTGGCCAAACCCGACATGCTTGATCACCGGCAGACCTTGATCGTGATACATCGCGACGATCACGTCCGCGGACTGAAGGAATCGCGGTGTGAACGCCGTGTCAGCGGGCACCGGCCCTTGAATGTTCAAGCCTTCGTCCTGCAGCTCCTGGATCACGGGCTGGATCACCTCGATTTCCTCGCGTCCCAAGTGTCCGGCCTCGCCCGCGTGCGGATTGAGACCGAGCACGGCAATTCTCGGCTTGCCCAGCGAGAAATGCCTTCCCAGATCCGAGTCGACGATACGAAGGGTGGTGCGCAGCCGCTCCCGCGTGATGGCGTGTGGCACGTCGGCGAGCGCCAAATGGGTCGTCACCAGGGCCACCCGCAGCCGACCGCTGAGCAGCAACATGACCGGCATCGCCGCCCGCGTCCGGAGCGCGAGATATTCGGTGTGGCCGGTAAATGCATACCCGGCGTCCATCAAGGCGCTCTTCTGTACGGGCGCGGTCACCATGGCCGCAAATTCCCCGTTCATGCAGCCGTCGCAAGCCCGGTCCAGCATGGCGATCACGTACGCGGCGTTGCGCGTGTCCGGTTGTCCCGCGATCACCGGCCGCGCGGTCGAAATATTCAGGACCTTGAGGGTGCCGGCGCGATGCGCGGCGGCCGCTCTCGAGGGGTCGTAGAGTTCCATCGTCAGCGGCAGACCCAAGGCCCGGGCCGTGGCCGCGAGCAGACCGGCATCGGCAGCGACCACGATATCGGCGTCCCAGGCGGATTGCGCCATGGCGACGCAGGCATCCGGCCCAACACCTGCGGGTTCACCCGACGTGATGACGATCCGCGGTACGTACACCGCTGCGGCGCCTACGTTTTTATTTCGACGGGGCTGCGGAAGAAGCGCGTCGAGATCACATCTTGACCTCGACGAAAGCCTCGTCGCGCAACCGGCGCAGCCACAACTCGGTCTCCTCGTCCGCCTTGCTCTCGCGGATGGCGCCGAAGGCGCGCTGGCGGCGCACATCGTCGGTGCTGTCATACGTGCGGGTCCCCAGCATCTGCACGATGTGCCAGCCGTATCGAGTCTTGAACGGTTCGCTGATCTCCTTCACCTGAAGATCGGCGATGGCCTTGTCGAATTCCGGCACAAAAGTACCGGGCCCGCTCCAACCCAGATCGCCACCGTCCGGGGCCGAGCCCGGATCCGCGGACGTGGTCGACGCAATGCCGGCGAAATCCTCGCCCTTTAAAATGCGGTCGCGCAGCTTGCTCAATTTCTGGCGCACCGTTTCGTCGTCATCAAGCTCGTTCGGTTTCATCAAGATGTGCCGGACGTGTATTTGGTTGATGATGACCTGCGCCTCGCCGCTGCGCCGCTCGTTCAGCTTGACGATATGAAAACCGCTCGGTGTGCGTACCGGCTGGCTCACGTCGCCGGCCTTCATCTTGGTGACCAGCTGCAAAATGAATTCGGGCAGCTGAGTGCCCTTGCGCCAGCCGAGCTGGCCACCGTCCAGAGCCGTCTGGCTGTTGGAATTTGCGATCGCCAGCTGGCCGAAATCCTCGCCCTTCGCGGCGCGTGCGGCCAGATCCTGGGCCTTGTGGGTGATTTCCTCCAGCTGTTGCGGCGTGGCGGCTTCCGGCAGCGACAGCAATATGTGCGAGACACTGAATTCATCGTTGGCGGCCGAGGTCTGCTGGCGCGTCAGAAACTGCTCGAGCTCATGCGGAGTGACGTTGATGTGCGAAATCACGTCGCGCTGGCGCAAGGTGTTCAAGGTCAATTCCCGGCGCATCGACTCGCGATATTGCTTGTAGTCGACCCCCTGGGCCGCGAGCGCGGTCGGCAGCTGATCGAAGGGAATCTTGTTGCGGCCCGCGATTTCCTGCAGCGCGCTGTTCAATTGCTCGTCGGAGACCGTCAAGCCGACCCGCTTGGCATGCTGCGCCTGAATTTCCTGCAATATCAAACGATCGAGGACCTGCTGTTTGAGCACGCTCTGCGACGGCAATTCGACCTTCTGTTCCTGCAGGCGCTTGGCAACGGCGTCCATCTGCGCGTCCAGCTCGCTTTTCAGGACCAGGCCGTCGTTGACGATGGCCGCGATGCGGTCGAGCATTTCGCCATGGACGCCGATATCCCGGGTCTGCGCAAGGGACGCCGCCGACAACAGGAGGGCCGCGACCGCAATTGGCCATTGAGAGCTGAATTTAAGCATGAGTCGAATCCTGGTCTTAGGGGGCCTGGTTCTGGGCATTTGAGTCGCGCGTCGAATATCCGCGAATCTCTCGTTCCAAGAAGGTATTCGCAGGCTTTCCGACCGAACTTAGGCCGGTGAGTTCCAATTGTAATGCAATCGAGGTGTCTAGTCCCGGGGTGCCGTTGGTGACGCGAACATAGCGGCGCTGCACCACCTGGATCTTCCAGCAGCAGCTTTTGTATTCAAATCCGGCCATTTGCTCGATGGTTTGCCTGTCTTGCAGGGAATACACCCAGCGCCCGACAGTGTTCCAGTGGGCGGCAATCGGCCAGGCAAATGACCCGTCCCACTGCTTCAGAATGGACTGTTGATTCAGGATGTTCTGCTGGAAGCGGTAGCCGATGTTCACGACCCGGCTGGGATCCGGGCGATATTGAAGCGATACCTCCGATTTGTCGGTTTGCGAGGTGTAGGGATTCCATAGATAGTCGAAATTGAAGCTGAAATGCTTGTATGCCGTCACGGCCACGTCGGCGACGAGATCCGAGGCGGGGAAGGCCGGCGCCGACTGCCCGGAAACCGCGGCCGCGAAAGCCCGCACCGGCAGCCCCGCGACATATTGTCCGGGTTCGGCCACGAGAATTTGACCGCGCGAGTTCACCAACACCTGTCCCGGCATGGCGAGCGGATTGACGCCGGGTATGGTCACGAGGTTGAGCCCCGCGGTGGTCATGCCGGCTGCCACCGGCAGACCCACCTGCGGAATCGAAAAATAGCGGATCTGGCCGATGGTTGCCGACAGATACTGGGCACCCGACACGTGGTCGAATAGTCTCGTGGTCAGGGCAAGCGCGACCTGGTTCGCATCGCCGATGCGGTCCTCGCCCACGTACCGGTTGGTGCGAAACAGCTCGGTGAGATTCAAGTCGGGCAGGCCGCTGTCGAAAATCGGCAGTTCGTTCTGATTGCGGTTGGGCACATAGCTGTAGAGCACGCGCGGCTCGAGGGTCTGGGTGCGTTGCCCGTGCGAACCCGCATCGCGTTCGAACACCAATCCCGCATCCACGCGCGCATAGGGCAGCGTCCGCGTCGGCGTGCTCGGCGTGCCGACGGGGGCATTCTTCAAGTCGTATTGAGTGAAGTCGTAGCCCACGGCGGGTTCGAAAAAATATCCCGAACTGCGGTTCGACCAGCGAAGCTCCGGCGCCACGTTCAAGCGTACGCCGGTGGGGCCGAATTCGCGGACGAAATTGACGGCTTCACTGTCGAGCGCGAATTCGAACCGGCTCTGCGGCATCGGCCAGAGAGCGTTCGCTTGTATCCGCGGCACGCGCGAATACGGCCGCACGCCGGGACCCGCCAGGATGTCGATGGTTTGAAAGTTCTGCAGCTGCCCGCTTACGCGCCAGGCATCGTCGTAATACAGCACTTCCGCCCGGCGCTCCAGGAAGGTGACGCTCGTCTGGTCGGAGCCCACGGCGAAGTCCTCGAAGTACCGGCTGTCGCTGACGCTGGCGATGTCAGCGTCGAAACGCATCCCGCGTTTCAGGTCCGTGATGTCGGTGATGTGCAGGTAGCTGCGATCGCCGTGTTCCTGCCGATCGCCCGGCAGAAAGGTGGTATCGATCTGGCCGTGGGAATTTGCGCTAAGGTAGCGAAACTGCCCCGCCAGCTGCACGCCGCGCGACGTCAATAGACCCGGCGTGAGCGTGAGGTCGTAGTTCGGGGCCAGATTGAAATAGTAGGGCACTTCGAGCTCGAAGCCGTTGCTTCCGGAATGACCGAAATTCGGAAACAGCAGGCCGCTCTTGCGTTCGTCGCCCACGGGAAACGAAATATAGGGCGTATAGAAAATCGGCACATCCTTGAAGCGCATGGTCACATTGTGCGCGACGCCCTCCTGCAGCCTCGAGTCGATGCTGAGGGAGGATGCCCGCAGCATCCAATCTTCATTGCCCACCGGACAGCTGGTATAGCGCACGCGTGCCAGAGACACCTTGCCTTCGGCTGAAACATCGATGTCCTGCGCAAAGCCGCGCCCATTGCGGCCCATGAGCTGAAAGTTCGCGCGGTCGAAATTCGCGGCGCCGTCGATGTCGTAGCGGCCGGTGTCGCTGCGCACGCGCAATTTCGGGTCTTCGAAATCCACGCCTCCCTTGACCGACACCCGGCCGCTCTTGTCGTAGGTGACCGAATCCGAGGTCACGCTGCGGGCGTCCTGGCGGACCCTGACGCGGCCGTTCAACACGGCATTGCCGTCCGCGTCCACCCTGGCATCATCGGCGTCGATATGTATTCGATGATCGTCCGCCGCGATATCCGACGCGATCGGAACCTGGTACTTCGGCGGAGCAGGACACATATCTTCGGCGCGGGCCCGGGAATTGGCCGCGAGGCACAGAACAATGAAGGCGGCTCGAACGTGAAAAGCCATGGACAAAGAACAGCGCCTTAGTCGGTATACTAGTGACCGCCGCACTTGCGGTTAGCGAATGGTCAAGCATGGGTCTACCGGATGCAAGCGATTCCCGCCTGGCGGATTTGACTCGATGGGTATTCGACGATTTGGGATTCGCCGGCAGCCGGATCGCGCCGGCGTCCGTCGATGCGAGTTTTCGCCGCTATTTCCGCGTGACGCGCGGCGAGGAAACCTACATTGCGATGGACGCGCCGCCTGAGAAGGAAAATCTCGCGCCCTTCGTGAGCGTGGCGAGAATGCTGCTCGGGATCGGTCTGAATGTGCCGACGGTTTTGGCAACGGAATCGGCGCGCGGCTTTCTGTTGCTGTCGGATCTGGGTCAGCGCCAATACCTCGATGAACTCGACAGCATCGAAGCGGCCGAGCGGCTGTACGCCCCTGCGCTCGGCGCCTTGAGCACCATGCAGCTGGCCGGCAACGGGATGGCGCGACATTTGCCGCGCTATGGCCACGACTTGTTGATGCGTGAAATGGAACTCATGCCGGAGTGGTTCTTGCGCGCTCATCTGCGGCTCGAGATCTCGGCCGCCGAACGCAGCATGTTGGATCGGCTGTTCGAGACGCTGGCGCAAGTCGCGCTGGCGCAACCTGCCGCGTTCGTGCATCGTGATTATCATTCGCGAAACCTGTTGGTGACCGTGGAGAACAATCCCGGCATCCTGGATTTTCAGGATGCGGTATGGGGTCCCGTGACCTACGATCTGGTATCCCTGCTCAAGGACTGCTATGTCGCCTGGCCGGCGCCGCGGGTGCGCACGTGGGCCTTGCAGCACCGCGAACACTTGCTGGCCCGGGGATTTCCCGCAGGCAAGAGCGAAACCGAGTTCATTCGCTGGTTCGATCTCGTCGGTTTGCAGCGGCACATCAAGGTGTTGGGGATTTTCGCGCGGCTATACTATCGCGACGGAAAAGTCCAGTACCTCGGGGATCTGCCGCGCGTGCTGCGCTACACGCGGGACGCGGCGGCGGACTACGCGGAGACGGCGGAGTTCGCCGACTTCATCGTCAAGCGAATCGAACCCAATTTTCCCGGCGCGCAGCAGCGCATTCTCGCGTGAGCGCACTGCCCGAACGCCCCCTCGCCGCCATGATCCTTGCGGCCGGGCGCGGCGAGCGGCTGCGGCCGTTGACCGATACCACACCGAAGCCCTTGCTGCGGATCCACGGGCAGCCGCTGATCGAGCGCCACGTCATCGCCTTGGCGCGCGCGGGGATACCGCGGATCGTGATCAATCTGGCGTGGTTGGGTTCGCAGATTCGCGAGTACCTGGGGGATGGCGCGCGCTACGGCGCGACGATCGTGTACAGCGAGGAGCAGCCGCGCGCGCTCGAAACCGCCGGCGGAATCATTCGCGCAATGCCGCACCTGGAACCCGGGCCCTTCGCGGTGGTCAACGGGGATATCTATACGAATTATCCGTTCGAGACCTTGATGGTAGCCGCGGAGCAGGATGCGCACCTGGTGCTCGTACCCAACCCGCCTCAGCATCCAAGCGGGGATTTCGGATTGGAGCAGGGGGTGGCGCTGCCCGCAGCCGCGATGCAGTACACTTTTTCCGGCATCGCGATGTATCGACGCGGGTTTTTTGCCGGCTGTGCCGACGGCGTGCGTCCATTGAAGCCCTTGCTGTTGCGCTCCATGGCGGCGACTCGCTGTTCCGCGGAGCTGTATACGGGCCTGTGGGAGGACGTCGGAACGCCCGAGCGGCTGCAGGCTTTGAACGCTTAGGAGCCGGGCTGCGGTACACTCTCGAAATGTCCGAATTCAAAGGCATACCCATACTGAAAGAGCCGGCGCCGCCGCGCAGCGGCGACAAGTACACGACCGCCCATGGCTTTACGGCGATCAAGGACGGCATCAAGGCGAGGCCCGCGGGGGAGGGCACGGCGCAGCGCCTTCCCACCTGGCTGCGTGCGCGTCTGGCCTCCGGAAGGGAATTTTCGGCGGTCAAGCAGATCGTCCGCGACCACCGCCTGAGTACGGTGTGCGAGGAGGCAAAATGCCCGAACATCGGCGAATGCTGGAACGCAGGGACGGCCACCATCATGCTGATGGGCGCCGTATGCACGCGCGCCTGTCGATTCTGCGCGGTGGACACCGGCAATCCACGCGGCTGGTTGGACCCGGAGGAACCGGAAAACGTCGCGCGATCGGTCGAGTTGATGGGCCTCAAATATGTGGTGCTGACGTCCGTCGACCGTGATGACCTGGCGGACGGCGGAGCGGCCCACTATGCCGCGGCGATTCGCGCGATCAAACGGCGCAATCCCGGCACCGCCGTTGAGGCGCTGACGCCGGATTTCCAGGGCGTCATGCGCGATGTGCACACCGTACTCGATTCGGGGCTGGATGTGTTCGCGCAAAACGTCGAGACGGTCCGCCGCTTGACTCACCCGGTGCGCGATCCGCGCGCCGGCTACGAGCAAACCATCGGCGTGCTGCATGTGGCGAAGACTCATCGGCCATTGGTGCTGACGAAGACAAGTTTGATGCTGGGCCTGGGCGAGACCGACGCTGAAATTCTCGAGACCATGACCGATCTGCGCGCCGCGGCGGTCGATATTCTGACGCTCGGCCAGTATTTGCGGCCGACGCCGAATCATTTGAGCGTCGAGAGATTCGTGACCCCGGGCGAGTTCGATCAGTACCGTGAATGGGCGCTTGGGCTGGGGTTTCTGGAATGCGTGTCCGGCCCGCTGGTGCGGTCGAGCTACCGCGCGGAACAGGCGCTCGCCGCCGCGCGCAAAGAATCATGAGCGATGCACCCCTGATCCGCCATTTGGGATTGGCGGCATACGAGCCAACCTGGCGGGCGATGCAGCGCTTCACCGACCAACGGGAGAGTTCGACACCCGATGAAATATGGTTCGTCGAGCATCCTCCGATCTTCACCTTGGGGCTCAATGCGAGCCGCGAACATCTGCTCTCGCCCGGCGACATTCCCGTGGTGCAAATCGACCGCGGCGGTCAGGTGACCTATCACGGTCCCGGCCAGCTGGTGGTCTATCCGCTCGTTGATTTGCGGCGCCGGCGCTTGGGCGTGCGCGACTTGGTGGTGGCGCTCGAGGACGCCGTCATTGCCTACGCTGCCGAACTCGGCGTGGCGGCGCAGGGCTCGCGCGCCAACCCCGGGGTCTATGTCGCGGGCGCCAAACTCGCCAGCTTGGGTTTGCGGATTCGCCGGGGAGCGAGCTATCACGGAATGGCGCTCAACGTCTGCGGCGATCTGAAGCCCTTCGAGCGCATCAACGTGTGCGGGCATCGCGGGCTCAAGGTGACGCAGCTCGCGGATCATGTCGCGCGATTTGCCGCCAATGGCGCCGGCGGCATCGACATGGCGGCGAGGGGATTGACGCCGCATTTGCTGCGGCAGCTCAGATTCGGTTCCGATTGCAGCGCCATCAACACCGACTTGCAGGCCGTCAACTCGTGAACGCGCCGATACTCCAAGCCCACGTGCGTGGGCGCCAGTATTGAGGATCAGTCAAGGGCGTAAAGGTAGCCATCCGTGCTGCCGAAATACACCACACCTTTGTCCACGGCGGGAGAAGACCAGACGCCGCCAACGGAGAACATGCGGTACATGGCCAGGGCCATGTCCTGGGAGTCGTGGAAGTACGGCGCGAAGATGGCTTGGTCATCCAGGCTTCCATCGGGCTTCAGGACCTTCATCGGATCGGCCTTCGATGCTTCGGTCTGGAATTGCCAGACAAGTTTCCCGGTCTTCGCGTCGATGGCGTAGAGCCTGCCGTTTGCCGCGCCGAAGTAGGCCAGATCTCCCGCTAGAGCGGCGCTGGAGAAAATCTCTCCGCCGGCGTGAAAGGTGAACCGCTCGCGGCCGGTCCTGGCATCCAGTGCATGAAGATTCCAACCGAAGGAGGTTCCCGCGTAGACCACTCCGTCGCGAACCGCGGGGGTGGCATTCACCCAATTTTTGGCCGTGGAATAGTCCCATTTCCTGCGTCCGGTATTCGCATCCAGGGCGTAAACGTGACCATCGCGACATCCCGTGTAAACGACGGCGTCCACAACTGCGGGCGACGACTGAAATCCGACCTGGTTGTGGACGACAGGATCTTCACCACCTTTGAAGCGCCATTTTTCCTGGCCGCTTTCGGCATCGAGCGCGTAAAGATTGCTGTCCCAACTGCCGATGTAAACGGTACCATTTGCAATCGCCGGTGAAGCGTGGACGATGTCGGGGGTTGAAAACTTCCAGTGCAGAACCCCAGTGGATGTGTCCACCGCGTAGACATTCCCATCGCCACTGCCGAAGTAAACGTGATTGTTGAAGACGGCGGGAGAGGACAGATAAAGGTCCCAACTGTCTGGAATCGTCTGTGATTCGGGCGAATAACCGTGCAAGTGTTTAGCCTCGAACCTCCTCTCGTATTCAGCAACGAAATACCACTTTACCGTGCCGGTATCCGTAGCGAGCGCATATAGAACACCATCGTAGCCTTCGAAGAAGATGAGGCCGCCGGACACGGCGGGTGAGGACACAACGGGCTGGTGCGTTGCATGCTTCCATTTTTCCTTGCCGGTTTCCTGATCAACGGCGTAAACGAAGCCGTCGACGCTGCCGATGTACACGACACCGTCGGCAATCGCCGGGGAGCCGAGGATGGGCCCGCCGGTTTTGAAAGCCCATTTCACGCCATTCAGTTGCTTCGGCCCGGCGGAAGGATACACGCCGGTGCGAGCGATATTGGAGTGGAAGGTGCCCTGCGGGTTCGCGGTTTGCGCAGTGGCCAACCAAACGAGCACGAGTAGAAACAGGATCCTCTTCACTGCGTCCCCCTATTGGTGATTGGTTTGGGGATGAGGCGGCCCCACCCGGGAAATTACGGCCCGGGGGTATGGTCGGCAAGCGACATTAAGCGACATGGGCGTAAAATCCGTCTGATTTCTCGAACGGGGGAAGAGTCCGTTGGGTTTCTCACACAAAAATCCAGAAGCAAGCGTTGAAGCGAATCCGGCTGCGGTTTCGTCTGCGGCGCCCGGCGAGTTCGGTTCGTGGAAAGAAATTGCAGGGTATTTTGGGCGGGATGTGCGGACCGTGCAGCGGTGGGAAAGGACCGACGGGCTTCCGGTGCGGCGGCTCAAGCATGCAAAGCGGGGATCGGTGTTCGCGTATAAGGAGGAGTTGGATCGCTGGGTGGAGTTGCGAACGCAAGCGCCAAGCGGCGAGAAAGCGCAAGCGGAAAAGAGGCAGCCACCAAGCCTGCGGATTTTGGCGGTAATTGCAGTGGGCTGCGCGGTGGCAACGTCGATTTTTCTTTCGCTCCACTTTGCGAACCCGCACAACAATTCGTCAGCGGCGCGGCGAGCTTCCGAGACTCCGGCACGAGCTGCGTATCAGCGCGGGATTTATTACTTGAATCGCGGCAAATTGGAGGATTTGCGCGAGAGCGAGCGATATTTCAAGCAAGCGATCGCCGCGGACGGGAAATTTGCGGGAGCGCATGCCCGGCTGGCGGAAATACGGCTGTTTTTACGGCGCCGGTCGCATTACTCCCTGCACGAGGTCGCGGCGGCACTGGAGGAAGCAGAGCGCGCCGTGCAACTCGATCCTGCGTCGGCTGAAGCGCATGAAGCGGTGGCGACGGTCCGCGCGTTCGGTCTATGGGATTGGAGTGGCGGCGAGGAGGAATTTCGGCAGGCGCTGCGCCTGAACCCGGAGTCGGCAAGCGCGCATAACGGATACGCTGAACTTCTGGCGCTGGCTGGCCGGGAGGAAGCGGCTATTGCCGAGGCGGAGCGAGCGCGGCAATTGGAACCGCTTTCCGCGCTCGCTGGGGCGGACATTCCCTGGTTTTACTATTGGGCGCGGCGCTATGACCAAGCGATCGCATTTTCTCGCAAGATTCTCCCTTCCGAGCCGCAATTCGACACGGCGCAAATGTGCATTGTGCGATCCTTGATCGCGCAAGAGCGATGGGAAGAAGCCCGCGCCGAGCTGATCGTGCAGATGAAAAAGGACGGCGAAGATCCGCTGAAAATCGGTTTGACGGCGGCGGCGCCGGAGGAGGCAGTACGCCACTACTACGAGTGGGATCTCGCAGAACGAGAGAAGCGAAAGGCGGCGGGAGAAAGCTCCAATTTCCTGATCGGTATTGATCTTGCAGCGCTGCACCGTAAAGAAGAGTTGTTCGATAACATAAGGAAATCTTTTGAGGACCGGGAAAGTTTGCCGCTGGTGATGAATCTGGAGCCGCTTTTCGACCCGTTTCGAAATGATCCACGGTTCGCGCTCTTGGCTCGGGAAACCGGACTGCCGGCGCCAGGATCCCCGAGCCGGAATTGAGAAGATCGCTCACTCCGTCGGACACGCCGCTTCTTTTTTGGCTTCTGTCAGGCGGATGTCGGACACCAAAAGATCGAGATGGCCGGAAGTCTCCAGATGAACGATGGTTGGAGTTTTAGTGAGGTCTTGCGCGGAGAAGCAGGACAGCGGCACGGCCAGGGTCGCATAGCTGCCAATGGGGAGCGCCTTTAATCGAGCAGTCACCGGCACCGAAGCGGAACCGACGCCGAGCCGCACTTCGGCGGCGGGCGCCGTATCGATGCGCACAGTAAGGGCGAGCATCATCGCGCCGTTGGCCTCGCGGCTGACGTCGCTGGGTTTGTCTGCGCCCATTTCCAACCACGCCTTCGATGCGCCGTTCCACGTCGCATGCAACGCGCCGTCTCCCGGCGATTCCAGTATCAGACTCGCCGAACGATTGAGGATGGTGCGGGTGCCGACATGGTCCACGTGCGGCGTGTTGCTGTCTCCGATGGAGAGCTTGTAGCCGTTCCAGGCAGTGCCCTTGGCGTAGTAGATATTTCTTTCGCCGTATCGGGTCGTTTCGGCCACTTCGGGATAATTGACTGTTTGCCCCGGAGAGGCGTAACTCAGCCCGAACCCGTAGGCGAACTGCGGATCATATCCCGTGTCGCCGACATTCAACGGCGTGTGATCGGGCCGCTTGGGCCACGAGAAACCGAGCTTGCCGACAAAGTCGTTCTTGCCGGTCAGCACATCCGCCACACCTTCACCTTCCGAACCCGGTAGCCACGCTTCAACAAAGGCATCGGCGGCATTGATCTGCGGATTGACGTACAGCGGGCGGCCAGACAGGCGGTTTCAATGGATCGATGCAACACCTTCTACAATTCTTGTGAGGAGGTGCAGTCATGTCGAAGGGGAAAGATTGGTCTGCGGCGGAGCGGATTGAACTGTGGCGCCGATACAAAGCTGGGGAAT
>Ga0210410_10000316_pt1 | contig 59100 bp, 51 predicted proteins | sample IncBWC4MmetaG_FD_161058 | JGI IMG/M metagenome (GOLD analysis project Ga0210410, IMG submission 161058) | Forest soil microbial communities from Barre Woods Harvard Forest LTER site, Petersham, Massachusetts, United States - Inc-BW-C-4-M | ecosystem: Environmental > Terrestrial > Soil >...
GGGCACGCACACTCGCTGAATCGCCAGACCGTTGGGCCGCGACCATTCCTTGAGCACGCTGCCCACGGGATCGGCGAGCCGCTCGATGTCTTCGAGTCCCTGGGCCATCGCTTCGACGCGTTGCTCGTCCAGGCGCAAGCGATCGAGCATCGCGCCTGCCAGTTCCCGCCGCGCGGCTTGGCGCATGTCGCCGTCATTGGCCGCCAAAATCTTCACGTGTTGGGCACGCAGCGCCGCCGCAGCCGCCCGGAGCGCGCGATTCTTCTGTTCGGTGGGGGCAAGCGCCAACTGAAGCGCAGCCGCCCGCGCTGCCCGGCCAATGTCCCGCATCAGTTCCGCCAGCGGCTGCTCGGGGAGAGAGGCCACTTTGGGGATGGACTCGTGCTTCATACGGAGCCGCTCACGTGGGCCCTGATCAATACCAGGTCGTCGCGGTGCACGATTTCATCTCGGCCCCGAAATCCCAAAACGGCTTCGATCTCGGCGGACTTGCGGCCGATGATCCGCGCCGCATCGCTGTCCGAATACGCGCAAATACCGCGTGCCACCTCGGTGCCGTCGGGACCGATGATACTCACGGTATCGCCTCGATCAAATCGCCCCACCGCGCGAGTGACGCCGGCAGGAAGCAAACTCTTGCCCCCCATCAGGGCGCGCACCGCGCCATCGTCAACGGCGATCGCGCCGGCCGGCCTCAGAGTACCGGCAATCCATTGTTTGCGCGTCGCCAGTGGCGTCGAGGAGGGTACGAACCAGGTGCAGCGCGCGCCCTCCTCGATGCGCTGCAATGGATGCTGCACGGCCCCCTTGGCGATGCACAAATAACACCCCGCGCCCACGGCAATCTTGGCGGCGGCAATTTTGGTTTGCATGCCCCCGGAACCCATGTCGCTGCTCGCGCCGCCGGCCATGGCCTCGATGGCGGGTGTGATCTCCATGACGCGGGAAATGAACTCCGCCCCCGGGTCCTCATTGGGATTGGCCGTATACAAGCCGTCGATATCGGACAGCAGCACCAAGCAGTCCGCGCCCACCATTTGTGCGACGCGCGCCGCCAACCGGTCGTTGTCGCCGTAGCGGATTTCCGCCGTCGCCACGGTATCGTTCTCGTTGATCACCGGCACCGCGCCGAGCGACAACAGGGTGTTCAAGGTGCCGCGCGCGTTCAGGTAGCGGCGACGCTGCTCGGTGTCGCCCAGGGTCAACAAGATCTGCGCTACGGTGATTTCATGCGCATCCAGCAGTTCCTTGTAGGCATGCGCCAGGCGAATCTGTCCCACCGCCGCCGCCGCCTGACTCTCCTCGAGTTTGAGCTTGCCGGCGTTCAACCCCAGATGACGACGGCCCAAGGCGATGGCCCCGGAGGACACCAAAATGACGTCCTGGCCGCGTTTTCTCAAGGCGGCCACATCCGCGGCGAAGCTCTCGAGCCAGCCGCGATTCAGGCGCCCCTTTTCAGCGTCCACCAGCAGCGCCGAGCCGACTTTCACGACGACGCGTTTGGCGTCGGTCAAGCGGCGAGCGATGAGTTTACGGTCGGCGGTGGTCATGGGATCACAATATTGCCATTTACTTGAGCAAGCGGCCTCCCCTAATATTGCCTGCCGATTCAGCAACGGCAGTTTCATAAAGGTGACCTTCGTGGGTAGAGAGTACGAACCGACCGTCGGGCAGTGGTATGAGGACTTGGAAAACGAGGAAACCTTCCAGGTGCTCAAAGTGGATGAGGACAAGGAAACCGTTGAGATTCAACATCTCGACGGTGATATCGAGGAATTCGACGTCGACGGCTGGGCGGAACTCGACCTCGAACTCGCCGAGGAGCCTGAAGGCTGGTCCGGGTCCAAGGCCGAGAAAGACGCGGAAGACGATGAAGAGGATGATGACGACTGGGACGAGGACGAAGACGACGAAGATGACGACGAGGATCTAGACGACGACGAAGAGGACCGCGAGGAATACTAGTCCCCCACTGTCTCAACCCTGCGACACCTCAACCCGCGACACCTCAACCCCGCGACGCCTCAACCCCGCGACGCCTCAACCCGCGACGCCTCAACCCCGCGACGCCTCAACCCCGCGACGGCGAACTTTAGACGCGCTCCAGCCAGCCATGCCGGTCCGCCGCCTCGCCCTGTTGAATAGCCACCAGCTGCGCGCGAAGGCTGCGCGTGATAGGCCCGACTTCTCCGCCGGCCACGCGGTGTTCGGTGCCGCCGTAAATCAGGGTACCCACTCCGGCGAGCACCGCTGCGGTGCCCGAGAGCGCCGCTTCGCCGGTTTTTATCCACTCGAGCATCTCTTTGACATCGAAGGTGCGCTCCGAGACTTTGAACCCTAGGTCGCGCCCCAGCGTGAGCAGGGAATCTCGCGTGATGCCATGCAAAAAGGTGGTATCGAGGCCGCGGGTCAATAGTTCGCCGTCGCGGATCAACACAAAATTAGCGGCACCCGTCTCCTGCACCTGTCCGCCGGGACAGAACAAAACCTGATCGACTTGGAACTTGGCTCGCGCAGCCAAGGTGGGACCCAAGGCGGCGGCGTAGTTTCCGCCGGTCTTGACCATGCCCATCTGCGCTGCCGAACGGGTATTTTCATCGTCGACCAGAATGCGCAGCGGCTTCATGCCGCCGGAAAAATAATCCCACACGGGGCTCGCGAGCACGATCAATAGAGCGTCCGCCGTGGGCGTGGCCGCCGCCCCGATATTCGCGGTGGTGCCGAAAAGTATGGGCCGCAGGTACAGGGCGCCGGGAGCTTCCGGCACCGCGTCGCGACAGCGCTTGATGACCGCGCGCACCATGTCGGCGAGCTGTGCCGGATCCGGTTCGGGCAGCACCAACTGCCGCGCGCTCTGCCGCATGCGTTGGATATGCCGATCCATGCGAAAAATGTGCACGGTTCCATCGGCACGGCGAAATGCCTTGAAGCCTTCGAAGCAGGTGCTCGCGTAGTGCAGTACATGCGCGGCCGGACTGAGTTCGAACGGCGCGACCGGTTTGATCTCGCTCGGACTCCAGCGGCCGCCCTGATAAGCGGCCACCGCCATATGCGAAGTCAACACGGTGCCGAAGGCGGGTCGTTGGGGTTGTGAAGTCATGGGGATCTTACCTTGGGTATGAAAATCATTGCCGGATGCTCGAGCAGCTCTTTCAGCGCTTGAATCATCGCTGCGGCATCATAACCGTCCACGAAACGATGATCGAATGAGGAAGACAAATTCATGACTAGGCGCACGGCCACGGCGTCTTGATATACGACGGGGCGAAGGGTCGCCTTGTTGAGCCCGATGATCGCCACCTCGGGGGCATTGATGATGGGTGTCGAGGCAATGCCGCCGAGTTTGCCGAGACTGGTGACCGTGATGGTGGAGCCCGTGAGTTCATCGCGGCTCGCCTTGTTGCTGCGCGCGCGCTCCGCCAGACGCCGGATCTCGGCGGCGGCCTCCCAGAGCCCGAGCGATTGAGCATTGCTGACCACCGGCACTTTCAGGCCATCGGGAGTCTGCGTGGCGATGCCGACATGCACCGCGCGGTGGCGCACCAATACCCCACGCGCCGCGTCATACAGCACATTGCATTGCGGGAACGATTCGAGCACCCGCGTGAGCGCCATGACGACCAACGGCAGGAAGGTCAAATTCGCGGCGTCCGCCGGCCGCGACAGGTTCAATTGCTGCCGCAGCGCTTCAAGTTCCGTGACATCGACCTCCTCGACGTACGCGAAGTGCGGGATATTGCGCTTCGCCTCGCTCATACGCTCGGCGATCAAGCGACGCAAACCGATCACCTTGATTTCCGACGTTTCGGGAACGGCCCTTGCCGCGGGATGGTCCGATCGAGTCGGCACGGGTTGCGGTGTCCGGCCCGCCAGATCGTCGCGCAGAATGCGCCCGCCGGGACCCGATCCCACGACCGTGGACAAATCGATTCCCGCTTCTCGCGCCCGGCGCCGATTCGCCGGCGATGCCATGACACGCCCCGGGTGCGCCGCCGGCGCCGATGCGATGGCCGGCGCCGATGCGACGGCCGGCGCCGATGCGACGGCCGATACAGCGGCTACAGGGACCGCCGGCGCCTTGGCGATGGTCGAATTCGGTGCTTGGGGGGGCGCGTGGGCGGCGGCACCATCGCCTATGTCGAACACGATCAGCGGCGAACCGACGGCCACCTTGTCGCCCGGCGCTCCGGTGATCGATACGACCCGCCCGCTGACCGGTGCAGGCACTTCCACCGCCGCTTTGTCGGTCATCACTTCGACGATGAGTTGATCTTCGCTGACGGCATCGCCCGGCTTCGTGTGCCAGGCGACGATTTCCGCATCCACCGTGCCTTCGCCCAGGTCCGGCATCTTGAATATGTACTGACTCATGCCAACTCCAGGACGGCTTTGAGCGCCATCGCGACTCGTGCTTGGCCGGGAAAGTACTCCCATTCGAACGCATGCGGGTATGGCGTGTCCCAACCGGTGACTCGCTGTATCGGCGCTTCCAGGTCCCAAAAACATTCTTCTTGAACGATCGACAGTATTTCGGCGCCAAAACCGGAGAAACGGGTGGCCTCGTGCGCCACGACGCAACGGCCGGTCTTGCGGACGGAGCTGCAAATCGCATCGACATCGAGCGGCACCAGCGACCGCAAATCGATGATCTCGGCATCCAGGTTCATGGCGGCCGCAGCCGCGGCGGCCACAAATACCATGGTGCCGTAGGTAATGACGGTCACGTCCGCGCCGCCACGCACGATATCGGCCTTGCCCAGCGGCACTTTGTAGTAGCCCTCGTCCACTTCACCCTTCGGGTGGGAACTCCAGGGTACGGCCGGCTTGTTCGGGTCGCCGTCGAACGGTCCGTTATAGAGCCGCTTGGGCTCGAAAAAAATCACCGGATCATCGTCCTCGATGGACGTGATCAACAGGCCCTTGGCATCGTACGGATTCGACGGCATGACCACTTTGATGCCGCTGACGTGCGTAAAGATACCTTCGGGACTCTGTGAGTGCGTCTGACCGCCGCGGATACCGCCGCCGCAGGGGGTGCGAATGGTCACCGGTGCAAAGAACTCGCCGGCACTGCGATAGCGGATGCGTGCGAGCTCACTGCAAATTTGATCGAAGCCCGGATAGATGTAATCGGCGAATTGAATTTCAGCCACCGGCCGCAGACCGTTCACGCTCATGCCGATGGCGGTCGCCACGATGCCTCCCTCCGCGATGGGGGTGTCGATGACTCGATGCTCGCCGTACTTGCGTTGCAGTCCCTCGGTGGCGCGAAACACGCCGCCGAAATAGCCGATGTCCTCGCCCATGAGTACAACCGACGGATCCTCTTTGAGCATGATGTCCATCGCGGAATTCAACGCTTGAATCATGTTCATCTTGGCCATGGCGCCTATCCCCTCTCTGCGCGCATCAGGGCCCGTTGTTTCTGCAAGTGCTCAGGCATCTCCTTGAATACATCCTCGAACATCAGATCCGCGTTGAGCCTCGGGCCCTCGGTCATCGTGCCGAAGGAAGCCGCCTCCTTCCAACTCGACGCGACCAGGGCTTCGAGTTCGGCCGTCAACGCCACATGACGCGCCTCCGACCACTCGCCGATTCTGATCAGGTGTTGTTTGAGCCGCTGGATGGGATCGCCGAGCGGCCAGTGTTCTTGATCATTTTTCGCCCGATAGCGTGCCGGATCGTCGCTGGTGGAATGCGCCGCCACGCGATAGGTCACCAATTCGATCAATGTGGGGCCGGCGCCGGTGCGCGCCCGTTCTGCCGCCCACTGCGTCACGGCATAGACAGCGAGAAAGTCATTGCCGTCGACGCGAATGCCCGCGATGCCGTACCCCGGGCCGCGCGCCGCGAACGATCGTTGCTCGCCGCCGGCATATCCCTGAAAAGTCGAGATCGCCCACTGATTATTCACCACGTTCAGAATCACCGGCGCCTGATAAACCGATGCAAACAGCAGCGCGTGATGAAAATCGGCCTCGGCGCTGCTGCCCTCGCCGATCCAACTCGCCGCCAGATGATCTTCACCCTTGATCGCCGCCGCCATCGCCCAACCCACCGCCTGCGGGAACTGGGTCGCCAAATTGCCGGAAATGGAAAAGATATTGCCCGCCCTCGAGTGGTACATCACCGGCAGTTGACGCCCTTTGCACATGTCCCGCGTGTTGGACAGCAGCTGACACATGAGATCGACCAACGCAATGCCGCGCGTGATCTGCAACCCCTGATTGCGATACGAGGGAAACAGCATGTCGCCGGGGCGCAGCGCCATGCCCTGCGCGACCGACACGGCTTCCTCGCCCAAGGAGCGAATATAAAACGAAATTTTGCCGGCGCGCTGATTGCGCTGCATGCGATCGTCGAACAGGCGCGTCAGCAACATGTGGCGCAGCCCGATTTGCAGTTCTGCCGGATCGAGATGCGGGTGCCACGGTCCCACCGCCTCGCCGGCATCGTCGAGCACGCGCACGAGAGTCAGCGACAGAGAACCGATGTCGCGCGCGCGCGCGTTGACGTCGGGACGCGGCACGGCACCTGCGGGCGAGAGCTGCACATAGCTGAAGTCGGGGGCTTCACCCGGCCGGGCGGGCGGACTGGGCAAGTGCAGGCGCGAGCGTTTGTTCATTCGCATAATTTACGTCCGTCCTGCCAGGAGTGTTGCATTCATTCGGAAGGCACCCGATAATCTGGTTTGTCCATTCCGAAATTGCGTCATTAATGGAAAAACTTCCCCATTCGGGTATCGATCGACTGGACCTTCGCTTGCTCGACATTCTACAGAGGCACGGTGCCCTGTCGGTTGCCGAGGTGGCGGCGCAAACCCGGCTTTCCACGACGACCTGTTGGCGCCGCATTCAACAACTCGAGCAGACCGGCGTCATCAAGGGGCGAGTCGCCTTGCTGGACCGCAACGCCTTGGGGTTGGATGTCACCATCTTCGCGCACGTCAAACTCGCCACCACCGGGCGCGATGCGATCGCCGAATTCGAAGCGGCGATTCGCGATCGGGCCGAAGTCCTCGAATGCTACACCCTTACCGGCGAGTGGGATTTTCTATTGAAAATCGTCACCAAGAACATCAAGGCCTACGAGGCCTTCTACCTCGACTATCTGTCGCGCATTGCCTGTGTGCGCTCCGTCAACTCATCGGTGGCGGTCACCGTCATCAAGGAATCGACCGCCCTGCCGCTGGGAATTTAACAGCGGGGCGGGTCGCGCGCTGCGCCGGCGACGGTACCTGATGTGCACAGGAAGCCGACGACGTTGTGACGCTAAAGCAGTCCCTAAAACGTCACAACGTCATGCCAAATAAAAAAAATATAGGGACCGGCCCGGCATCGCGTCGCCCATCCCGCCCTCGCCGCCGCGTCCAAAGGAGACCTGCGTTCAGGCGTGCTTGCGCAAAGTGGAGCGCAGCTGAATGCCATCATGTTCGCTGAAGAGTTCCGCGACCCAGTCCACGAACACGCGGATTTTGTTCGACAGGTGCCGATTCTGCGGATACACGACGTGCAGCGGCGCGGGCTCGGGAAACCAGTCGCCCAGCAGCAGTTCCAGGCTGCCGCGCTCCATCGCTTCCTTGAGCACGAAGGCGGGAATCTGCGCTATACCTAAGCCCGCTTCGGCGGCGGCCACGTAGCTGTTCTCGTCGTCGAGAGCGATGTGGCCGCGAAGGGAAGCCTGAATGCGCACACCATTCTTGGCGAACACCCAATCGAAAGTCTTCCCGGTTCGCGGCGAGAAGTGATTGATGCAGCGGTGCGCACTCAGCTCGTCGGGATGATGCGGCTCCCCGTGCGACGCGAGATACGCCCGCGAGGCGCACGTGCCGAAATACAGCAGGCCCACGCGGCGCGCGATGAGAGTGGAGTCTTCGAGCTCGCCGCTCCACAGCGCGCAGTCGATGCCCTCCTCGATCAGGTCCGCGCGACGCTCACTGCAACCGAGTTGCAGGTCGATATCCGGATAGCCCTCAAAAAAGGCCGGCAGTGCCGGCACGATGACCAATCGCGCCATCAGGGTCGGTACTTCGACGCGCAACCGTCCTTGGGGACTGGCGTGCCGCTGCGAGAGCGTTTCCTCGGTCTCACGAATCTCCGCCAGGATGGCGACGCAGCGCGGGTAGTAGGCGGCACCGTCGGTGGTCACGCTGACGCTGCGGGTCGTGCGATTGAGCAGCTTCACGCCGAGCGCGGCCTCCAGTTGCTGAATCAGGGTGGTTGCGGTGGCCTTGGGCATGCGCAGGCTATCGGCCGCGCGCGTCACCCCGCCGGTCTCGACCACTCGCGCGAAAACTTGCATGGCCAGGAGCTTGTTCATGATGATTGTTCAGATAAATGAATAGTAATTTCGCAATCAAGCTCTTTAACCAAGTAATTCCGAATAATACCCTAGGGTCCGTAGTGAAATCACTCCCCGGACACCCAATGAGCACCAAGATCAAACACGTCAGCGACACCACGTTTGCCAACGAAGTCCTCGAATCCCCGATCCCGGTTCTGGTCGACTACTGGGCATCGTGGTGCGGCCCTTGCCAGATGATTGCGCCTACCCTCGATGAGTCGGCGGACGCCTACGCTGGCCGTTTGGGCATAGCCAAAATCAACGTCGACGAAAACCAATTGGTGCCCTCGCGATATCACGTGCGTGGGATTCCGACTCTCATGCTGTTCAAGAACGGAGAGGTGGTGGCGACCAAGGTTGGCGCCGTGTCCAAGGCGCAGCTTACCGCCTTCATCGACGCCAACCTGTGACGGTCGTTCCTCCCGAGTTGCGGCGCGGTGGCGCCGCTCGGGCGAAGGCCGTCCTCGTCGCCGCTAGGGCAATAGCACCGTAGCGCCGATGGTTCGCCTGCTCTCCAGCTCGCGGTGTGCGGTGGAGGCATCTCGCAGCGCCGCGCGCTGACCGACATGCGCCTTGATCTCACCGCTCGCCAGCCTGGCGAACAAATCGGCGGCGCGCGAGCACAAATCGGCGCGGCTCTTGATGTAGTCGAAGAGCATCGGCCGCGTGGCGAACAGCGAACCGCCGGAGGCGAGGTCCGCGAACTTGAAATCCGCAATCATTCCCGAGGATTGGCCGAAGTGCACGAACATGCCGCGCAATCCCAGGCATTTCAGGGAGCCGCGCCAAGTGTCCTTACCGACCGAATCGTAAACCACGTTGCAGCCCTTGGCAGAGGTGATCTCCGCGACACGCGCGACGAAATCCTCGGCGCGATAGTCGATGACATGGGTGTAGCCGTTGGCCTGAGCGATGGCGGCCTTCTCCGGTGATCCCGCCGTGCCGATCGATGTCGCCCCCAGCGCTCTCAGCCACTGTCCCAGCAACAGCCCGACGCCGCCGGCGGCTGCATGGACCAGCACCGTATCGCCAGACTTGACTGGATAACAGGAGGTGAGCAAAAACTGCGCCGTCAATCCCTTGAGCATCACCGATGCGGCCACGTCGAATGCAATTGCGTCCGGCAGTTTGACCAGCCGTTCGGCGGGCACGACGCGCTGGGTCCGATACGCGCCCAGGGGCAGTGTATAGGCCACGCGATCGCCCACCTTGAGATCGGTCACTGCCTCGCCGACGTCCGCGACCACGCCCGCCGCCTCGGCGCCCGGGATCAGCGGCGTCGACGGCCAGGGATACAGGCCGCTGCGGAAGTAGGTGTCGATGAAGTTGACGCCGATCGCGTGCTGCACGATGCGCACTTCGCCGCGACCGGGAGAGCCCGTATTGAGCGCGGTCCATTCCAGCGTCTCGGGGCCCCCGGCGATCCGCACCACCACACCCATGTCCGGTATTGGCTCCGCCATTCCTCATCCCACCAAGGTTTGCACGAAGCGACGGATGCGGACGATGGCTTGGTCCAGTATCGCTTCGTCGGTGGCGAAGCACATGCGCACGAAACCGCTGGTCTCCCTGCCAAAGGCGCCGCCATCGAGCACCGATACGCGCTCCGTCCGGTACAGTTCGCTCATGAAATCGTAGCCCGAAAGACCGGTGCCTCGCACATCGACCAACAAGAACATTCCGGCATCCGGACTGAGGCCCTTGAGACCGCGGATCCCATCGAGTCCCGCCAGTAGATAATCCCGCCGCACGGAACAGTACTCGCGAATCCGAGATTCCGCGGCACCCGCAACTTTTAAGGCCGTCACCGCGGCCTCCTGGATGAAGCCTGGAAGGCCGAACAGCATGCACTGCGCCATGGCTTCGGCATGAATCACCAGCTGCCGCGGACCGACCAGCCAGCCCGCCCGCCATCCGGGCATTGCATGCGTCTTGGATAGACTGCCGATGGTCACGACTTGTTCCGGCAATCGGGCTGCGAGGCTCGGCACTCGGCCGCCGGGAGCAAGTCCCGCATACACCTCATCCGCCACCACCCACAGCGAATGCCGTTTCGCCAGGTCGCCGATGACCGCCAAATCAGCTGCGCTCAAGATGACGCCGCTCGGATTATTCGGCGTGGCGAAGAAGATCGCGCGGGTTTGCGGCGTGATGTTCGCCTCGAGCGCCGCCAGATCGACGCGAAATTCTCTCGCCGCCGGCGCTGCCACCCGCACCATCCGCGCGCCCGACACCTCGAGTGTAGCGGGATAGCTCGGGTACAAGGGTTCGAGCGCGATCACCTCGTCGCCGGGTCCCGCGATGCACAGCGAGGCCGCGAACAAAGCGTTTTGAGCGCCGGCGAGAAAGATCACATTGGCCGCATCGACCGACTGGCCGGTCCGGGCATGGTGTGCGGCCGCGATCGCCGCGCGCAGGTGCTCGCGGCCCGCCGCCGGTGTGTAATGGGTGTCGCCCGCGCGCAATCTTTCGATGGCCCGTTCCACGACCGGCGACGGCGTCTCGAGATCGGGATCGCCGACGCTCAACAATACGACGTCCTCGCCGCGCTCGTGAGCCGCTCGCGCCGCGTAGTGAATGAGCCACGCATTCGCGCCGTCGCCCGCGATTCGATCAACCAGAGAGGAATATTGCATCTTTTTCTCTTGCCTACCTCGCGGCAGTGCGCAATCCTAACGCGCTTTATGAACTAGCGTTCAATTTCGAGATTTCATATGTCGCGCAATATCGGCGGTTATCTTGTCGAACTCTTGGCCAAGAACGATATCGACACCGTGTTCGGCATTCCCGGCGTGCACAATCTGGAGCTCTACCGCGGCCTGACAGCCAGCGACCTGCGCCACGTGCTCGTGCGCCATGAACAGGGTGCCGGATTCGCAGCGGACGGCTTCGCGCGCTTGAGCGGCCGGCCGGCGGCCGCCTTCGTGATCTCGGGACCGGGACTCACCAACATCATGACCGCCGTCGCCCAGGCGTATTCCGATTCGGTTCCGATGTTGGTGGTGGCCGCCGCGCCGGTTCGAGCCTCGTTCGGCAAGCAATGGGGCGTGCTGCACGAACTGTACGATCAGGCGGCGCTCGCCGCCGGAGTATTCGGCATTGCGCGCTCGGCGCACAGCGCCGAAGACGTGCGCGATCACCTGCGGCTGTGCCTGGCTTCGTTGCGCACCGGACGTCCGCGTCCGGCGTACCTGGAAATTCCGCTCGATGTCCTGGCCGAAACCACGACGCTGGAGGCGCAGCGATTCGAGGGCACCCCGTTGCTGCCGCAGGCGAGCTCCGATCAAATCGACGCGGCCGTGCGATTGCTGGCAGTGGCGGCCCGGCCGCTCATCATCGCCGGCGGCGGCGCGCGCCGCGCCGGCGCGGAGCTGCACCGCTTGGTCGAAGCGCTGGATTGCCCGCTGGTAACGACGGCGGCGGGCAAGGGCGTGCTCGCCGAAAGCCACCCGGCGAACTTCGGCACCTCTCTGCCGTACCGCCCCATACAGCAATTGATAGCCGATGCGGATGTGGTGCTCGCGGTGGGCACGGAATTGGGTGAGACCGACATGTACTTCACCACGAAGTTGCCGCTGGGCGGTTTGCTCATCCGCGTGGATGTCGATCCGGTGAAGCTATCGGACCAGTACGCGGCCGATGTGTGCGTCTGGTCGGACGCGCGCACCGCGCTGCACTCCATGAACCAATCGCTGGCAAGCCGCTCGCAGGACGCGCCGGCGCGCTCCGGATGGCGCACTGAAATCGGCGGAGCCGCGAAATTTCGCGCCGAATTCGACGGCAGTTTGGATTCCAAGGCGCGGGCGCAGTGGAGCGCGCTGCGCGCCATCAAGGCCGCGCTGCCCTGGGACGGCGTCGTGTTCACCGACATGACGCAAATCGCCTATTTCGGCAACTATGCGTATCCGGTCGAGAGTCCCGGTCAATGGTTCCATCCGTCCGGTTACGGCACCCTGGGGTATGCGCTGCCGGCGGCTCTCGGCGCCAAAATCTCGAGTCCCGCGCGCGCCGTCATCGCGCTCGCGGGCGATTTCGGAGTGCAATTCACCCTGCCTGAACTCATGACTGCGGTCGAAGCCGGTCTCAGCCTGCCGATCGTGGTGTGGAACAACTCGGCGCTCGGCCAGATTCGCGACGACATGGTCGCCGCGCACATTCCGCAACTCGGCGTGATAGCCCGCAACCCCGACTTCGTGGCGCTGAGCAAAGCCTGCGGCGCGGAGGGGTATCGGGTGCAGGATGCTGCCGGACTCACCGAGGCGATACGCACCGCCTTGAGCCATGCGGGACCGACTTTGATCGAAGTGGTGGCTTCGGACTTCTAGACGGGTAAACTCGTAGAACACAAAAAAGGGGGACATGATGAACATCACAATAGGCCGCATTGCGGCGCTCGCAACGGCGCTTCTGACACTGCCGGCTTTTGCCGCCGAACAAATCAAAGTGGTCGAACGGCCGATCGGCGAGACCACCGTGGATTTGCCGCCCAAGGGCGATTCGGTCGGCGACCTGCTGGTGTTCGCCAACGGCGTATTCGACGCCGCCAACAAGACGCAGGTCGGCACCGACCAGGGCTATTGCGTGCGCACCATCGTCGGCAAGAGCTGGGAATGCATCTGGACATTGACCTTGAAGGCGGGCCAAATCACCGTCGAAGGACCATTCATGGATGAGGGCGATTCGTTGTTCGCCATCACCGGCGGCACCGGCAAGTATGCCGGCGCCAAGGGCAGCATGAAACTGCATTCGCGCGACGCCAAATCCTCGAGCTACGACTTCACGTACGATCTCTTGTAATGGCCTTTGCACTCGAGCATTGCCTGCGCAGCCGGCAGGATTTTCCGGCGTTGACCAAGAACCCCGGCCTCACCTTCCTCGACGGCCCGGGAGGCAGTCAAGTGCCGCGCACCGTGGTCGACGCGATCGCGGATCTGTATGCCTCTTGCAATGTGAACACGCACGGCAACTTCGCACCCTCCCGGGAAGTGGACCGGCGCATGGCAACGGCGCGCAGTGTCGTGGCCGCGTTTCTCGGCGCGGAGAGCGGCACGTGCATCTCGTTCGGTCAAAGCATGACCACGCTCTGCTTCAGTTTGAGCCATGCCATCGGCCGCACCCTGAAGGAAGGCGACGAGGTGCTCATCACCCAGCTCGACCACGAGGCCAATCGGGGACCTTGGCTTGCGCTGAAGGAGCGCGGAGCCGTCGTGCGCGAAGTGCGCCTGATGGACTCCGGCGAATTGGATCCCGCGGACATGGCCGCCAAAATCACGCCGCGGACCAAGCTGTTTGCCATTGGCGCCTCGGCGAATTCGCTCGGGACGGTCAATGACCTTGCGCTTGCGCGGCGCCTGACCCGGGAAGCGGGCGCCCTGCTGGTGGTTGACGCCGTCCACTACGCGCCGCATTTTCCAATCGACGTTCAGGCGCTCGGCGCAGATTTTCTGCTGTGCTCGGGCTATAAATTCTACGGACCGCATGTGGGCGTGCTGTATTCGCGGCCCGGCGCGCTCGACCGCTTACCGACCGACCGATTGAGCGTGCAGGATCCCGCAGCTCCCTACCGCATCGAAACCGGCACGCTCAATCACGCCGCCATCGACGGCGTGCGCGCGGCCGTGGAGTACATCGCGAGTTGGGGCAGCGGTACCACCTTGAGGGAGCGCATAGTCGACGCCATGACGCACATTTCCGCCTACGAGCATGGCTTGGCTGCGTATTACCACGACGCCGTGCGCGGCATCCCCGGCGTTCGCGTCTGGGGTCCGGACTTTGCCACCGGCCGCGCGCGAGCCCCGACCGTGTCGATCACCGTGGGCAAAATCACCGCGGCCGAAGCCGCTGTGGCGTTGGGAAATCAGGGCATTTGCGTCTGGGACGGAGATTTCTATGCCGCGCGTGCGGTGCAGGTACTGGGTCTCGCGGAGCGAGGCGGGCTGCTCCGCACCGGTGTCTCCATGTACAACACGCGCGACGAGCTGAGCCGCCTATTGGCGGGAATCGAACGGCTGGCATAGGCGATTTCGGGCAAACCCGGCAAGCGGGTACTCGATTCTTGCGCTAATATTCTGCAGAATCGTGGTCAAATGGCGCATTGAATTGACGTGCGCGAGGGGCAACACGATGCAACTCAGTAAATTGAGCTATTACTCGGATTTCGTCGTCTATCCTCTGGTCCTCATCACACTGACGGCGATCAATATCAACCATGTGACTCGGGCGAACGTCGCGGAATGGCTCGGTGCCGGCGTGGCGGGGCTGATTCTGTGGACCTTCGCGGAGTATGTCCTGCACCGGATCGCGCTGCATCGCATGGCCTACTTTTCGCCGATGCATAGCGAGCATCATGCGGCGCCGCTGGCTCTCATCGGCACGCCGTCCTGGATCAGCGTGGCAGTATTGAGCCTCGCCATTCTGGTTCCGGCGTGGTGGTGCGCGGGATTCAATATCGCGGACGGCCTGACCATCGGCGTGATGGGCGGCTATTGGTGGTACGGCGTCGTGCATCACGTCATCCATCACGGCGCGAATAAATCCTCGCCGGCTTATTTCAACGATCTGCGCGCCTGGCATATGCGTCATCATTATTCGCCCAAGGGCGGAAACTTCGGCGTCACCACGCCGCTGTGGGACTACCTGTTCGGCACCGCCATCAAGACCCGCGGCAAGACAGCGGCCTCGTCGTGAGCGCGCCGTCGAACGCCGCCAACCCGATGGGCACCGACGGCTTCGAGTTCGTCGAATATGCCGCACCGGACCCGGAACTATTGCGGCGGCTGTTCGAGAGCATGGGCTTGCCGGTGGTGGCGCGGCATCGCTCGAAGAACGTGACCCTGCACAACCAGGGCGACATCAATTTCATCATCAACGCGGAGCGCGACAGCTTTGCGCAGAAATTCGCGCGCGCACATGGGCCCTGCGCCTGCGCCATGGCATTTCGCGTCGCTGATTCGCGCGCAGCTTTCAAGCGCGCTCTCGGGCTGGGAGCAACACCCGGGCCCGCCACGGCGGGCCCGATGGAACTCAACATCCCGTCGATCGAAGGAATCGGCGGCAGCTTGATTTACCTCGTCGATCGCTACGGCGACCGCACGATTTATGACGTGGACTTCGTGCCGGTGGCTGCGGCGGCCAAGGGCGCAGCAGCGCCGGTGGGCCTCACGCGCATCGATCATCTGACCCACAACGTCAGGCGCGGCAATATGAACCTGTGGGCCGGCTTCTATGAGAGGTTGTTCAACTTCAAGGAAATCCGCTACTTCAGCATCGAAGGCACGGAGACCGGCTTGTTTTCGCGCGCGCTGACCTCGCCGTGCGGCAAAATCCGCATCCCCATCAATGAAAGCCAGGACGACAAGAGCCAGATCGAGGAATACCTCAACGAATACAAGGGTGAGGGCATCCAGCACATCGCGCTCGGGACGGACGATATCTATCGCACGGTCGATGCCCTGCGCATGCGCGGGATCGAATTCCAAGACACGCCCGCCACCTACTATGAAGGCGTTGACGCGCGCGTTGCCGGACATCGCGAGGCGTTGGGCGAACTGAAGGGTCGCGGCATCCTGATCGACGGCAACGCCACGAGCGGCATCCTGCTGCAAATTTTCACCAAGAATGCCATCGGACCGATCTTCTTCGAGATCATTCAGCGCAAGGGCAACGAGGGGTTCGGCGAAGGGAATTTTCAAGCCCTGTTCGAGTCCATAGAACTGGACCAAAAGCGCCGCGGCGTCATTTAAGGCCCCACCGCCAATTAGGGCCCCACCGCCAATTAGGGCCCCAGCGGCCATAAAGGCTCCGGCGCCATTTAAGGCTCCGGCGCCATTAAGGGCCCCGGCGCCACATCAGGGCCCGCGCGCCAAACGGCCGCCTCCTTGGCGGCGTTGAACTTCGCACAACCGCCCATATCTAAGCTGGCAACGGTCAATTCGACCTGTCGGGGGCTCTTTATGCGAAGACTATTTGTTGCTGCAGCTCTGGCCGCGGCCGTGACTTTCGCGGTCGCGATGACGTCGCCGGCGTTTGCCGATACCGACCCCACGGTGGACCAGATTTACGCCGCGGCTCGAAGCGGTCATCTCGATCAAGCCCAGCAGATGATGAGCCAAGTCCTGGCCGATCACCCGGGCAGCGCCCGCGCGCATTACGTGCAAGCCGAGCTGTTCGCCAAAGAAGGCAAGACGGCTCTTGCTCGCGCGGAGCTCGGCACCGCCGAACAATTGAAACCCGGCCTACCCTTCGCCAGTCCCGGGTCCGTACAAGAACTCAAAGCACAACTTGGCCTTAAGGCAAGCGCCACCAGCCCGACCGTCTTCAGAGCCGCCCCGGCCCCGGCCGCAGGTTCATTTCCCTGGGGCACCGTTCTGATTCTGGCCGCCGTCGTCGGCATCCTGTTGATGGTGTTTCGCCGGCGCAATACCTATGCCCAATATCCGGTGGCAGGTCCCGGTGCGCCGGGGAACTACGGACCCGGCGGCTACGGCCCCGCGCCGATGGGTGGCGGCGGAATCGGCTCCGGCATCGCAGGCGGGCTCGCCTCCGGGCTGGCCGTCGGTGCAGGCGTGGTTGCCGGCGAAGAGCTGGCCCATCATTTCCTGGATGGCGGTCATGGCGGCGGCATTATTCCCCCGGCCGAGGCCGGCGAGTCGGGCGTGAGCAATAGCGACATGGGCGGCTCCGACTTCGGCATGAGTGACCCCGGCTCCGGCTGGGATGACGGCGGTGGCTCGGGCGGCGGCGACTGGAGCTAGTCCGCCACCCCACCGTCTCGCGGCGCCGCATCCGTGGCGCCGGCCGATCAATCTAGGGCGCCCGCTGGGGCGCCCTTTTGGCCGCGCTCTCGCGCAAGTCGACGAGTGGCTCCAGTCCTATCGGTCGTTTTAACGTCGTACACTCCTGCGGGTTCACGTTACATGAGCCGGCATGCCGCATTCTCTGATCGCATACCTCGCGCCGACGCGAAGCGGGTACGCCGCGACCGCCGGGGCTCGTCTCTTGAGGCTTGCATGGGTGCTCGCCGTGTTGTGCGCTCTCGAGAGCTGCATATCCAGCGTGCGCAGTTTCGTCGCGGTCGAGCCTCTGGATCTTCACGAGGGGTACCGCGAATACTCCGATAGTCTGCTGAGTTCCGGGCGCCTGAGCCTGGCGACGCGCCGGGCATTGAATCTGGTTCCGGAGGCAGCGGCCGCCGAGAGCACCGCCAAGCAGTTGGCGGCGCTCAAGACGAGCGAGCGCATCGATCCTGCCACGCGCGCGTTCGCGCGTTGCGAATTGGCGCTGCGAGCCGCGCAGGCGTGGGACGGCAAGGAGCAGGTCCTCGCGCGCCAGTATTATCTAATCGCCGCTCGTGAGGCCGCGCGGCTGCTGTTCCCCGACGGCAAGATGATTCACATCGATCCCTTCGATCAGAAGTACCGCCTCGCGTCGGCCTTTTACAGCCTTGCCGCAGGGCGCTACTTCCTCTTGTTGATGGCCTCAGGACGCAACTGGACGGGAGACATCACCGAGGTCACCCCGGACGGGGAATTCAACGTGACCTTCGACAATGACGACAGCGATTTGTATGCCTATTTTTTCAGCGACTTTACGCTCGCATGGGGCTATCGCATCACCGGACTGCGCAATCGCTATACTCGCGACGGCATCGGCATACCCTTGGTTGCGCGCCGTGCGCCGGGAAAGGGTTTCCCGCTGGAGCAGTTCTTTCCGGCGGGTGGGTACATTGCGCCCATCACCGTATACCTGCGTTTCGACCCCGACGATGGGAATATCCCGCCCGACGCCGCGCATCGGCCGGCGGAGCGCGTGCGGGTCGGGCTCGCTGACACCCGGCTCGCGGAGTACGTGTGCTTCGGCCGCCAAACGCTCCCCGTCGCGGCCGATTTCACGGCGCCCTATGCGGTACAGGTCACGCGCGATCATTCGCGCGCGGCGGCTCGCGCCGCGCTGTTCGGTACCAGCGTGCCCGGCAGCCGCCTGGGGCTCACCATCAGCGCGCCGTGGGATGAGGCAAAAATACCCTTGATATTGGTGCACGGCCTTGCCGCGAGCGCCGAGACCTGGCGCGAGCTCACCAATGACATCCTGGGTTCGGAAGAATTGCGCCGTCGCTATCAGATCATTCACTACACCTACGCCACCAACGAGACCTTCCTGGCCGCCGCAGCCCGCTTTCGCCGCGAGCTCGCCGAGTTCCTCGCGGTGGTCAAATACGATTCCAGCGTGAGCCCGAAGCTGGTTTTGATCGGTCACAGCATGGGCGGGCTGTTGGCCAAGTCTCTGGCGGTCGAGAGCGGCAACGCGCTGTGGGACGCCGCATTTCGCGTTCCCGCCGGATCGCTGCATGCCTCCGACGCCGCTCGGCGCACGTTCACCGACGCGCTCATTCTCAAGCCCTGGACCAGCGTCGGGTTGATTATTTTCATGGGCACTCCGCAGCACGGCAGCGACGAGGCGGACGGCTTGCTGGGCCGGTTGAGCGCCAGTCTGTTGAGCCTGCCCGCGGACTACGTGAATCTCAGCCGGGAAATCGGACTTCGCGATCCGCAGGAATTGCAGCCCGACGTTCGTTCTCGATTTACCTCGGGGCGAATGACCAGCGTCGCGTCACTCTCGCCGCGCAACCCGCTCATGCAGGCCTACGGCGGACTGGCCATCGTCGCCGGCGTTCCGTTCTATTCCATCATGGGCACCGCCACGCACGACGCTCATGGCCGAACCTCGGACGGCTACGTTACGGTGGAGAGCGCCCGGCTCCCGGGCAGCGTCTCAGACACCTTGCTGCCGATCCGCCATCAGCAATTCGATCGCGCGGCGCCGCTCAATGTGGTGTATCGCATCTTGCGAGAGCATGCCAAGACCGTGCCGGACATGGGGCAGGCGCTGGCGCAGGGTTGCCCGAACTGAAGCGCGCTCAGCCGCCGCGCGCCACGGCGCTCGCCACGGCATCGTGCAGCGCCTTCATGCCGAATGAAATGTCCTGCACGACTCCGTCGACGAAGAAAGTCGGCGTCGCGCGGATGTGGCTGCGGCGGCCACCCTCCATGTGTTCACGGACTTTCTGCAAATAGATGTGATCGTCCATCTCCGCGGTATAGCGCGCCAGGTCCAAGCCCAGCTCCGCGGCATAGCGATGTAAATCCTTGTCCTTGAGATGCGCCTGATTCTGGAACAGCATGTCATGCATCCGCCAAAACTTCTGCTGCGCTCCCGCCGCCTCCGAGGCCTCGGCCGCCAAGAGCGCGTGCGGATGCGCTTCCTGAAGCGGAAAGTGCCGGAATATGAAGCGGATCTTGTTCGGAAATCGCTCCAGCAGAAGCTTCGGCGTCGTCGCCGCGACCTTGCAGCTGGGACATTCGAAGTCGCCGTATTCGACCAGCGTCACCCGCGCATGCTCCGAGCCCTCGAGATGATCGGTGGGCTCCGGCGGCACCGTCAGGCTGATCGCATGCGATTGTGGACTCATTGAAGCGGCTCCTTGATACTACAGCGACGTGCCGACGCCAGGCGATTCACACGCCGTGGGCGGGCAGTTCGATCGGCCGGATTTTCACACGAATCAGACTCGATCTGCGCAGTAACTGCAACTCGCATTGGCGGCCGATCCAACCTGCGTCGAGCAGCCGCTGCAGGCCGTCGATCCCATCGACGGGCACTCCGTCGAGCGCGATCATGCGATCGCCGGCCTCGACGCCCGCTTCGGCCGCCGGACTGCCCGGCACTGTTTCCAGCACATGTACGGCGGAGGCACTCTGCAATCCGAAATGCCGCACCACCCGCGTGGCAATCGGCACGGTCGCGCCGGAAACGCCGATATAGGCACGGCGCACCCGGCCGTGTGCGAACAACTGTGCAATGACCCATTTTGCCGTGTTGATTCCCGTGGCAAAACAAATCGCCTGAGCTTGCGGGATCATCGCGGTATTGACGCCGATCACCCTCCCCTTGGAGTCGACCAGCGGACCGCCGGAATTTCCCGGATTGAGTGCGGCGTCGGTTTGAATGACGTCGTGCATGAGCCTGCCGGAGGTGGCCCGAAGGGTGCGCCCGAGCGCCGAGACCACGCCGGTGGTCACGGTCTTGGAGTAGCCGAGCGGATTGCCGATGGCGATGGCCACCTGCCCCACCCTCAAGGCCGCTGAATCGCCGAACTGCGCGTAGGGCAGAGCGCCGGGCGACCCGATTCGCAGCACCGCCAAATCCGAATCAGGGTCGCTCCCCACCAGGTCGGCGTCGAAGCGGGTATCGTCATTCAAGCGGACCGTGATCATCTGCGCGCCATGGACCACGTGGCTGTTGGTCAATAAATACCCGTCGGGAGTGAACAAGAATCCCGACCCGCTGCCGCGCACCGTACGTCGCGTGGGGGCGCGGCCCTTGGGTGCAGCGCCGCGCGACGCAGAACCCGCGCCATGGACCACTTCGATGAACGTCACCGCCGGTGCCACTCGCTCCAACGCGCCGATCACCGCGCCGGAATAGGCATCGAGCAACGCGGCATCGTCGGGCGAATCATCCGCCGAGATTTCCGCGGAAACCCAGTGCGGCGCCGGCAGGCTCGACTCGGATTGATCCATGCTCTAGCTGAGGATGATTTTCGGCTGCGCGGCGCAGCCTTCCACGATGAGCCGGTTGATGCGGCGAACAAAGATCGCCGGGTCATCCAGTTCGCCGCCTTCCGCCAGCATGGCCTGGTCGTAAAGCACATGGGCCAGATCCGCGAAGGCCGCCTCATCGGCAGTGTCCCGAAGGCGCATGGCCAAGGGGTGTTTCGGGTTCAACTCGAGAATCGGCAGCGTGGCGAACGGATTGGTCTGACCCGCCTGCTTCAGAATGCGGCCCATTCGCAAGCTCACGCCGAACTCTCCCGCCACCAGGACGGCAGGGGAATCGGTGAGACGGGCGGACACTTGGGCACTCGCGATCTTGCCGGTCAAAATCTTGGCCAACCGCTCCGTAGTGCCTTTGAAGGCCGATTCAGCGGCGGCTTTTTCCGGCGTTTCAATGGCGGACGCCACGTCGGCCGCGCTGCTCGCGACGTTGGCGAGCGGCTTGCCGTCGAATTCATGCAGATGGGCGGCGACCCACTCGTCGATGCGATCGGTCAGCAGCAGCACTTCCACGCCCTTGGCGCGAAAACCTTCCAGATGCGGACTGTTGCGCGCGGCGGCAAGCGTATCCGCCGTCAAGTAGTAAATCGCCGCACTGTCGGTCGGCATGCGCGACCGGTATTGATCGAGCGTGAGCTCTGCGGCATCGCCGGCCACGGCAGTAGAATGAAACCGCAGCAGCTTTGCGATGCGCTCTTTCTGGCCGGGCTCTTCGATGATGCCTTCCTTCAGCACCACGCCGAAGGTTTTCCAGAATTCCGCGTATTCCTGCGGCTTGTTGGCCGCCAAATCTTCGAGCAAGTCCAGCGAACGCTTGACCAGCGCGGACTTGATCTTCTCGACCGTGCGATTGTTCTGCAGTAGCTCGCGCGACACATTCAGGGGCAGATCGGCGGTATCGACGAGTCCGCGCATGAAGCGCAACCACGGCGGCAGCAATTCCGCCGCCTTGTCCATGATGAACACGCGCTTGACGTAAAGCTGGATGCCGCCCTTCTGTTCGCGCTCGAACAAATCGAACGGCGCGCGCTTGGGCAGATACAGCAGCGAGGTATATTCGATGTTGCCCTCGACCTTGTTGTGCGCCCAGGCCCGTGCGTCCCCGGTGTCATGGCTCAAGTGATGGTAGAACGCCTGATAGTCCTCGTCCTTCAGGTCGGATTTCGGGCGCGTCCAGAACGCCTTGGCCTGGTTGATGGTCTCCTCGGTCTCGCCGGTCTTCAGGACGATGGGTATGCTCAAGTGATCCGAGTACTTGCGCACCAACCGCTTCAAGGTGGCCGCTTCAAGAAATTCCTTATCCTCGTCGCGCAGGTGCAGGATCACTTCGGTGCCCCGGTCCGCCTTGTCGTCGGCTTGGATCCGGTACTCTCCCTCGCCGTCCGACTCCCAGCGGACCGCGGGCGAGTCGGCGCGCTTCGTGAGCACCGTGACCTTGTCGGCGACGATGAACGCCGAATAGAAGCCCACGCCGAACTGGCCGATGAGCTGTGCGTCCTTCGCGGAATCCCCACTCAGCGCTTCGAGGAATTTGCGGGTGCCGGAGCGCGCGATGGTGCCGAGATTGTCGATCACTTCGGCTTCGCTCATGCCGACGCCGTTATCCTTGAGGACCAAGGTGCCGGCCGCGGCATCGGGCAGCAGTCTGACTCCCAAGGTGTCGGCGCCCAGCAACTCGGGCTTGGCCAGCGCCTCAAAGCGCAGCTTCTCGCAGGCGTCCGAGGCATTGGAGATCAACTCGCGCAGGAAAATTTCCTTGTGCGAATACAGCGAGTGGATGACCAAGCGCAATACTTGCCTGGTTTCGGCCTGGAACTCTCGGGTCTGCGGCTGTGTTTCGGTCGTCATGGCCTTTCAATAGGGTTGTTATGCGAAGGAGCTTCAGCGTGCCTTTTGCGAAATGGGGCCGCTGCAGGATTCTTCAAGATGCCGGCGTGCCCGCCGGCGGACCTGCCGCTGGCTCAACTGATTTACGGCCGGCCAGTCTGCCCGCGTCTACGGCCAGTCTGCCCGCGGATCGAACTTGAATTCTCGCTTCATCCGTTCGTAGGCTTCTTTTTGCTGGGCGGACCCCGCCGCCGGCGTGACCAGCTTGATGATGACGATCTGGTCGCCGCTCGGACTGCCGGGAAAACCACGCCCGCGCAATCGCAATTTCTGCCCGGACTGTGCTCCTGCCGGCACGGTGAGTTCGACGGTCCCGCCGAGCGTCGGCACCGCCACCTTCGCACCCAAGGCGGTCTCCCACGGCGCCATGGGCAATTCGATCTGCACGTCCTTGCCCTGTAGAGCGTAGAGGGAATGCGGACGCATTTTGACGCGGAATATCAAGGACGCGCTGCCGCCCACCCCCTGGATGCGCAAGCTTTGACCGTCGACGACCCCGGGCGGGATCTGTACATCCATCGAACGCGCCCGGCCGCCCTCGTTCAGCATGACGCGCCGCTTCGTGCCGGCAAAGGCCTCCTCCACGGTGACCTCCAGCTGCCCGGCGTCCGCCTCCGGCGGTGGCGCTCCAGCCGCGCCGCCAAACAGGCTGGAGAAAAAATCGCTGAAGCCATTCAGGTCGGAGAATCGCTGGCTGCCGGGCTGCCCGAAGCGCTGCGACCAGTCCGGCGGTGGCCGGAATTGCTGGCCCGTCCGGTAATCCCGCCCCAGGTGATCGTAGGCCGCGCGCTTTTCCGGATCGCGCAGCACCTCGTAGGCCTCCTGAACCTCCTTGAATCTGTTCTCGGCGTTCTTCTCCTTGCTCACGTCAGGATGAAATTTGCGCGCCAGCTTGCGATAGGCGCGCTTCACCTCATCCGCGCCGGCGCTACGGGTTAACCCAAGAATTTCGTAGTAATCCTTATATTGCATGCCCGACTCTTCTCGACATTAATCCTATAGATTACCGGCACATAGCCACTAACGTCCACCCAGCGGTCGTGGTTGCCGGCCAAAAAACCCGCGAACCCTTCGGCCCGCCGCCGCGGCGCCATCCTTGAATTTGAACAGGAACGTCCCGACCATGGTTAAGCCGCGCTACCATACTGCGGTTTTTTTCCCCAAACAAAAGAGTCATGAAGCGCATTTTCCTGTTCTTGGTGACGAACTTGGCCGTGTTGGCCCTGCTCAGTGTGGTGGTTTTCTTCATCGAGCGGGTCGCGTCCGCAGATCGAAGCGGTACTGGGTCACGAAATAAGCCATGTGGCGAATGGTGATATGGTTACTCTCGCCTTGTTGCAAGGTGTGCTAAATACTTTCGTGATTTTTCTCGCGCGCATCATCGGCAACATCGTCGATCGGGCGCTACTCAAGCCGGCGATGCGGGCGGCTTCATGCGCCTGTTCATGAGCCACCCGCCTCTCGATGAGCGAATTGCGGCACTACAATCACAGGAATTGAGATGACTCCAGAAAATGAAATCGCGGTAGAGCCGCCTCCCGCCGAACGAATGGGCCGGGAACTGTCTCGTTGGTTCGGCACCGGCGATTTCACGGCTCGCCCGCGCGGCGCAACCCTGCCTCGGGACTCGGGCCGGCATACCGATTGGGCGCGCGTCATGCCCTTTCTGTTGATGCACGTCGCCTGTCTCGCCGTGATTTGGGTGGGGTTCAGCTGGGCGGCGCTCATCGTCACGCTGGTGCTCTACGTGGTGCGCATGTTCGCCATCACGGGTTTCTATCACCGGTATTTTTCTCATCGCAGTTTCAAGACCTCGCGCGTCGGGCAATTCATTTTCGGGTTGCTGGGTGCCTCAGCCGTGCAGCGAGGGCCGATTTGGTGGGCGGCGCATCATCGCCATCACCACGTCCACTCGGATAAGCCGGAGGACGTGCACTCGCCGGTGCAACATGGATTCTTTTGGAGCCACATGGGCTGGTTCATGTCGCACAAGCACTTCGCGGCCGATCTGTCGCGGGTGAAGGATCTGCTCAAGTACCCGGAGCTCCGCTTCCTGGATCGTTTCGACATCGTCGTGCCGACGCTTCTCGGAGTCGGCGTCTTCTTGCTGGGCGTACTGCTCAAGCATGTCGCGCCCGGCCTTGGCACCAGCGGGTGGCAGATGCTGGTGTGGGGATTCTTCATCTCCACCGTGGCCGTGTATCACGGGACCTACACCATCAATTCCTTGTCGCACGTTTTCGGGCGCCAGCGCTACAAAACCGGCGATGCCAGCCGCAATAACGTATGGCTGGCGATCATCACCCTGGGCGAGGGGTGGCACAACAACCACCACCACTATCCCGCCTCGGTACGCCAGGGTTTTTATTGGTGGGAATTCGACATCACCTTCTACATGTTGAAGCTGATGTCGTTCTTCGGCCTCATTTGGGACCTCAAGCCGGTGCCGGCGGCGGTACGTGAGGGCGGCGGTAAGCGCTTTTGAGGGCGGCGGTAGGCGTCCATGCCTCGCCCGCCTGACCTCAATACCCTAGGTGAACTCAAGGCTGCCGTCGGCAGCGGATCGTGGCTGGATTCGGCGGACGCCGTGGCACCCTTTGTCGCCGACTTTCGCCGCCTTTATCACGGCGCCACCCCGTTGGTGCTGCTGCCGCGCAATGTCGATGAGGTCGCGAAGATCTTGCGGATTTGCAATCGCGATGAAGTGGCGGTAGTGCCCCACGGCGGCAACACTGGCTACTGCGGCGGCGCCACGCCCGATGAAGCCGGCGCGCAGATCGTACTGTCCATGCGCCGGCTGAATCGCGTCCGGCACGTCGATGCCGCCGACTATTCGATGGTCGTCGAGGCCGGTTGCACGCTGGCCGAAGCGCAAAAGGCCGCCCGCGAGGCGGACCGCCTCTTCCCATTGAGTCTGGGCTCCGAGGGCACGGCTCAGATAGGCGGAAATCTGTCGACCAATGCGGGAGGCACCGCCGTACTGCGCTACGGCATGATGCGTGACCTGGTGCTTGGCCTCGAAGTCGTGCTGGCGGATGGCCGGGTACTTGCGGGCCTGAAGAGCCTGCGCAAGGACAACACGGGTTACGATGTGAAATCCCTTTTCGTGGGCGCGGAAGGCACCCTCGGCGTCATCACGGCGGCATGCTTGAAACTCTTCCCCCTGCCCGCCGATACGGCGACCGCGCTGGTCGGCATCGACTCGCCGCGACAGGCCTTGGCTCTGCTGGCTTCCTTACGCACTGCGGCCGGCGATCAAGTCACCTCATTCGAATTGATGCCCCGACTGGCGGTGGAACTCACCGTGCGGCACGTGCCGGGCGTCGCCGACCCTTTGGACCAGAATACCCCCTGGTATCTGCTCATCGAACTCTCATCGCCGAATCCACAGCAGGGTCTGGTCAACATGTTGACCGCGACGCTGGAGGACGCCGCCGCGCGCGGCACCATCGTGGACGCGATGCTCGCGAGCTCGATCGCACAGGCCCAGGCCATGTGGAAGTTGCGCGAATCGGTGCCGGAGGCGCAGCGCCTGCATGGCGCGAGTCTCAAGCACGATGTCTCCGTGCCGGTCTCGGCGATCCCGACGCTCATCGAGGAAGGTTCGGCGCTGGTGCACCGCCTGGCTCCTGAGGGAGATGTCATCTCCTACGGCCACGCGGGCGACGGCAACCTGCATTTCAACGTGAGCCAAAAGCCGGGCGCCGACATCAAGAGCTTCGTCGCGCGCGGGCCCGTGCTCGAGCTTGCCATGTTCGATCTGGTCGAGAGTCTCGGCGGCAGCATCAGCGCCGAACACGGAATCGGACGGCTGAAGGCGGCGGAATTCGCGCGCCGCGCCGATCCGGTGGAACTCGCCCTCATGCATGAATTGAAGCGTGCGCTCGATCCGAAGGGCATATTGAACCCGGGCAAGGTGTTGTGCGTACGCTGATCCTTCCCGTACGCACCGCGCGCCTCATCCTGCGCGAGTTCGTCAAATCCGACTTCCATGCCGTGCATGCCTACTCGTCGGATCCACGCGTCACCCGATATCTTTTCTTCGGCCCCCGCGACGAAGACAGCACTGCCGACTACCTTGAAGGACTGCTGGCCTCGCAGCGTGAGCGGCCGCGGACCCGATTTGAGCTCGCCGTCGAGGACGTCGCTTCGGCGCGAGTGATCGGGGCGTGCGACTTGTCGATCATCGAGCGAAATGTCGTCGACCTGGGATACATGCTGAGCATCGAGAACTGGGGCAAGGGATTGGCGACGGAGATCGCGCTGGCGCTCATCGATGCGGCATTCTTCGATTTGCGCGCCGATCGCGTGATTTCGACCGTCGACGTCAACAACAGTGCCTCGATTCGCGTGCTGGAGAAAATCGGCATGCGCTGGGAAGCCGTGTACCGCAAACATCGCCGCGCCAAGAATCGCTGGTGGGACTGCCACCTTTTTGTATTGCCGCGCGAAGTGTGGGAGGCCTCGCGGGTGGACTGCGCCCCTTGATCGCATGCGCTATCAGGAGCCTGGCTCCTAGGGCGCCGGCCGTTCCTCGTCCTTCTCCGCCGCCGCCTGTTCCCGGGCGCGCTTCGAGGCCCGCTGCAACACTTCGTCGCTCGGCAGCCCCATGCGGCCGCTGCTGCGCAAAGTCAGCAGTCCGCCGATCAATGCGCCGACCACCAGAACGATGATGATGATCGCCTTGATCATTTGGGACCTCCTGCGGCCGCCGTCTGCGGCTACGAAGCAACTCGTATCAAACCTTCCTGCGCGGCGCTCGCAATCAACCTTCCGTCGCGTGCGAACACGCTGCCGCGCGTGAAGCCGCGCGCACCCGAGGCGCTCGGGCTGTCGATCGCGTACAGAAGCCACTCGTCCACGCGGACGCCGTGATGAAACCACATCGCATGATCAATGCTGGCAATCACCAGTTTGGGGGAGATCATGGATATGCCGTGCGGCTTCAGGGCGGTGGCGAGCAAGTGAAAATCGGACACATAGGCCAGCAGGCAGCGGTGCAACGCCTCCTCGCCCGGAAGCTTGTCCACCGCCCGAAACCAGATGTACTTGAGGGGCGCCGACTTGTCCCGGCGCGGCTCGTCGGGCTCGTGTACCGGCCGAAACTCGAAGGGGCGCTTCTGTTCCAGGATCCGGCGCGCGGCCGGGGACAGAGTGTCCGCCACGTTGCGATAGTGGGATTCCAAATCTCGCAATGACTCCGGTTGGGGCACGTCCGGCATCGAGATCTGATGTTCCAGACCGGACTCGGGCATTTGGAACGAGGCGGACATGTTGAAGATTTGCCGGCCGTGCTGAATGGCGACGACGCGCCTCGAGGAGAAATGTTTGCCGTCCAACGCCCGGTCCACCTCGTAAACGATCGGCGCCTTGAAGTCCCCGCGGCGCAGGAAATACGCATGCAGCGAGTGCACCACGCGATCGTCCGCCGTCGCGGTCGCCGCCACCAGAGCCTGACCGAGCACCTGGCCGCCGAATACTTGCGGACTGCCGATGTCGCGGCTCTCGCCGCGAAACAGATTCATCTCCAGCCGTTCGAGGGTCATCACCTTGATCAAATCGTCGAGCAATTGATTCATTCAGCGCCTCAGATGGAATCGGCGTGACCGGTATCGGGCGCCGCAACGCCTAAGCGCTTCTGCATGATGGGACTCGTGGTGGTGTACTGCAAAAACTGCCGTTTTTCGGGGAACAAGTGATGTTGGATGGCGAATGCGGTGAGTGCGGCTTCGTGAAAGCCGCTCAAGATGAGTTTTTTCTTTCCGGGATAGGTGTTGATGTCGCCGATGGCGAAGATGCCCGGGATGCTGGTCTGGAATTTCTCCGTGTCCACTTTGAGCGCCCGCTTTTCCAGTTCCATGCCCCATTCCGCAATGGGGCCCAATTTCGGATGCAGGCCGTAGAACGCCAGTATGTGATCGGCCGACAGTTGAAGATCCCGGCCGTCGGCCGCGCGCACGTCGAGCCCCACCAATTTGCCGTTGTCCTTGCGCAAGCCGGCGGCGTGGCCCTCCAACACCCGCATCTTGCCTGCGCCGACCAATTCGCGCATTCGGGCAACGGTGGCGGGAGCCGCGCGAAATTCCGCGCGACGATGCAACAGCGTCAGGGAGCGCGCCTTGCCGCACAGCGCCACCGTCCAGTCCAGCGCCGAATCCCCGCCGCCGCAGATGACGAGGTCACGGCCGTGAAACTCGGCCGCGGACTTGACGCGATAGTGAACGTTTCTGCCCTCGAATTCTTCGACGCCGGGCAGCGCCAGGTGCCGCGCCTGGAAGGACCCGACGCCCCCCGCGATGACCACGGCGCCGGCCAGCAGACGGGTGCCGGCGGCGGTCGCGACGTGAAACTTGCCGCCTTCCACCGCCCGCACTTCGGTGACCTCCTGTCCGAGATGAAAGGTGGCGTGGAACGGCTTCGCCTGCTGCAGCAGCCGGTCGATCAATTCCTGGGCACCGCAGACTGGCAATGCGGGGATATCGTAGATGGGTTTGTCCGGATACAGCTCGGTGCACTGGCCGCCGGGTTGCGCCAGCGAATCAACGATATGCGCGCTGATTCCGAGAAGGCCGAGTTCGAAGATCTGAAACAATCCCACGGGGCCCGCGCCGATGATGACCGTCTCGACCGGCGTGGGGACGGCCTCGGCCGCTGGGGGGGATTCCGACATGGGTTACCTGATCCTCAAGTTTACCGTCTAAATTGGGCCGCAAATTGTAGCCGAATGCCTATGGCGGCACCTGTTTGGTTTCGGCGCGATTTGCGCCTCGCGCTCAGGCAACCAGATTCCATCCGTCGGGTACTTATGTACGAGAGGTGGACCCTTGAGCTCGCGATATTGACCGCTGCCTGTGTGCGGCACCGGCGGTGTAGGCGGCACTGAAAAAGAATGCCGCCAGGAGGGAGTTGCGCGGGTGGGCGCCATCGAAAGGTATGTACATGTTTTGTGGAACAAAAAACCCCAAGGATCGATCATGCATGCGCAAGTAACCCCCATCCCCGACGCAATTGACGCCGCCCGCGAATCGACCCGCCCGATCCGCGCCCTGAACCGCGGTCTCGACGTGCTGACCGAACTGAATCGCCTGGAACGGGCGGCCATCAACACACTGGCCAGCGCGGTCCGGCTGCCGCGAACCACGACGTACCGGATTTTGGAAACGCTGCGTCTGGCCGGATATGTCGACCGCGACTCGCACGATGACTGCTATCGGCCGACCATCATGGTGCGCGCCCTATCGGACGGCTTTGACGATGAAGCGATGGTCGCGCACATCGCAAAACCGCATCTCGCCGCGCTCGGCGCACAAATCGTGTGGCCCGTGGCGGTCGCGACCCCCTCAGGCGCCACCATGATGATCCGCGAGACCACGGATCGTCAGAGCCCCCTCGCCTTGGAACAATACCGCGCCGGGGTGCGCGTATCCATGCTCGGTTCGGCGGCTGGGCGCGCCTACCTTGCGTTCTGCGCGGGCCCGCAGCGCGACGCGCTGCTCGAGCTATTGTCGCGCTCGTCGCTGCCGGAAGATCGCCCGGCCCGCAACCGCGCCGAGGTCGAACGATTGCTGAACGAGACGCGTACGCAGGGCTTCGGCATGGCGCACCGCGCGCGGCGTGTGTCGGAGGAAACCAGCCTCGCCATCCCGGTGCGCGCCAAGGAACGAATTCTGGCCACCGTCGCCGTGCGCTACGCCGCCACGGCGGTGCCGCTGCGCACCGCGATGGAACAATTTCTGCCGAAGATGCGCGAAGTGGCGCAGCAGATCGAAGCGGAATTCGATCATAGCGCGGGTAGTCGACTCAGTATTTCGGCGGCGTCGTGACTGGCGCGGGTGCCGCGGTAATCCGCTCATAGGCCGCTTCGTACTGCGGCACCCAGTTTTTCTCCACCGAGTACCCGTGGCCCACCCGCGGCAATAGGACCATGTCGCCGCCGGGAACCGCCGCGATGAATTCCTGCGTCGCGCGAGCCGGGCACACCTGATCGATCTCTCCCTGCAGCGAGATCCACTTGCCGGAGAGTTGCTTCGCGGGCTTGAGATCGACACCCATCAGAGTACCCCGGGTATTGCGCCTCGGTGTCGCCTCTATCCCGGTCCCCCTGCAGAGCGGTTTCTTGAGATCCAGATCGGGACAGAAGCCGAGGGAGAGCGCACCCTTGAATGATCCCTGCGGCGCTTCGGCCAGCGCCGCGTACACCAGCGTGGCGCCAGAGGAGTAGCCGACGAGCGTCGGCCGCAGGGGGTGATTGAAGCGCAATTTCGATTGCAGGTAACGGCTCAAGTTGTCGAAATCGGCCGCCGGCGATACGCACTTGCCGGACGACTGTTCCAATTGTTCAAGATAGTGGCGAATATCGATGCCCGCCACCACCGCCCCCTTGTCGGCGAGCCGCTTCGCCATGGCAATCACGCCCAGATTCCAGCCGCCATCGCCGGACAGGAACAGCACGACCTCGCGGGGCTCCGCGCCGTCGCGATAGACAGTGACCGAGCCGAAGGGCGCGAAGTCGAACGCATCGACCGGCGCGGCTGCCGCCGTCATGGCCGCATCCGTCACGGCCGCGCCCGCCGCGGCCGCCTCTGCCGCAGTCGTCGACGTGCACCACAGTGCTGCGGCAATGGTCGCGGCGATTCTCGCCATCATTTTCTCAGCACCTTGCCGACGCCGCCGGAAATGAGCGCAGTGACGTCGAGCAGTGCGCCGGCCATGGCCAGACCGTCCGGCGCCGCGAGATATCGAGGACGCCATACCGGCTGAAACTTTTCCTTGTATTTTCGCAGGCCCTCGAACGCGTAGAACTTCTCGCCGTAGCGCTGCACCATGCGGCCGAGCTTGTGCCAGGTGGGCGCCAGCGCGTGTTCTTCCAGCCCCGACAGCGGAGCCATCCCTAAGTTGAACCAGCGATAGCCGTGGGCTTTGCCCCACAGCATGCACTCGATCAACAAATAATCGATGACGCCCTTCGGCGCGTCCTGGTTGTAGCGCATGAGATCCACCGAGATTTCGGTCGAGGCGCCGCGCCACAAATTGACGAAGGCGACGATGGCGCCGCCGCGCCGCGCCACTCCGCAATCGAAGTTCTGCAGATAGCGCTCGTCAAAAAACCCCAAAGAAAAGCGCTTTTCGGCCGCGTTCTTCTCCGCAAGCCAAGCATCCGAAACCGCGCGCAGCTCCGGCAATATGGCGCCGACCGCTGCGCGCTCCACGACCTCGAACTGCGCGCCGTCGCGGTTCGCCCGCCGGTGAGCATGGCGCAAGTCGGCTCGCGCGGCGCCCTCCAGCGAAAATGTGTCGAGCGCCACACGCGCCTCTTCGCCGAGTTTGCTCAAGTTCAAGCCGAGATCGATGTACAGGGGCAAATTTTGCGGCTTGACCTGGTAGAACACCGGCGAGACCGCCATCACATCGCAGTTCTCCATGAACTCCCATGCCAGCGGTTCACAGAGCTCGGGGGGACCGACCGGGTCGCCCATGGCCACCCAGCTGTTGCCGGACACCTGATACATGATGAAGGCCGTACGCTCCGCGTTGAACAGCAGGTTCTTGTCGCCGAGCAATGCAAGGTTGGCGGTGGAGTCCTCCGCACCGACTATCAATGCCGCGGCGCGTTCCAGATCCGCCTCGCTCGGCGCCGACATCGGCGGGGCCGCCGGCCGCAACAGGCGCCACAATCCATAGGCCGCCGCGATCACGGCCGCCAGCAGCGAGGCGCGCAGGCTGCGCGGCGCCGACGCGTGAAACGCGAATTCCCACCACAGCTCTTTGCCGTACGGCACGTGCCGAAAGGCGAAGATCACCAGCCAGGGAACCGAAACGAGAACCAAAATCAGCGCCACGACCCAAGGGGCGGAGTAATGTTGGTCGATCAAGGACGCGCGCCGCTGAAAGCGGCTGCGCGCGGCCACCAGGACGACCACGACCAGCGCGAGTACCGTGGCCTCTTCGAAGTCGAAGCCTTTGAGAAGAGACAGAAGGATTCCTGCGCACAGCAGCCAGACCGTCAGCCACCACGCCGCGTCGAGCCGCCGGTACAGGCCGTGGGCAATCACCAACAGGCCCACGCCCACGGCGCTGCCGAGCAGATGCGATAACTCGAGAATGGGCAGGGGTACGAAATCGCGCAGCAGTTCGAGACGATTGTTCAGGCCCGGTGTGGCGCCCGACACCAGCAGCACCGCGCCCGCCACGAACACGGCGATCGCAATGGCCTGCGGGGTGACGGCGATCAAGAAAGTCCGTCCGAGCCGCGCCAGTCGCACCGCGGGCCCGCGATGCACCCAGATCTCGTGCGCGCCCAGCAGCGCGAGCGCCAGGACGAAGGGCACGAAATAATAGATGGCGCGATAGGCGACCAAGGCGCCCAGCAGGCGGTCCTTCGGCACGGATGGCAGCAGCAAGAGCAGAACGAATTCGAACACCCCGATGCCGCCGGGCACATTGCTGATCACCCCGGCGGCGATGGCGATCAGATAAATGCCGGCGAACGCCGCGAAGCTGATTTCTGCCTGCGGCGGCAACAACACATACAGGACGCTGACGGCGCAAAGCAAATCGGCGCACGCGACGGCGACCTGCGCGAACGCGACGCGAGGTTTCGGCACGGGTATGACCATGCTGCGAAACATCAGCGGCTCGTGCCGCGTGCACACCAGCCAGAGATACGCGGCGACGGCCGCGAGCAGCGCACCGCCCAGGAGCATGGCAAGCCGGGCGTGCACGTGCAGCGCGGAACCCGACATGCCTGCTTGCGTGAGCAGCGAAATTCCGAGCAGGAGTCCCGCGCCCAATAAAAAGGTCACGGTGCCGAATGCAATGATGGTGGCGATCTGTTTCGCACCCAGCCCCAAAGCGGTGTAGGCCCGATAGCGAATCGCCCCGCCGCTCAAGGTGTTGAAGCCCACGTTGTGGCCGATGCCGTAGCCCATGAACGATATCAAGGCAATGCGCGGGTACGGCACGCTCGCCCCGGCAAAACGCACGGCAAGCGCATCGTACAAGGTCAGGGAACCGTAGCCCGCGACCGTAAACAGCGCCGCCCGCAGCAATTTCACCGTCGAAATGGCGTGGACATGGCGGAGGATATCCCGCCAATGGTATTGACCAAGCAGGCGATGCAGCGCAAACAAAGCCAGCCCGAACAGAGCAATGCCAAGGAGAGTGGTCCACGCGGGGACCTTGCGAGCTGTGACCGAGTGTGCCACGCCAGGTATCGTATCAGGGCCTCCCAGGCAGCGCTGCAAACTGCTAGGGTTGGCCTTTGCAATCTGAAACGAAGAGGGGTAGCCCACGCATGAGTTCCACCACCGACGGCCGCCAGGCAACCATGGATGCGGCGCAGATTTATCGCGAAGAAACGTTTACCGATCGCAAGGTCGGCACGATCCGCCGCTTGACGCCGGTCGCCGCGGACGGTTCCGCGGATGCCGCGCGGCCGGTGCTATTTGTCGGACAGGCGCAGGTCATGACGCCGATGGGTGCCGTGCCGATCAGTTTCGAACTCGAAGCCGCATCTTTGAACGCGGCCATTGAAAAATTCGGCGCGGCGGCGGAACAAGCAGTTCATCAAACCATGCGTGAATTGCAGGAAATGCGCCGGGAACAGGCCTCGTCCCTGGTCATTCCGGATGCCGCCGGCGCGGCGCTGCCGAATCCCAGCGATCTCCTTGGTCGAGGACGGCCGCGGCGCTGATCCGGCCGCGGCGCTGATCGCACCTCGCGCGCAGGGCGGCCGGCACGCGCCTTCAGGACTCCAGCGCATCCCAGCGCGCGTAGGCGCTTTCGATTTCCACGGCCAGAGCCTGCAGGCGCTGCAGGGCGAGCGCGCCGCGCTCATGATTCCCCTGAAACAGCGCCGGGTCGGCGATATCCGCCTGCAGCTGCTGCTGCTCGGCTTCGAGGCGCTGAATTAATTCCGGCATGGCCGCAAGCTCACGCCGATCCTTGTAGGACAGGCGCCGCGCCTTGGGCTGGGCGCGGGCCGGCGCGGGCGCCTCGGCGACAGTCGCTGCGGCCGCCGGTGCGGCGGCGGCTGGTGGCGTGGCCGCCGGCGCAGGCGGCCGCCCCTTGTCTGCCCCGCTGGCTGCGCGCTGGCGCAGCCAATCGCTGTAGCCGCCCACATATTCGTTGACTTCGGATTGGCCTTCGAACACCAGCGTGCTGGTGACGACGTTGTCGAGAAACGCCCGGTCGTGGCTGACGAGGAGCAGAGTCCCCGCATAGTTCGCCACCATTTCTTCCAGTAGCTCCAGGGTTTCCACGTCCAGATCGTTGGTCGGTTCGTCCATCACCAAGAGATTGCTGGGCCGGGCGAACAGTCGCGCCAGCAACAGCCGGTTGCGTTCGCCGCCCGAGAGCATGCTCACCGGCGCATGCAACCGCTCCGGCGGAAACAGGAAATCGCGCAAGTAACCCGACACGTGCCGCGGCTGTCCATCGATGGTCACCGTGTCGCCGCTGCCCCCGGTGACGTTGTCCATGATGGAGGCCGACGCATCCAGCTGTTCGCGCTGCTGATCGAAATAGGCGGGCAGCAATTGGGTGCCGCGGAAGATCTTCCCCTGGGTGGGCTCCAATTCGCCCACCAGAAGTTTGATCAGCGTCGTTTTGCCGCAGCCGTTGGGACCGATGATGCCGATGCGGTCGCCGCGCATGATGCGCGTGGAAAAATCCGCGATCACCGGCGAGGCACCGAAGGTCTGAGTGACGTGGGTCGCTTCGAACACCAGCTTGCCCGACGGCGCGGCATCCTGCACCCGGATCTCCACCTGCCCGATGCGCTCGCGCCGCTCGCTGCGCTGGATGCGCAGCTGTTTGAGCGCACGCACCCTGCCCTCGTTGCGCGTGCGCCGCGCCTCCACGCCCTGGCGGATCCAAACCTCCTCCTGGGCCAGCTTCTTGTCGAACAGCGCGGCGTGCCTGGCTTCGACCTCGAGCGCGGCACGCTTTTGCACCAGGTAATCGTCGTAGTTGCCCGGCCAAACGCGCAGTTGACCGCGATCAAGCTCCACGATCCGCGTCGCCAATCGGCGCACGAAGGCGCGGTCGTGGCTGATGAACATCAGCGCGCCGTCGAAGTCCTGCATCATATCTTCGAGCCAGGTGATCGCATCGATGTCCAGATGATTCGTCGGCTCGTCCAACAGCAAGAGGTCCGGCTGGGAAACCAACGCGCGGCCGAGCATCACCCGCCGCCGCCAGCCGCCCGACAAAGCGGTCATCGGCGCATCTCGATCGAGCTGCAAGCGCGAGATCACCTGATCCACCTGCAGTTCGGCCTGCCAGTCACCGTGCGCCGCCGCGCCGGGCGCAGCGGCGCCCGATTCGAAGACGCTCATGAGCATCTCGCGCACCGTTGCGTCGCTTGCAGGAGCGACCTCTTGGGCCAAGCTTGCGATCCGCGCGCCGGGGCGCACCCACACTTCGCCGCTATCGGGAAGGACTTGGCCGGTGATGAGCTGCAGCAGCGAGGACTTCCCTTCGCCGTTGCGCCCGAGCAAGCAGACGCGCTCTCTCTTGCGAATTTGCAGGACCGCACGGTCCAGCAAGGGTTTGAGGCCGAAACTCAAAGAGACCTTATCCAGGCGAACCGTGGGCATGGGGCCGCATACTAAGCGGCTTCTCCGCAATAACCCACAAAATCCTGCGCCGAGACCTGCGTCACAAATGCGGTCGCGCCGACCCCGCAGCCGAATATTGTGTTCAAGCGCACAGCCTAGGCCCCTGAGCCCGTTTAACCTAAGCCTTTACAGAGCTTACTCATGACCGCTGTCGCATACCGGGTGCCGGAGTAGCCGTCCGTGTCCCTCCGCACTCGAATCGCCGTGACCTTTCTCCTGCTGCTGGCCGCCGTGCTGGCGGCGGCGCTGGGCGCCGTATCGGCGACGAATCACAGCAATGCCGAGCGAGAGGTGCAGCGGCAGCTCGACGTCGGCACCTCGGTGTTCTCGCGTCTATTGGAAAGCAATCGCCGCCAGCTGACTCAGGCGGCGCAGGCGGTCGCCTCCGACTACGGATTCCGCGAAGCCGTCGCGACGCGCGACACCGACACGTTGGTTTCCGTTCTGGAGAACAGCGGCAAACGCATCGGCGCGGCCATGGTGGTGCTGACGTCGCTCGACGGCGACGTGATCGCGGCCTCGGGTTCGCACGCCAAAGCGGGCACGCCATTCCCGCTGTCGCCCGAGCAGCGGAGCTTGGCCGGCGACAGCGCGACCAGCTTGATGGTCGACAATGGCCGCATCTATCAACTCGTGACCGTGTCGGTCCGCAGCCCCCTGCCGGTGGCGTGGATCGCCATGGGTTTCGAACTCGACGACCAGGCGGCGCACGAACTGGCGGATATCACCGGGCTGGCGGTGACGCTGTCGGTGAATTCCGGCGGTCATTGGACGAACGTCGTGAGCACGGTGCCGCCCGGGGCGGTCGGCCAATCCGATGTCGTTGCCCGGCGCATCGAGATGTCCAAGTGGGGCAATGCCGAAGTTGTCGCCATTCTGTCGCGATCGCTGGCGGACGCGCGCGCGCCCTTCGAACGGCTGACCAACGTGCTGTTCTTGATCGCCGCGGTCAGCTTGATCGCCTCCGCATTGGCCGCCTTCTGGCTCGCGCGCAACATCACGAGTCCCCTGCGAGACCTCACGCAGGCCGTCGATCGGATGCGCGCCGGAACATACGACGTGGCGTTGCGCGTCCACCGGCGCGACGAACTGGGCGTGCTGGCCGAAGGCCTTCAGCTCATGCAAACGGCGGTCCAATCCCGCGATCGATCGATTCGCACGTTGGCGTATGAAGATACGCTGACCGGCCTCATGAATCGCACCGCTTTCGGCGCGGCCTTGAGCCAAGCATTGACGGGAGCGGCGGGCGCGCCGATCGGGGTCGCCGTCATAAACTTGGACCGCTTTCGGCGCATCAACGAACACCTCGGATATTCGGTGGGCGACGCCGTACTCATCAAGATGGCGGCGCGACTCGCGGCGGTGCCCTCCGTGAATTCAGCGGTGGCGCGGCTCGCGGCCGATCAATTCGCGGCCTTCACTAGATTGCGGGACGCAGCCGGTCTGCAAGCGTGGGGCACCTCCTTGGTCATGGCGCTTGCCGACCCCGTATTCGTCGAGGCCCAGCCCATCGACATCGCCGCGACCTTGGGATTGGCTCTCGCCGCCGACGGCCAAACCTTGGCCGATGAGCTGATGCGCTGCGCCGATCTGGCATTGGAACACGCCCGCCGCGAGAAGCGCGCGCTCGCGGTGTACGAGGCGGCGCTCAAACCCGCGGCTCGCGATCAGCTGTCGCTGCTGGGCGAGCTGCGCCACGCGGTCGAGCACGATGAGCTGCGCTTGTTCTTCCAGCCGAAAATCGAACTCAAGACCGGCCGCGTGACGGGCGCCGAGGTTTTGCTGCGCTGGCAGCACCCGACACGGGGTCTGCTGAATCCCGTGGACTTCATCCCGTTCGCGGAACAAACCGGATTCATACGGCGGCTGACGCGCTGGACGCTGGATCACGCGATCGCGCAAGGGGCGGAGTGGCAGCGGGCGGGCAAGGCCTTGGAATTGGCCGTGAACATCAGCGTGGAGGACATCGGCGACGTGCGGCTCGATTCGCGTATTGCCAGCCTTCTGACCCGGCATCAGCTGCCGCCGGCGCTGTTGACCCTGGAACTCACCGAGAGCGGCTTCATCGAGGATCCTACCCGAGCACTGCGCACCCTCGACGCCATTGCGGCGCTCGGCGTGAGTCTATCCATCGACGATTTCGGCACCGGCTATTCATCGCTCAGCCACCTGGCCCGCATGCCGGTTCACGAAGTCAAAATCGATCGCAGTTTCGTGCACGGCCTGGACTCCGACCCGGAGTTCGCCCCCGTCGTGCGATCGGCCATCGACATGGGTCATGGCCTGGGACTGAAAGTCGTCGCGGAAGGCATCGAGACCGAGGAGGCGGCGGTTCGCCTGCGGGATTTCGGCTGCGATATCGCGCAAGGCTATTGGTACGCCAAACCCATGCCGCTCGCCGCATTCGAAACCTGGCTCGTCGGCAAGGAGCGGGTTCCGGTGATCGCGGTCCCGGTCGATTTCCCGGCCGCAGATTTGACCGATACGGTGACCTTGGGCGTCTACTGACGCGATTGCGACATTCTCGTTTCGGGCCAATTCGCGTACAGTGGCATCGCGTGAACATCCTAGGGGAAGCGCTCGACGGACTCGGCCGATGGTACGTCGCGGTACCGCCGTTTCTGATTGTCGGTTTCCTGGCCGCGCTGTTTTTCTTGACGGGCGCCGGTCAGCAGCGGCTGCAGGAAGCCAGTGAGCGCCTGCAGCAGTCCGCGATGCGCGAACAAAGCATCGACCAGTTGCAGAATTCTCTCTCCCGAACGGTCGGTGCGCTGCGCAGCTTCTTGCTGACCGCCGATCGGAAGTACATCGCCGCGTACGACGCCGCGGTCGCGGATGTCGAGCCCCGTGCGGCGCAGCTGCAGGCCGTGTACGCGGGGTCCGATTCGAATCTCGCCGACTTGCGCACGCTGCAAGTCTTGATTGGCAAGCGCCTCGCGGATCTTGCGACCACAGCCGCGGTACAGAAATCCCAGGGGACCGCGGCTGCGATCGCGGTCGTGAAGACCAGCATCGGCTCGGACACCGGCGATGCCATCAACGATATTCTCGCACAATTGCGCGAACGCGAATCGCTGGAGCACAACGCGGCAGCCGAACATTGGTCGAGATCCCTGATGTTGAGCCGATGGATCACGGTCGCGGGAACGATTTTCAACATGCTGCTGGTGGGCATCGCCGCGCGTCTTGTGTACATGGATATGCGCCGCCGCGCCCTTCTGACCGCCGAACTGCGCGATCAGAAACTGCGGCTCGAACGCGAGGCCGAGGAGCGCAATCGTGAACTGGTCGAGCTCTCGACTCATCTACAAAGCGTGGCTGAGCGCGAGAAGGTCAAACTCGCGCGCGAATTGCACGACGAACTCGGCGGCCTGCTGGTGGGCGCGCGCATGGATATTTCATGGGCGGAACAGCATCTCGCCCACGACGATCCCGATATCAAACAGCGGCTGCAGCGCGTGCAAAAAAGCCTTTCGGCCGGCGTCGATCTGAAGCGGCGGATCATCGAGGAATTGCGGCCGACGCTGCTGGACAATGTGGGACTCTTCGCCGCGCTGCGCTGGCAGTTGAAGGAGACCTGCGGCAGCGCCGGCCTCAAATGCATCGAGTCCTACCCGGACAAAGAACCGACGTTCACCTCCGAGGCCGCCATCGCCTTGTTCCGCATCGCGCAGGAGGCCTTTACGAACATCCTGAAGCATTCGGGAGCAAAATCCATGGACATCGCTCTGCACGTGGAGGGGGATGCGATCGTCATGCAGATATCGGATGACGGCAAAGGCATTCCCGTCGCACGGCTCTCCGCCACCGGGTCGCACGGCTTGGCATCCATGCGCCATCGAGTTCGAGCTCTCGGCGGCCGGCTTGACATCAGAAGTTCGGCCTCGGTCGGCACAGCCCTGCTGGTGCGGATTCCCACCGCCAACGCGTTGTTGCGGGTCTCCGAGCCGCCGCCGCAGGGAGCCGTATGTTGAGCTGTCTCTGGGACTCCATTGCCGCGTCCGGCACGGCCGGCAGCCTGGAATTTCGCGGCCGCGGGGCGACGGTCGCCCTGACGGAACTGGCGGCCGGATCGACGTTCGGGACTGAGCTCGAGGCGCTTCGCGGCCGCTCAGTGCTCATCGCGACCGGCGAGCAGCTGCCGACGGCGCTTGCACTGCTCGAACTCGACGGGGTCGCACGGCGCATGGTTCTGTGCACACCCGATCTCGCGCCGGAGCAGCTCGCCGTCGTCGCCGCGACCGCTCAAGCCGACGCCATCATCGTCGATGAGCGATCGCCCATGACGATTCCCTCGTCCCAGGCGCTCCACGTGGCGCGGCCGCGGCCCATTCCCGGACCCATCCAGCGGCGGACCAGCGAAGCGACCGAATGGATTTTATTGACCTCGGGGACCACCGGGGCGCCGAAACTCGTGGCGCATAGCCTGCAGAGTCTCGGCGGTACCCTACCGAGGCCGGCGCCGTCCGCTGCCCCGGCGATCTGGAGCACCTTCTATGACATTCGCCGCTACGGCGGCTTGCAGATCTATTTGCGCGCGGTGTTGGGGGGCTCGCCCCTGGTACTGTCGAGTTCGGGCGAACCGGTACCGCAATTCCTCGCCCGCGCCGCGGCGGCCGGCGTCACGCACATCTCGGGCACGCCGTCTCACTGGCGCAGCGCGCTCATGAGCGGCGAGGCCGCGATCCTCAAGCCGCGGTACGTGAGACTTTCGGGTGAAGTCGCCGATCAGGCGGTGCTGGACAATCTTCGCAAGGTTTATCCCGATGCTCAAATCGCCCACGCTTTCGCATCCACCGAGGCGGGCGTGGCTTTCGACGTCAACGACGGCCGCGCCGGATTTCCGCCGGCGATCATCGACAATCCCGTCGGAGGGATCGAGATGAAAGTCGTGGATCACACCCTGCGCATCCGCTCCGGCCGCACCGCCGCGCGCTACTTGGGTTCCGCGGGCGTTCTCGCCGGCGACGATGGATTTGTCGATACCGGCGACATGGTCGATCTGGTGGAGGGGCGCTATTATTTTCGCGGCCGCATCGGCGGCGTCATCAACGTCGGCGGCCTCAAGGTATATCCGGAAGAGGTTGAAGCGGTGCTCAATGCCGATCCTCGGGTCCGCATGTCCTTGGTAAGGGCGCGGCGCAATCCCATCACCGGCGCAGTGGTGGTCGCCGATGTGGTTCTCGCCGATCCGGTGAGCGCGGCCGCGCCGGACGCGACGGAGCTCGTCAAGCGCGATCTGCTCGAATCCTGCCGCCGCGCGCTGCCGGCCCACAAGGTGCCGGCGACGGTGCGGTTCGTCCCTGCGCTGGAATTCACCCCTGCGGGCAAGTTGGTTCGTCCCGGCGCCTGATGCCGGGCGCGACGCGCCATCGGCGCGGGCCGTTCCTAAAATCTCACGCTGCCGGCCGAGATCGCCGCGAATAACGTCGCGTCGAGAGGCACGTAGGCTTGGGCTCGCGGATCGTCGAAATACAGCGGATCCTGGATGCGGGCGGGATCGAACCCGGCCTGCACCAGGTCCTGTTTGCGCGGCTTAAATGTGCCCGTGGCCTCGATGGTCTGCAGCAGGCGCAGGAATACCGGGCGTGCATAGGCCGGCAGGCGCCGCGCGAGGTCCGCACGGAACACGGCGAGATCGAACTGCGCATCCACCACCAGCGCGGCGGTTCCCGCGCGGCCGTCGGCTCCGGGCACCGTAACGCCGTAGACCACACCGTCCTGCACCCCGCGGCTTGCCGTGAGCGCGGTCAACACCTCGGCGGTCGAGACGTTCTCGCCCTTCCAGCGGTAGGTTTCGCCGACGCGGTCCACGAAGTAATAGAAGCCGGCCTCGTCGCGGCGCATCAGGTCGCCCGTGCGATACCACGCATCACCCTCCTTGAAAACATTGCGCAGTATCTTGCGCGCGGACGCTTCGGGGTCCGCATAGCCTTCGAATCGTCCGGCGAGTTCCGCGCCGCCTCCGGGGATCAGACCGGCCGCTTCACCGACTTCGTTGGGCGAGCAGCGCTCGCAGAATCCGTCCGGGTTGCGCCATGGCTCGCCGCTGTCCACATCGAATTTGAGCAACGCCACCGGCAGACGATGCGCTAGAAATGACGGTATCTTGCCGATGGCACCGGGGCGGCCCTCGCAGTTGTAGAGTGAGAAATTGCCCTCCGTGGAGGCGTAGTACTCGAGAATTCGCGGAATTTTGAAGCGCTGCTGGAAGGGCTCCCAAACCTCAGGCCGCAGACCGTTGCCGCAGGCGATCCGCAGCTGATGGGCGGTCTCAATGCCCTGATGCGGCGCGTTCAGCAGGTAGCGGCAGAGCTCGCCGATGTACTGGAACAGGGTGCAGCGCTCATCGCGCACGTCGCGCCAGAAATCCGAGGCCGAAAAGCGGGCGCGAATCACCACGGCGCCCCCGCCCACCAGCGTGGCGCCGGTGGCGACCACGCCCCCCACACTGTGGTAGAGCGGCAGGCAGTTGAACATGCGGTCGCACGATTGAGTGTCCATCAAGCCCGCAAACCAATGGCTCCATTGCATGACTCGGTAGTGACTGACCTTGGCGGCCTTGGGCAGGCCGGTGGTGCCCGACGTGTAGATATAGAGTGCGGTGTCATCGATCGGCGGCGGCGCGCGTTCCGAATCGCGCAATTCCTCGCCCGAGAGTCGTGCAAGTTCCGGCGACAGCGGGGCCAAGTCCCGGGTGCCGTCCCCGAATATCCGGCACTCGAGGCCCGCCGGCAGCCGCGAGCGCACCTCCATCAGCCGCGCTGCGAGGCCGCTGCCGACGATGACCGCACGCGGCGCAACGATGTTGATCGAGTGGGTCAACGCGTCGCCCGAAAGATTGTTGTTGACGAGCGCGACGACGGCGCCGATGCGGCTAAGACCCAGCCAAATCGCCATATATTCCGCGCAATTCGCCATCAGCAAGCAAACGGTGTCGCCGGCTTTGAGATCCTGGGCAAGCCCCCAGCGCGCGTACTGGTTGCAGCGGCTCGCGAGATCTTGGTAGCTGAGCGTGGCCTCGGTCGACACCAGCGCGGGCGCCGCCCCGAATGCTTCAGCCAAACGGTCGATCAACGCGGGCAGCGTGACGCCGAGCTTGTCGATCGACGCGGTGCGCTGCAAGGCGCGGATCCACGCCTCGCGAGCGAACTTCGAATTCGCCGCCGCCGATTCTGTCGCGCAAATGTTCATTGGGTCCCTATCGAAGTAATTTGCGAACCGTACCACGACTACCCGTGGTGTTCGAGTTACACTGTGAGCACTTTTACCACGAAAATTCGCAAACTAATGAAGCGAGAAACAATCGCAATTCACGGCGGTTTCGACTCGGACCCGACCACCAAGGCCGTCGCCGTGCCGATTTATCAAACGGCCGCGTACTCGTTCGACAGTGCGGAGCATGGCGCCGCCCTGTTCAACCTCGAAGTGCCGGGCTATCGCTACAGCCGAATCGCCAACCCGACCTCCGATATTCTCGAACAGCGCGTCACTGAACTCGAAGGCGGTGTCGGCTCGTTGAGCGTGGCTTCAGGACAAACCGCGCTGTACTACGCGGCGTTGAACGTCACGGAAATGGGCCGCAACATCGTGTCGGTGCCGCAGCTGTATGGCACCACCTACACCCTGTTTGCACATATTCTGCCGCGGATGGGCGTTGAAGTTCGCCTCGGCAAGTCCGACCGCGCCGCCGATCTGGAGGCTTTGATCGACGGCAATACCCGGGCGATATTTTGTGAAACCGTCGGCAATCCCGCCGGCAATGTCTGCGACCTCGAAGCGCTCGCCGCCGTTGCCCATCGCCACCATATGCCGCTGATCGTCGATAACACCGTCGCGACCCCGATGCTGGTGCGGCCGGTCGACTACGGCGCGGACGTCGTCCTGCACTCCTTGACGAAATTCATGGGCGGCCATGGAACCACGCTCGGCGGCATCATCGTCGACTGCGGCACGTTCTCGTGGACCGACCACGCGTCCCGTTATCCCATGTTCACCCAACCCGACGAGTCCTACCATGGACTGGTATACACGAAACATTATGGCGCGGCCGCCTTCATCGGCAGATGCCGCAGCGTGTATCAACGAACCATGGGCGCGATACTTTCGCCGATGAGCGCATTCTTACTGTTGCAGGGCATCGAAACGGTTGCCCTGCGCATCGACCGGCACGTCGAGAACGCGCGCAAGGTTGCCGAATTTCTGCGCGGCAATTCGCGCGTCGACTCGGTGAACTATGCGGGCTTCTCGGACAATCCCTATTACCCGCTGGTGCAAAAGTACCTGGGCGGCAGGGCTTGCTCGCTCATGACGTTCGAGATCCGCGGCGGGCTCAAGGCCGGCATGCGCTTCTACAATGCGCTGAAGCTTTTCAAGCGACTGGTGAATTTGGGCGATGCGAAGTCGCTCGCCTGCCATCCGGCCTCCACAACGCATCGGCAGATGTCGCCGGCCGAGCAGCTGGCCGCCGGTGTGGCGCCGGGCGGCATTCGCTTGAGCGTGGGAATCGAGCACATCGACGACATCCTCGCCGACCTGGACCAGGCGCTCAAGGTCGCCGTAGGCTAGACAGGATTCCTTATGAGCAAACTCTCGGCTGCCGAACTCAAGACTGAAAACGCCCTGCACATGCTGCATCCAATGGCGCACCCCGGTTCCGTGCGCGATGCGCCGCCGGACATCATCGCGCGGGGGGACGGTAGCTGGATCTGGGACGTGGACGGGCATCGCCTGATCGACGGAGTCGGCGGCCTTTGGTGCGCGAATCTCGGCTTCGGCCGCAAGGAAATCCGCGACGCTATCGTCGCGCAGCTCGACGAGCTGCCCTTCTACAACACCTTTCGCGGCGCAACCCATCCACGCGCCATCGAGCTGTCGCAACGGCTCGTCGGCCTGATGGCGGAAGACGGCGTTGCCGCAGTTCACTTCAGCTGCGGCGGTTCGGATGCCGTGGAGGGCGCGCTGAAGCTCGCGCGCCAGTACTGGAAGCTGTGCGGCCAGCGTGACCGCATCAAATTCATTTCGCTGCGCCAGGGCTATCACGGCGTGCACTTCGGCGGGATGAGCGTCAACGGCAACACCGGATTCCGCCGCGCATATGAGCCGCTGCTCCCGGGGTGCTTTCACGTCGACACGCCGTGGCTGTACCGCAATCCCTATACCCAGGACCCCGAGAAGCTGGGCCAGATATGCGCGGAGCTTCTCGAGCGCGAGATCATCTTTCAGGGGCCGGACACGGTGGCGGCGTTCATCGCCGAACCGATTCAGGGGGCCGGGGGCGTGATCGTTCCGCCGGCGAACTATTGGCCGCTGGTGCGCCAGATTTGCGACAAGCACGGCGTGCTGCTCATCGCCGACGAAGTGGTCACGGGTTTTGGCCGCACGGGACACATGTTCGGCACGCGACTGTGGGGCGTGAAAGCCGATCTGTGGTGCCTGGCCAAGGGAATCTCCTCGGGCTACATTCCGCTGGGCGCCACCGCGGTGTCGGCCAAGGTGATGGCCCCTTTCAACTCCGGCGACCCCGTGCTCGGGACGATCAATCATGGCTACACCTACGGCGCACATCCGGTCGCAGCGGCCGCGGCACTGGCCACGCTCGAGGTGCTCGAACGAGAGAATATTCCGGCCCGAGCGGCGCGCGAAGGCGAGTATTTCCTGGCCCGCCTGCGTTCCATGCAGGGGCGCTTTGGCCTGGTGGGCGACGTGCGCGGCGTCGGCCTCATGGCGGGCATCGAACTGGTCGCGGACAAGCGCACGCGCGCGCCGTTCGCGCGCGGCGCGCCGGAGCTCGCGCGTGTGCATCGCGAAGCCTACCAGCGGGGCGCGATGATCCGGCTGTCCGGCGCCAACATCATCCTGTCGCCGGCGCTGACAATCGAGAGGTCGCAGATCGATTTGCTATGCGATGCGCTGGAGGGCGCGTTCGCAGCAGTGGAAGCATGAGGCCGGTGATTCCGCAAGGGTTGGCGATTCCGCAAGGGTTGGCGATTCCAGATCCCGGCGAGGCGCTTTTTCCGCCCTGGCCCGAGCGCCAGCGGATCGACGACTATCTGACCCGCGAGCTGGCGCTGGCTCTGAAGCGGGTCGCAGCGGGCTCGGCCACGCCGACGCTCGACATGGAAGCCTTCCGGCGTGAGCTCGCCGGCTTCGACTTCGCAGTGCCCCATCCGCTTTCGGCGTTGCTCGACTGGTCGGTCGGCATGCTCGAACACGGCGTCGTCCATCTGACGCACCCGCGTTATTTTGGGCTGTTCAACCCCAGCCCAAGTTTTCCGGCGCAGTGCGCCGACCGCATAGTCGCCTCGTTCAACCCGCAAGTCGCGAGCTCTGCCACATCGCCGGCGGCCGTGGCGCTCGAGGCGCACGTGATCCGCATGGTGGCGCAGCGCGCCGGGTTGCCCGCACAGTCCGGAGGTCACTTCACGTCCGGCGGATCCGAGGCCAACTACACCGGGCTCCTGTGTGCCCTGACGCGCGCCCATCCGCGATTCGCCGCCGACGGAGCACGCGCCTTTCCGGGCCCGCCGGTGTTCTACACCTCGAAGGAATGTCATCGCAGCTGGGTCAAGATCGCACACCAGGCGGGCATCGGGCGTTCCGCGGCGCGGCTGGTCGCCACCGACGGCTCCGGCCGCATGGCAACGGCCGCACTCGCCGATGCAATCGCGGCCGATCTGACGAGCGGCTGCATACCGGTGTTGATCGTCGCCTCGGCGGGCACCACCAACGCCGGCATGATCGATCCCTTGACCGACTGCGCCGAACTCGCGCAGCGCCACGGGCTTTGGTACCACATCGATGCCGCCTGGGGCGGCGCAATAATTGCTTCCGAGAAGCTGCGCGGCGCGCTCGCCGGTCTGGAGCGGGCCGATTCGGCCACCATCGATGCTCACAAGTGGTTTGCGACCACGATGGGCTGTGGAATGTTCCTGGTCAAGGATGCCCATTCCCTGTCGCCGGTGTTCCAGGTCGCGGCCAGTTACATGCCTTCGCACGAGCCATCCCTGGACCCGTACATGAATACCGCGCAGTGGTCGCGCCGCTTTATGGGACTGCGGCTGTTCCTGTCCCTTGCCTCGGCGGGCTGGGAGGGTCACGCCGCCCACATTGAGAGGGCAGTGGAGCAGACGGCACGAATCCGCCAGGGCCTTGAAGCCCGCGGATGGTCGGTGGTCAACGATTCGCCGCTCGCGGTGCTCAGCGCCGTCCCGCCGGCGGCCCTGGGGACTGCGCGCACCGTCGTCGAGCGCGTGCTCGAGTCCGGACGCGCCTGGGTGTCGTTGGCTCGCTTCGAGGAACGTGACGTGATCCGCATCTGCGTCACTCACGGCGAGACGTCCGAAGAGGACCTGTCGATACTCCTGGAGGCCCTTACGCGGGTCTAGACGGGCTTGCGCTGGGACAGCGTCCGCACCACCAAAGCCTTGATCGCCTCCACAGAATGGAAATTCTCCGGGGTGATATCCCCTTGCGGGACGGCGATATCGAATTCCAATTCGACGGCCAGCATCAGATTCACCATTTTCAGCGAACTGATCCCTAGGTCGCTCAATTGCCGCTCGACCGGAAACGGGTCGGGGTGGGCCGAATCCGCCCCAATCAGATGTTTCACGAGCGCAATGAGCTGCTCGCCCACTCCCTCAATTGTCCGAGCATCCACCCGATACGCCTCCTAGCTGAGCCGGCCGATCATACCGTGCGGCCCGGTAGTGTGCAGAAATGAGAATCGCAGATGTACATTTCCGGCGTTGTCCCACAATATATACAAAGTTTTACATATCCTTACGCAAACTGAGCCGCGCGTCGCTAAGTCGGAATCTGGCGCCTCTCCGTTGCGATATAGCGGGTGACAACCGGTTGTCCGTCCACGCTGCTCTCCGCATAATGCCCGCGGACGGTCGCCGCCCTTACGGGTGATTTTGGGAGTTTCAATGGAACCTCGGCGAGTACCGGGCACAGCCCGGGTAATCAATGTTCGTCACAACGATCTGACGGCACGCGCGCGCGCCGCGGCCGAGGTTGCGAAATTGAACGCAACCGCGGTCGACGCGGAGGCGCGTTTTCCCGGGGAGGCGTTTGCGGAAATTCGCAAGCATCGACTGCTCGGCATTCAGATCCCCTCAGGGTTGGGCGGCGAAGGCGCGAGCATCGCCGACATTGCCGATGTGTGCTACATCCTCGGTCAAGCCTGCTCGTCCACCGGGCTGATCTACGCCATGCATCAGATCAAGATTGCGTGCATCGTGCGCCACTGCAAGGGCAACGGCGCCCTCGAGCGTATTCTGGGCCGCATCGCAGCGGAGCAGCTGCTGATGGCGTCCTCCACCACCGAAGGTCAGGCCGGCGGCAACGTTCGTTCCAGCGAAGCCGCCGTCGAGCACGACGGCGAACAAGTCACCCTCGAGCGCAAGGCGACGGTCATTTCCTACGCGGTCGAGGCTGACGGCGTCGTCACCACCGCGCGCCGCGCGGCCGACGCCGCGGGCTCCGATCAAGTGCTGCTGGTTCTGCTGAAGGCGGACTACACCCTCGAGCGCCTGCAGGTATGGGATACCCTCGGCATGCGAGGGACGCACAGCGAGGGTTTCACCCTGCGGGCGCGCGCCGCGGCCGAGCAGATCCTGCCCGAACCCTACGAAAGAATTCACGCGCAAACCATGGTGCCGTTCGCCCATCTGCTGTGGGGCTCGGTGTGGGCGGGGATTGCCGCAGCCGCCGCCGGCAAAGCGCAAGCCTTCATTCGACACGCGGTCCGCGGCTCCAACGGCCAGATGCCGCCGGGTGCCGCACACTTCACCCAGGCGGTCTCGACGCTGCGCACGTTGCGCGGCGTGCTGGCGGCGAATCTGCGCAGCTACGAAGCCGTCATGTCGGACGAAAAGGCAATCTCGTCCCTGGAATTTCAGGCCATGATCACCTTGACCAAGGTGCAGGCGTCGGAGCTCGCCGTCACGACGGTGTTGAGCGCGCTGCGCGCCTGTGGATTGTCCGGCTACCGCAACGACACCGAATTCACCATCGGCCGGCTGCTGCGCGATGTGCTGTCGGCGCCGCTCATGATCAACAATGATCGCATTCTCACCAATCTGGCCACGTCGTCGTTGATGACGCCGTTGCCGACCTCCATCAGTGGTTGAACCGCCCATGTCGACTATCAGCAGCTCAGGGTCGGCCGCCGCCACCAGCACTCTGGCCGATCCGCTCGGTTCCATCGCGGACGGACTGTTTCGACCCATGGGCGTCGACGGCGTCTATGCGCGCACCGCGCTGTATGCCCATGTGGTCGAGCGCCTCGAAACCTACATTACGCGCCAGCGCGACCCCGCCGCGGAAATCATGCGCTTCCCCCCGGTGATGAGCCGCAGGCAATTGGAGAAATCAGGCTACCTCAAGAGCTTCCCCAATTTGCTGGGCTGCGTCTGCGCTCTGCACGGCTCCGAGACCTCGATCCGCTCGGCGGTCGAAAGAGCGGAAAACGGCGGCGACTGGACCACCTCGACGACCGCCTCCGACCTCGTACTGTCGCCCGCGGCGTGCTATCCCCTGTATCCCATCGTGGCCACCCGCGGCCGGCTGCCGGCCGGCGGCTTGCAATTCGACATCGAAGCCGATGTGTTCAGACATGAGCCGTCGCGCAGCCTGGATCGACTACAGTCTTTTCGCATGCGCGAATTCGTGAGAATCGGTTCGCCGCAGGAAATCCTGGAGTTTCGCGAGAGCTGGATGGCCAGGGCCCCGCAGTTGGCGGGCGACCTCGGCCTGCCCTTCACCATCGATGTGGCGAACGATCCGTTCTTCGGCCGCGTCGGCCAGGTCATGGCCGTCAGTCAACGCCAGCAAGCGCTCAAATTCGAGCTGCTGATTCCGTACTACCCTTCCGCGTCGCCCACCGCGTGCATGAGCTTCAATTATCACCGCGAACACTTCGGCCAGGTGTGGGGCATCCATGACGACCGGGGCGAACTGGCGCACACCAGCTGCGTCGCCTTTGGCATCGATCGGCTGGCGGTGGCGCTATTCGCGATTCACGGCTTGGACCTGCATAAATGGCCGGCCGAGCCCAAGGCCGCTCTGGCGCTGTAACTGCCGGACGTTTAGAACCGTGCCGCTCGACCCGCGCGTGAAACGGTTCTTGGATGTACTGGCGGCGGGCAATCCGCCCAACGCCCTCGATGCCACGGTGGAAGAGCGTCGTCGAGGCCTCGTCGAACTCATGAAGCTGGCGGGGCCCGAAGCGGCAGTGGGCCGCATCGAGGACCAAACCCTGCCCGGACCCGGCGGCCGGCCACTTAGCGTAAGGATCTATACCCCTCTCGATTTCAGGCCCACCGATCCCACGCCTGAGTTGCTGGCGGGTCTGGTGTATTTCCACGGCGGCGGCTTGGTGGCGGGCTCCATAGCGACGCACGACTCCATCGCGCGAGCGCTCGCCAACTTCGGCGGTTGCCGGGTGATCTCGGTCGAATATCGCCTGGCCCCCGAACACCCTTTTCCCGCCGCCCTGGACGATGCCATGGCGGCCGTCACGCACATCGCCGCACACGCCATCCAGTTCGGCATCGACGGCACACGACTCGGTATTTGCGGCGACTCGGCGGGTGCGACGCTCGCGGCGGCGATGGTCCAGCAGGTCGCTCGAACCGGCGGCCCGCGCCTCGCGCTGCAATTGCTGATCTGCCCGATTCTTGATCACAGCCGCCAGACCGCCTCGCGGCGCGACCTCGCCAGCGGCTATCTCTTGACCCAAGCGACGCTCGATCACGACTTGCTGCACTACGCGCCGCCGGGCGCCGATCCAGCCAATCCACGGATCTCGCCGTCGCGCGCCCCGGACGTGACCGGTCTGCCGCGCACTCTCATTCACACGGCCGAATTCGATCCGCTGCGCGATGAGGGCCGGGATTATTTCGAGCGTCTTACCCGCGCGCGCTGTGAAGTGTCCTACACTTGCCACCCGGGTATGATTCATCTTTTCTACGGCTTGGGGGCCGTGATTCCGTACGCTCGCACCGCGCTCGAGCAGATCGGCGGTGAAATTCGAGCTGCATTGGCCTGACCAGAGGAGCGAGTACAGTGGCGGAGCGCGTGGTTGCGGAACGCATGATTCAACAACTGCATGCGGCGCGTGTCGGCGGCGATCTCGCCGGCCTGTGCCGGCTGTTTGCCGACCAAGGGCGATTTGAAATCGTCGGCGCCAGCGCGGACAAACCGATCGCGATCCGGGCGACCGGCCTTGCCGACTTTCGACCCTGGCTCGCAATGATGGTGAAAGTGTTTCGGCTCAACAACTACACCCTGCTGTCGCTCATTGTCGAATGGCCCAGGGCCACCGCGCACTGGCGTACCGACATTTATTCCAAGGTTACCGGCGTAACCGTCCCCACCGAACTCGTCGATCTCGTGGAAATGAGCGAAGATCGAATCCTGAACTACACCGAGTTTTTCGCGCCTCGCTGATCCTAAGATGCCGGCGGACGACCCGCAATGGTTGAGTATCGCGCGCGAATTGCGCGCCATCGCGCAGACCGGCGTGACTTTCACCATGGACCGGTTCGACCGCCAGCGCTATGAGCGGGTACGCGAATTGGCGGCAAGGATGCTGGCGCAGGGTTCCGGTACGGACTACGACGTGATGCTCGGCATCTTGCTGAAGGACAAGGGGTATGCGACGCCCAAAGTCGATGTGCGGGGCGCCGCCTTCGTCGATGGCCGGGTGCTTCTGGTGCGTGAAATCAGCGACGGCAAGTGGACGCTGCCCGGCGGTTGGGCCGACGTCAACCAATCCGCCGCCGAATGCGTGATGAGGGAGATCGCCGAAGAGTCGGGATTCGAGGCCAGGGCTCTGAAGCTCGCGGCGGTCCGCGACTATCAAAGAAGCGGACACCCGCGGCGCAATCTCGACTCGATCTACAAGATGTTTTTCATCTGCGAAATCACCGGCGGCGCCGCCCGCGGCAGCGACGAGACCAGCGACGCGGCATTTTTTCCGCGCGATGATCTACCGCCGCTCTCGCTGGGGCGAACCACCGCGGCGCAGATCGAGAGAATGTTTCAGCACGCGCAAGACCCGGGCCTCCCCACCGACTTTGACTGATCATGGCGGCGCCAGCGGCAATTCGAGCACCGCGCACAGGCCCCCGCCCTCGCGATTGCTGAGCTGAATGCGCCCGCCATGGGCTTCGGCAATTTCGCGCGCCAGCGCCAACCCCAGGCCGGTGCCGCTGCGCTTGGTGGAATAGAACGGCAGCAGGGCCTGCGCGAGCACGGTCTGAGTCATGCCGGCGCCCCGATCGCGCACCTCGATGCGCTGACCGTTGCCGACGCACATGATCAGAAGTTCGACTTCGGACGCCACGCCGCCCGCCTCGTGGGCATTCTTCAGCAGATTGATCAACGCCTGTTCGACTTGCGCCCGATCGAACCAGCCGGGCGACTCCGGCAGAGCCGAGGCCATGCGATGCGGCTGTTGACGGGCGAGATTGGCCACGAATGCGGCCCAGTCGACGCGTTCCGGGCGCGGCGCGGGCAGTCTGGCGAACGTGGCATAGCCGGCGACGAAGTGGTGCAGGTGCTCGGCTCGTTCGGCGATGGCGGCGAACACCGTGGGCAGCGTCGAATAATCTTCCCGCCGTGCAATTTCGGCGCCGGAGTGCGCCAGCGACGACAAGGGTCCCAATGAATTGTTGAGTTCATGGCTCAACACGCGAATCAGCTTCTTCCACGTCGCGACTTCCTGGCGGGACAGCTCGCGCGTCAAGTGCTTGAGCAGATACAGCCGAAACGCGCTTCCTTGCAGGATGAAGGCGCGTTGCGACAGGTGGAAGGTCTCCTCCACCCCCTCGATCTCGGTTGAAAACAGGCTGTCGCCCGGCGCCGTGGCGGCGCTGCGCAACGCCGGCGGAGCACGCTCCAGCATGTCGCCGAAGCGCAGCCCATTGAGGCTTCGGCCCTCGCTCAGCAAGTGACGCGCCGCGATGTTGGCATAGGCGATGCGCTCGTGCGCGTCGACCAGCACCAGCGCCACGGGAGAGTTTTGCATGACGGTGTCCAGCAGCAGCTCGCGCTGCACCAGATGCGCCCGTTGCGTGCGAAGCGCCGCGGCCAGGTCGTTGTGAGCCGTCATCAGTTCGCCGAGTTCATCCTCGCGGTCGGCCACGAGGGACAGGCTGAAATCCCCTTCCTTGTAGCTCGCCACGGTGCTCGACAGCGCGCGCAGCAGCTGCGTGATCGGCCGCATGATCCGCGCAGCCAGCCACAGGACGGGAAACGCCGCGGCAGCGACGGTCAAGCACCACGCCAGAATCACGCTGTCAAAGGCGTGCGCGGCCCAGGCGCTTAAAGCCGCGGCCACAGCAACGAGTGCCAGGAGCAGACCCGCCAGCTTGGATTTCAGGGTCAGCTTCAGCCGCAAGCTCGGGTTCATCGGTGTTTCAGCCGCCGCCGGGCGGCCGCAAATTGAACCGCTCCATGCGGCGGTACAGCGCCTGGCGCGACAGGCCGAGGCTGTGAGCCGCCCGGCTGATGTTGCCGCCCGCCTCACGCAAACCGGTCTCGATGGCGTCGCGGTTGGGGTGATCGGCGTCGCGACGCGCTGCCTCACCCTCCGCCGATGCGCGGTGCGCAGCCGGTAAATTCAAATCGCCGGCGGCGATGATGGGTCCGCGGGCCAGCAGCTTCACGCGCTCGATGGAATTGCGCAGCTCGCGCACATTGCCGGGCCATTCGTGTGCCAGAAGCGCCGCGGCGGCATCATCGCTCAACTGCAGTGCGGCGCCTAGAAAGTGCCGCGCCAGCGGCAAGATGTCCGCGGGACGATCCGCCAAAGACGGCACGCCGATCTCGATGACATTGAGCCGGTAGTACAGGTCTTCGCGAAATCGGCCTTCGCGAATCAGCGCCGGAAGATCGGCATTCGTGGCGCTCAAGACCCGGACGCGAGCGGTGCGGGTGCGGCTGGAGCCCAGCATCTCGAACTGGCCGGTCTCGAGCACGCGCAGCAGTTTCACTTGACCGGCCAGCGGGAGATCGCCGATTTCGTCCAAAAATAGCGTGCCGCCGTTCGCCATCTCGAACCGGCCGGTACGGGCGCGCCCGGCCCCCGTGTAAGCGCCGGCTTCGGCGCCGAACAATTCGGCTTCAATCAGTTCCGAGGGGATGGCGCCGCAGTTGATTGCGACGAAGGGCCCACTGCGAATCGCGGAGTTCGCATGCACGATCTGCGCGATGCGTTCCTTGCCGGCGCCGTTCGGACCCGTGATCAACACGCGCACGTCGCCGCGCGCGACGCGGCAGGCGAGTTCGACCACCCGCTCCATCGCGTCGGAAGCGAATATGATGCCGCATAAGTCGTATTGTTCCGACAGACGCTCCCGCCGGCGCCGCTGCTCGTTTTGCAGCCGTTGCCGCTCGCGCGTCGCCTCCGCCAGCTCCAGCAGATTCTCGACCGTCGCCAGCAGCTTGTCGTTGTCCCAGGGCTTGCCGATGTAGTCCGCGGCACCGGCCTTGACGAGCTGCACGGCCGATTCCAAATGGGTCCACGCCGTCAGCAAAATCACCGGCAAGTCCGGCTGGTTGACCCGCAGCGCGCGAAACAGCTCCGTCCCCTCATCGCCCGACGTCGTGTCGGCGCTGAAGTTCATATCGGCGATGACGAGGTCCACCTGCTCGCGCGCCAGCAGCGCGAGGCCCTGTTCGGGAGCGGCGGCGGCGAGAGTTCGAATCTCGTGCAGGCCGAACAGCAGCGAAAGCGCCTGTGCCACTGCAGGATTGTCATCGATGACCAAGACGGTGCGCATGGGCGAATGTTAGCGGGTGTGGAGCCGAATCACACCCGCCCGTCAGCGCCGGCGATCACTTCAAGCAGCCCGCGTCGCCAGCGCCGGCGGAATGGAGGCCGCCTTCAGCGCCGGCCACAGCGCCGCGAGCTGACTCAGCAGCAGCACGATGATCGCGCCGATGACGGCATAGCCGGTATGCAGCCGCTCCATTTCGAAGGTCATGACCATCCACAGATTCAAGGACACGGCCAAACCGACGCCGACCGCGGAACCGGCCGCCGCGATCAGGAAGTTCTCGGTCTGGAAGTAGCGGAGGATGGCCTTTCGGGTTGCGCCGAGCGCCCGGCGGATGCCGATCTGCCGCCGGCGCTGCGTCACCCAGTAGCTGGTAAGCCCCACGATGCCGAAAGCGGTGACCGCCACCAAGGCGCCGCAGACCACGCCCAGAATGACTACCAGGCCCCGATCGTCCTTGTATGCGTCGGCGCGCGTCTCCGTCAGCGTTTCGGTCTTTTGCAGTACCCGGGCCCGGTTCACTTCAATGAGCGTCTTCTCCGCGGCCTTCATGACGGCGACGAGCTGGCCGGGCTGGACCCGCACGATGTAGTGAGCGTAGGGGAAAACGAAGCGGAACGGCATGATGGTCGAATTGTCGTTGAACTTGCTGCCCCAGCCGCCGGCCTGGGTCCAAGGCACTTGCAGTCTATCGACGATGCCCACGATGGGCACTTGCTTCGGTACGCCCTCGAAATAAATGGTTTGGCCCAGCGCGCTCTTGCCGGGGAACAACTTGTCGGCGAGGGTTCGCGTGATGATCACCGCAGTGGGCGGCGTCAGATCCGTGTACCCCACCTTGTCCAGCACTTCGTCGGCATTGAAGTTGCGGCCGGCGATCAGCTTGAGCCCGAATGCCGGCAGGCCATGCTCGTCCGCGAAATACACTGCGGTCAGGGCCGACTCGTCCTTTTGGTCGGGATTGAGCTTGATGCCCTCGGTTTCGCCGCCATTGTGCAGGGGAAAGGAATTGCTCGCGATCGCGTCGATGACGCCCGGCAGCGATCGCAGCGCCGCCAGATCCGCGCGCAGTTTCGCCGCGAGGTCCGGTGGATTGCCCACCCATTGATTGGCGATCGCGAAGATATTGCTCTCGTCGGTGCCGGTGGGGCGTTTGCTCAAGGCGACGCGCTGTTCGATGATGAACAGCGCGTTGCACAGGATGGCCAGGGTGATCGCCATTTGCACACCGATCAGGATGGCGCCGACTTTATTGCGGCGCATGGCGGAGAGTATGGGACGCAATTCCATGATGATTTCCTCTATTGAGCTTTCAATTGCCAGGCGGGTTGAACTTGCGCGGCGCGCCAGGTGGGATACAGCGCCGCGAGAATGGTGGCCGCCACCGACAGCGTTACCGCGATGGCGACGTCGCTCACGCCGAAATGGGTCAGCCGGTTCGCCTCATCCGTCAGCAGCGCACGCAGTCCCATGAGACCCAAGCCCGTGAGAGCAAGCCCCAGCAAACCGCCCGTAAGACCCACTACACCTGCTTCGATCAGACATTGGGCGAAAATCGCCCGGCGATTGGCGCCCAGGGCGCGGCGCACGCCGATGTCGCCGGCACGCCCCATGATTTTTGCCAGCATCAAGCCCATGGCGTTGAGCAGGCAAACGAACAGAAAGCTGAACGACACCAGCACCAGGATGCGCACTTCGTTGGACACCGCCTGCCGATAGGCCAGCCATTCCCGGGCGTTGCGAATTTTCGTGTTGGGCGCCCAGTGAAATCGGCCCAGGCGGCGCTGTTCCGCCGCGTAGCCGTTCAGAAAGGCGCGGTAGTGCTCGGCATCCGCGGCGGTCGGCAACTCCGCCCAGAACTGTAGCCAGATGCATTCGGACTGCAATCGGCCTTCCCATCCGGGTGCGGGAAGAGTATCGCCGGAACAACTATTGTTGCCCCACGAAGGCAGCTGCTGATCGATGGCCCGGGTGAAGGGGATGAACGCCTCCTCGGGCTTGCCGTACTTGTTGTTATTGAGGTCGTAGAATTTCGGCGTCGGTTCCCAGCGATCCAGCACGCCCACCACCCGATATTCATGTTCATCCAGGTTCAGCGTCTTGCCCACGGAATTGGCGCCGCCGAACACCTTGTCATTGAGTTCCCGGCCGATCACCACGACATCCGCATGCTCCGCGTCGTCCGCCGAGGTCCACGGCGCCCCAAAGCGAAAGGGCACCTCGAACATCGAGAAGAAATCCGCGTACGCCGCGCGCGCTTGAACTTTAAACGGGCGCAAGTCCGGGTTCGACGGGGTCAGCGCAAAGCCAGTGGCATACATGGCCGACTGGCGGTGGGCGGCGCGCGCCTTCATCAATCCCATGGCGTCGCGATAGCTGATCTGTTCTTGCAGGTTGTCCTTATCGCCGGCAACTATGCCTTTCCGCGGCCCCCAGTTATCGATTTGCACCGCAAACAGTTGCCGGGACTTGTCCGGGATCGGGTCGCCCGACATCGCTCGAAACATCGTCAGCGTGGTCATCGATGCGCCGATGCCGACGCCGATCGCCGCGATCATGAGCACGGTCAGCACCACATTGCGTCGGAGACTTCGCAGCGCCAAAGCAAAATAATAGTAGAACATGACGCACTCCTATGCGTTCGCGTGCGAGGCAACCACCAGTCGCGGCTGCCCCGCCAGGTCAACGACCTGGCCGTCGACGATGTGCACTTCTCGCTGCGCGCGCACCGCGAGTTCCGGGTCGTGGGTCACCATGACGATGGTGGAACCGTCGCGGTGCAGTTCCTCGAGCAAATCCAGGACGCCGCGGGCCATTTGCGAATCGAGATTGCCGGTGGGCTCGTCCGCGAGCAGCAACCGCGGGGAACCCGCGAGCGCGCGGGCGATCGCCACCCGCTGTTGCTGGCCGCCCGACAGCTCCGCAGGGTAGTGCCGGTTGCGCGCCGACAAACCCACCCGCCCCAGCGACTCAGAAATGCGGCGGCGTCTTTCGGCGCCGTCGAAGCCACGATAGCGCAGCGGCACGTCGATGTTGTCCTGCACGTTGAGGTCGGTGATCAAATTGAAGGCCTGAAAGATGAATCCGATCTTTTCATTGCGCAGCCGCGAACGCTGATTGTCATTGAGGCCGCGGACGTTGGCGCCGTCCAACTGATACTCGCCGCCGCTGAACTCCTCGAGCAGGCCGGCGATGCTGAGAAAAGTGGTTTTACCGGACCCCGATGGCCCGGTGACCGCGACGAATTCGCCTTCGCGCACGTGTATCGAAAAGTCGCGCAGCGCGTAGGTCTCGACGACCTCGGTGCGGTACGCCTTTGACAGATGGGTCATCTTGAGCATGGTGTGGCCTCGTAGCGAGAGTGGATCCAAAAACTGCATTTCATGAGCGGACTCCTTTGTCAGTGACTCAAGATGACCCGCGGAGCCGATTTGAATTCGTCGGTTCCCGAGATGACGATTTGATCGCCGACCGCCAATCCGTCGAGAATTTCTACTTTGGCGATGCTGGCCGCGCCGAGCCGCACCGGCCGGCGTTCGGCGACATTGCCATGGACGAAGTAGGCGAAACCGCCGCCTTCTTGATCCACGAAGGAACCGTGGTCGACCATCAGGACGTTGTCGCGCCGGTCGATGAATATTCGCACCGACAGTCGTTGGCTCTGGCGCAGACCGGCGGGCTTTTCGTCGCCGAAGCGCAGGCGTGCCGTCACTTGGCCGGCCACCACCTCGGGAGACACTCCGCTCACGGTTCCGGCCCAGTGATGGCCTCCGCCGTCCAGTTCCGCTTTCATGCCGGGACGTAGATCGCGAGCGAGACTCTCGGTGACTTTGATCTCCACTTCGA
>Ga0210410_10000317_pt1 | contig 58911 bp, 47 predicted proteins | sample IncBWC4MmetaG_FD_161058 | JGI IMG/M metagenome (GOLD analysis project Ga0210410, IMG submission 161058) | Forest soil microbial communities from Barre Woods Harvard Forest LTER site, Petersham, Massachusetts, United States - Inc-BW-C-4-M | ecosystem: Environmental > Terrestrial > Soil >...
ACTACGACACCGGGCACTCCGACACCGGGCACTCCGACACCGGGCACTCCGACACCGGGCACTCCGACACCGGGCATGACGACGCTGGGCATGACGACGCTGGACACGACGACGGCAGCGGTTTCCGGAATCAGCTGAATTGGTTGATCGACGAATTTGAGGAGATTCTCGTAGTCCGAGAACAGGAAATACTTCAGAACATAGAACAGCGATTGCAGACCACCTTCGACAAGATCCTCACGATCATTTCTGCACAGACGGAACTCCTAGCCGCAGCCAACATTAAGACCGACGTGAAGCAGGGATCAGCCAAGGGCAAAGGACGTCGCACATGACGGTAGAACTCCGACCTTTAGGTGTTCGTTGCAACATACAATGCCAGTATTGCTATCAAGAGCCTCAACGCGGCGCAGGCAACGTCGATCACAGTTACGATTTAGAAAAGATGAAGCAAGCCGTAAAAGCGGAAGGAGGCCCCTTCAGCCTATTCGGCGGCGAGCCATTGCTGGTGCCGGAAAGAGATCTTGAGGATCTTTGGAGTTGGGGTTATCGCGAGTTCGGAAAGAATTCTGTTCAGACTAATGGCGTGCTCATCAACACGGAACACATCCGAATGTTCAAGCAATACAACGTGCACGTCGGAATCTCGATCGATGGTCCAGGCGCTCTTAACGACGTTCGGTGGCATGGAACCCTGGAGCGCACGCGGGAATCGACTGCTCGAACGGAGTTAGCGATCGAGTGGCTCTGCCGCGAGGGTATCCCTCCGAGTATGATAGTGACGCTCCATCGCAATAACGCCACTGCTGACAAACTGGCTACATTGCTGGGGTGGGTTCGCGAACTTGATCTTCTCAGTGTGCGATCCATGCGCCTGCACCTGCTCGAGGCGGAAAACCAGGTTATACGTGCCAAGTATGCTCTTTCTACGGAGGAGAACATTGCGGCTCTATTCGCATTTCGGCGTGTTCAGGCAGACCTACGCTCAATTCGGATAGATCTGTTCAGCGAGATGCGCCGGATTCTTCTCGGTGATGACGAGAATACAACCTGCGTATGGAATGGTTGCGATCCGTATACAACGCGAGCAGTCCGTGGGATCGAAGGGCAAGGGCAGCGAAGCAATTGCGGGCGAACCAACAAAGACGGTATTGACTTCGTAAAATCGGATCGCCCAGGTTTCGAACGATACTTGGCACTCTATGCGACACCGCAGCGCGATGGTGGGTGCAAGGGCTGTCGCTTCTTCCTTATGTGCAAGGGGCAGTGCCCTGGAACAGCGATCGATGGCGATTGGCGAAACCGGACCGAACATTGCGAGGTTTGGAAGGCGCTCTACACCGAAATCGAGCGAGACCTAACAGACAACGGTTTCGTGCCGCTGTCCGTAAGCCCCAGACGTGAAACAATCGAGCGTGAAATGCTGAAAGCGTGGGCGAAGGGCACCCAAAAAACGCTGTCGCAGCTCGTAGACCGCCCTTCGGTCGGCAAGCGGTGGAGAATTGAACTGCGTCAGCTTCGCCAAAGACTATCCTCACGGACAACGAGATGCTCAGCAGGTCAATAAGTGAGGATCGCCTCCATTTCGAATTGCCGGCGTTTGTCCGCGTCGCTTGGGTGAGTGAGGTCGCTCGCCGAACCTGGGCACCTAGGATCGACCGCGTTTCACGGATGTGCTCTGACGCCGAGTGGCTTACTGTATCCCAAGGCTCGCGTCATTGCGCCATTATGACAATGCCTGAGCCGATGCTACTTAGACGATCCCAGCAGTGGTTTGATAGCGGCCTAGAAGTCGTACCTCTTCAAGTCGAGATACGTCCGGGAGAACTGACCGCTCGACAACCGCACTCCGGAACAGGAAGCCGAGGTGAGATCATCATCGCGGGACTCTCTCGCGCCGATCATGTCACGGCCATACGGCGAGCTTGGCGCGCACAAGACCATGATGCAATAGGCGAATTGCTCGGCTACCCAATCTGCTGCCGACTTTTCTTTCAAGAGTTCTGTGTGCGCCAGAAGTTCATTGACACGACCTGGGCGATGGCGATGAACGGTCCTCTGACTGGGGAACGGTCAGCCCAGACAAGCGGCCCAATTGGAACCAACATTTTTTTGCAATCGATTGGCATTCGGCCGGTGCCCCACCTGCCTTGCAGCTTTGGCTGCGAAGAGAGCGTCCATGTTGCAGCTAGTTTTAAGAGCGCGGCACAACAGGCAGGCTACGAACAAGAAGTAGTCTGGTGTGAGCAGATTCTGGGGTGGCCTGTCGAGTGGTCCTCACTTCACGGAATTGCGGAAGTCAAAACACCCATACTTAAAATCTCGACTCGAAGTGAGTCAACCGCCAACAAGTATCTTATTCGACGGGTGACCGCAAATTATCCGGCGGAGGGTGCGCGCGGGTTGAACTTCCCTTATCAAACCATGGGAACGAAGGTTCCATCCGAAACGCGCTCCTTCAGACTTGGGCTTGCAAACCCGATTCTGCCAATATTCCAAGAACCGCAGCTTCCCGAGTGGTATCACCGGGACAATGGGTTCTCTTCCCAACATCGAATGGACCTCCTACATTCGCCCATCGTCCTCTTAGCGCGTAAAGTCCTTGCTGGGTATCCAGGGAACGTCATCGACTTGGGCTGCGGGAACGGTGCCTTGCTCTCCAAAATCTGCCAGGGGAAGAGTGGACTCGTGCCATTTGGAATCGATTGCAATGCAGGGGCTTTGGAGCATTCACGAACGCTACACCCGAGCATCCCAGGGAACTTTATCGAGGGCGATTTCACTGATCCAGCCGCGTGGAGTAGTGAGCGGCGTTACGAGCTTGGAATATTAATGATCGGTCGAGTTATGGAAATACCCTTAAGTCGGGCCAATCTCCTGCTCTCCGCTATCCGTGACCGCTGCAGGCAGTTGCTAGTGTATGTCTATCCAGACTGGAGCACCAAACCGTTCGGCGAGCTTGTCCAAAGCGTCGGCCTCCGTCTTACAGCTACTCAAGGCGATCACGCAGGTCTTGCCAATGTTAACGGCAACAACCATCCTGACTTGAGGCGACACTGGCGTGCTGAACATCCTGGCGCGATCATTTTCTAGCGAGTCAGGTGCGACAACTCGCGTACCACTCCTCGGGTCTCATCAATCTCAACGTTTTTTCCTTCACAGTGTTGACAGATTTTGCGCAGCATCCGCGCAATCTTCCGCATCGCATCTCTATGTCGAATGTCGAGCTGACCATCTCTCGGTCCGAACTGTCGTTTGGGTTTACGACGAACGCTGCCCAGTACTTTCCTTCCGTCGTGACTTTGTAAAGCAGTTTCATTTTGCACTGCCACACCGTCATTTTCACAAACTGCTGGACTGGCGTGCGCGCTTTAAGCCAGAGCCCAATAAAATCGGGGCTGTAGTAAAACTGTAGTAGTTCTATGTTCATAACCGAGCAGATTAGATCAAAACGGAGCAAATCAAAGTGCGACGCTCGAAAAAACTGCTTTGCATTCGGGGTCTGAACAAAGATCACAACCATGATCTGAAAGGTCTATTCAAAGGTGCGGCTACCATGGCTAGTTTGCATCCTGGACCCTTCCAGGACTTCTACCAAGCTGCGCTGGCCAAAGGCATAAAGCCGACCATGGCGCGGCTCACGCTGGCACGCAAGATTGCCGCCATTACGCTGACACTTTGGAAGAAGGGAGAAAACTTCGCCGCCGAAAAACTAAAATCGCAAGCCGCTTGAGCGTCTCGGGTGAAGAGCCCTCCCATCTCCGGTGATCTTTTCTGGTGGTGGCCAGTCGGTTCTTGAGACGCTCGGGTTCGAGGGTGAGTATGACAATGGCCTGTAGACGACACGGTGCCGGTGGCACCCAGTCTCTGCGTAATCCCTATGCCCCCTCGGACAACCCGAAAAAGCACTAGGCCACGAGCCTCAAATAGATCCATGGTTGACACCGTACAACCGCAGGGCTTGCTCAGTTTCAAAACTGATCGGCGTCGTCACTACTAAAGAAGATGCAACTGCTGAGATGGAACAACCCAAACCTAGGGCATGACACCAGACCAGCGCCTTCCAATGGCGAGAGGGCTGGATGGCGCGAACTATACCGCGCCCCCGGTGGAGGGAGAAAAATGTTCTTGACAACCCCTTTTATAGATCAGGCCATTACACGTTTTGACTTCCATGAACGATATCGAGATTTTTCAATAACGATCGGCTTCGCAAGGTCAGTTCCGTTCGGGTGTAGCGGATACTGACTCCTCTCGCCGCCAGATCGACAGTCCGGGCGCTCCTAACGCCAACACTCCGAGGCTAGCCGGTTCCCCAGTGTGCGTGTTGAGGGACGCGGGAGCTGGTTGAGGGTCTTTCAGCCGCGTCTTTGGTCGCGCCCGCGATTATCGCCTTATCTGGGATGGTCTCGTAGGCGTAGTCGATCAACTTGACAACGAAACTGTGTGAAGAGGTTGGGGTGACCGTTCGCGGAAATGGAACTCCACAGCAGGAGGAAGAAAGTGCTCTTGCCCTCGGGATTTAGAACAAGGGGAAAGGGTGTGTTCGGTCCCACTCGCTCATTCACCGATGTGTAAACAATTTTTCCCTCAGCCATGGATGCAGTCATCAGCACCCCCATGCATGCAGCGCTCGCCGCAACCGCGCCGCCCCATCGATTGCCGCATTGCCAGAGATAAGCGCATTTTGCGGAACGAGCCCGGACGTTTGAAAAATAAGGGTAAACAAGCGCTGGTTCTGCTATGACGGTTACTCGGTTCTCAGAGCGTGTGACGAGAGGCCCGCTCCGCCCCGGGCACGGCCAATCCGGGTCAGCAACAGACGCGAACTGAAACGAATAAACCAGAGAGTGGGGCGTTACTTCATCCTCGCATCCTCGACACTCAAACGCGGATCGTTGAGCACTGTTCAGCGCAGCCTGCGTGAGCATCGCGGGACCGCTCACAACCACAGCCGATTCAATACCCCCGTCCCGTCGGATTCCGAGCTTTAATTCAACATCACCACTTATCCTTGCTTGCTGCGCCAACGGAGGGTAAATCGGGTCGAAAAGGCTAACCACGACTACGTGGTCTTTAGACATTGGCGGATGCGAGTCGGTCTGCGCCAACGTTGCGCAGCCTGCAGCTATAACTAACACCGACACAACCCACTTGGGATGACGCACAACCGCACTCTACCCTGCAAAGTAGCCTATGCCAAGATAGCTGACGTAACCAGGCCATAGCGCTCAAAACCCCTCAATGAGCGTAATGGCGATGTTTGCGGAACACCTGAAAATGTGATGTTCGCGTGTTCCGATTGAGATAGGTAGCAGCTCCGAATTCATCGGCTTTTTGGAACAGCTAAGGACTGTCCCTCTGCTCTATCTGGCAAAACAGCTCACATCTAGAATATCCCCTGAACCCCAAGCAGCACTCGACCCGGAACTGTTAAGGTTTATCAGCCCCACAGAAGTCGTCGCGCCAGGGGTTGCCCTACACTGGAAGACGCTGGAGCTGTAGGTGCTGATATCAGTGCAGGTGCAGTTCCACCCAGTGGGTGCTGCTGGTAAAGTAACATAGCCGAACTGAGCGGTACCGCCGGTTCCAACATAGACGGTGAAGGCTGCTGTTCCATTGCTGTTCCCGGTCACTACAGCGCCAGAACCGAAGCCCGACGCAATGGTGGGATTGGCTGCGCTTATCAAGAGCCGGCCGTTTAATTGTATGAGTCCGGCACCCGTCCCGCCCACGTTGAGAACGCCGTACTCTAAACTGCCATAACTAACACCAGCGGTTACATCATAAAAAGCGAGCCCCGCTTTGTAGGTGTCGTGGACCGAGGTGATGTTAGTTCCGGGCACATCATAGACAACGTCAAACTGGGTACCTGTCTCACTTCCGGCATAGAATCGTCCGCCGCTGATAATTACAGCGGCCGGTGAACTAGTGTTGCTGTTTTGAATGAACGATGAACGTCCAGCCCCGTTTCCATCTTCCTGAATATCGGTGCTGTCAAGTTGCACGTTGCATTGACCACAACTCGAACCGATAGTGATGAAAGGTGTACTCGACGGGGCGAACGGATTCTCCAAGTGGCTTCCGACGAAGCGAAATCTTTGTCCTGTCCCAGTTAGGTTTACACCGCATCCGTCGAGCGAAACGCCAATGAACTCCATGTCGTAGGGACTGTTTGACTGGGAGGTGTCAACACAATTTGTGACTTCAGCGCTTTGCATAGATAGAAGCCCCCCAATGAATTTATTTTCCTCATTCCCTGGGTTCTGGCCGACGGCGCTAGTCAGGTTCAGGTTTTTTCCGTTGTCGCCGATGTCGTCGTCGAGAAAGGTGTTCAAGAAGGCGTACACTCCGCCTAATTGAACTCCCACGCCAAACTTTGTAATTGCATTCTCTGCGAATACGTGCCCGATACAGGACCCAGTGCCGCTGCCGCAGACCAGTCCAATCGCTGACGAACTGGAACCTGGCCCAATTAAGGTGCAACCTTCCATGCCCGACGCGCCAGTCCCGCCATCGTTGAATGTAAAAGCAGTCCCGGTTGTTGGAGTAAAGTTAAGCTCAACCGCGCCATTAGTGATGGGGATCCCATTTGTACTTCCGCCGCAACGAAGTTTGATCGGCGGGCCGGAAAACGCAACCTGGCTGGTGAGCTTCCAAGCACCGGGAGCTATTTGGATTACACAGCCCGCGGAAATGCCGGTCGAAGGGCAGTTTGCATAGGCAGCGGTAATTGCCACTCCCAAATCCAGCGCACATCCGGCATTCGATCCGCTGGTGGGGCAGAATTGATCAGCATACCGAACGCCCTCCAGATTCCGAACGTGGAGATTCGTTGTCGCCACAACGGACGTAAGGTCAATCGGCGCCGAGTTCACGACGATGGGAGAGTTCTTAATGTCGGTGGCGCTATCAAACTCTGCAATCGTGCCAGCCGTTCCTCCAGAAGTGGTAACTGTGGACGGTGGAAGAACGCCGCGCTTACCCGAACCTACCGCGGTCGCTGGAATCCTCGCGCCGCTGCTCGAATCGCCGGCGTTTGCCTGCATAAAGGCTGACGCTGGTAAACCGCCCAAAGTGTCCGCGTCCACAGCCTTCAAAGCATAGGGCACACTGGCCAGCAAGACCCTCGGCTGTTCTTGCTCGCCCGGTAGCTGCGTTGTCACTCCCAGCCATCGCGGCTGGCCGGAGGCAAACAGTTCTGCCGGGATTCCTGTGCTCTTGTTGTCGCCGAGAAAAACGGTGTAGCGGCCTTGCGAGAATTGGACATTCTGCGTCTCCTGCCAGAGTGGCACTCCGCCGGTTTGCTCGCTATAGATGGCAAAAGTGATGCCCACGGTGTTGGTTAGCAAGTTCCCGGAAGCATCCTTGAGCAATCCACTGAACTTCACCAGACGCGGCACACCTGGGGAGACGCTTGCGTTGGTTGTTCGAGTTGCCTGCCCGAAGGCGAGTGCTGAAAGTGTGAGTGACAGAAGAGCTGCCGACAAAACTCTGAGGAAAGAGAGGTGGTTCTTCATGGCTAAGGCCTCCATGGCTAACATCTGCAGTTGAATTTCTCCCTGGGATCGGCCCGACTACGCGACAAATTGCGACAGGAACCTTTTTTGGCGGCGAGCGAATCGTACTCACGACCCTTGACACACCAACGATTAGAAGAACCTCGGCAATCCCTTCGCCCACTCGATTGGCGCTCGACCGTCAGGACAAAACTAATTGCGGGAGATATCAAAACATGATTCGCATTCCTAAAGAAACAAAATCTACCTTGTTACGAAAAAAGGACGGTGGGAGCTGCTGCTGGAGGCTCAACCCATGTCTAGTACGGAAAGTGGAGCGTTGATCCCTGCCTACACCGGCGCACCAAATTGGCCAAAGCGAAGAATCCCTTTCGAAAAATGTAACGACCCGAGTTTTACACCAGTTACTTTGCAAATCATACGGGCCTGCTCAACCACATACAAACCCGTGCATCGACGTAATCGTCAGTCATCTAGGGGATGCGGTGTGTACGGTCTCGCGACGGATGAGAATCCAACGACGACACCGCCGCAACGATCGCACGGCATCGGTGTTGTTGGTAAGCTCACTTGGGGGTGTAGCACCTGAGCAAGATTCCGTGGAAACCATGATGGGCGATCCTATAGGCAGGTTCGGCTGATTCCCAGCAGAAGACCAATTCTTCCCCACGAGTGCCCGAATTGGCGATTTCTTTCTGGTCTACCTCGTAGACCCAGGGGTGCTCAACTCTGGATCTGAACAGACATTGTCGGAACGACACCACAGTTCGCAAAGGGTACTGATGGAACTTGTCCGATTTCCGGGCGGGGCAGTGGTATAAGGCGGCGAGTTTTTTCAGGAAAATTAGCACAGCCAGAATTCAGCCAATCCTAGTACTTATTTACTCTTGGCCTGTCTCGTAAACCCCTTCTGCGGCTGGTGGAAATCGGTTTGCAAAACCTCGCACGAAGCGGTGGCGTCGCAACATTCCTGCCCTGTCATTTGTCCGGTTTTCGTAACTAAACGCAAGAAAAGTCTTGCACCCAGGTCACTGCGGTATACAAAGACCAGCTTCAGTAGCGCGTCTTTGACACAGTCACAAGTCTGGAGATGACACCATGAAACTCTCAAAAATGCCCTTCGCCTCTCTACTGGCAATCGTGAGCCTGTGTTCGCTAGCTCATTCTAGCGTGCAATCGATCATCAATGCCGCCTGCAACGGTTCAACACCTGGAGCGGCGGTGCTCCAGGCTGGTATCTACCCTCAGACAGCGACTGTGACACTGCCATCGAACTGCGCACTGTACATCAACAATGCCAGTATCACTGCCTCGTCTTCATTGGTCGGCGACTTGCTGTCATCAACAAATACCTCGAATGTGCGCATCGTCGGACCTGGAACGCTAAACGCAGCTGGAGCAAGCACGTCGGCACAAAGCTTTCCCCTGGAGTTCTTTGGTGTAAGCAATGGCGGGATTACCGATCTTCAAATTACGGGGTCTAACCAAGGAGGCTTGAACCTCTGGGGAGTATCAAGCATCAACGTTCGCGGCATCACATTTTCTGGACTTAATCACGCCCCAGGTGCAAGCAGCCCCGCGATGGGGATATTTAACTGGGTGTCTGCCCACCCAACCCAAACCAGTTCGGACGTGGACGTAAGCCGAATCAGATGCAACGGTGTCCCCGGTGGAGGCTGCATATATAGTGACGGCAACTATAACCATTCAGGGACGACGGGGCAGTACAACGGCCTGGTGAACGTGTCTGGCACACAGGTAGTATTGGTCGGGGACGACGGTGTAGAGTTCGACCACACAACCGGCAGCATTGCAGACACCAGCTGCGCAATCAATTCTCTGCCGAATCAATGTGTTTTGATCCGGCAGACCAGCCGAGTAACAGTGAGCAACACGACTTGCGCGGCTGGCACCTCTGGTCCCGCGTATTGTGTGGAAGTTGCGCGCTTCGCAATGGCGGACGATGGTGTTGACGCTGTCGTAATTAACGCAACCAGTGCATGGGGAATGATCGGTCAGCCGGATAGCGGTGGGATCGTAATCCGGAATGTCGACACCTCTAACAGCGTCACCAATATCGTAGTCGATGGCGTCACGATGTCAGGGTCCAACGGACATGGAATCTATCTTGAGGGGCCTGGGTCCACAGGCGCATCCTTCGAGCATTTCGTTTTGAGTAGTGTCGTCTCTCACAGCAACGGAGGAGACGGCATCTTGATTCAGTATGCGCAGGATGTTCAGGTAAATGGCGGGATCGGGTACGATAACAATCAATCGACTGCCTTGTGCGCCACGAACTACACTTCTGCACTGTACGTCAGCAATTCGAATGACGTGGTTGTAACTGGGTTTCGCGCTTTTGACGACCAGAGTTCGAAAACGCAATGCTATGGGCTAACGACAGATTCTGGTACCAATAGAACAACGGTCAGGGGGGCGGACTTACGTGACGACCTTGAGATTAGTGCTGGCGTGCACAGCGCGGGAACAAACGATTCGATCTGCTATCGAAATCTCGCGAACTCGGGCAAGTGTGTTGGCTTGACTGGATTCTGACTTCTAGTGCTAGTTAAACCTAGTTAACTTTTAGGAATGGCATGCGTGAAGGGCATTCAGATCGGTGCGACCACTGTCACATTTGAGTGTCGGATTGAACTTCGGCGACGACCATTGCACTTACTGCCGCGATGGCTTCCGAAATACTCCTCAATAAGCTGCTTTCTCCGCTAGAGGCGATAGCGACCGCACATCGGGAGATTATGGCAGATCGCTGGAGCGTTTGGTGTGCGCGGAGGGTTTGCGCCCAGCGCAGATGCTGAACATTCCAAGCCGTCGAATTGGCTCAGGTAAGCTTCGAATGCAAGTTGCCGAGAGCTACAATTTGTGCCGCGAGGACGTTGTCCAAAATCCAGACAACATTTAATCACTCCACTACCGTTTTCTATTGACATTCGCAGGGCCATCGCATAGTTTGCTTCGCATATCAGCGAAAAGGATTCGTCTGAGGGGGACGACGGATTCTCAGTTCCGTCCGTGATCCTTGTCGCTGCTTCCCTTTGGAGGTGTGTTGTACCGACGCAATTGGAGTTGCGCTCGTGTGGGAGTGTGCTTAAAAGGTTGGGCAGCTATTCGAACCACAGGGGGAAGCGATATGCGTGACAGATTTGGATTTGCGGCACGGCTCACCATTGTTCTGCTTTTAGCCGTCTGGTCAGCCAACGACACTATCTCGGCCCAGGTGACGACGGGCATCCCGCCATTCTCCAGTATCACAGGGGGGCAATACGACACGATCAATCTCGCGAATCTCACCGTTCTGATTACCATACCGGTGAGGAGCAAAGCTGTTGGGCCCATTCCAATGTCCTTCGCTCTCTCTGGTAATTCGGACTTCGTTGCCCTACCAGCTCAGCACCGAATCTGGGCGGGGGGGTTCTCAGGACTACGCGGCGCAGCAACTCCATTTCTCAGCGCGACCACCACAGTGAGCTGGGGCCATAGGCAATCCACGAATTGCGCCAACGGTGATCCGACCACCCTATTTACGAATTGGAGCTTCTCGGACCAAATTGGCACGTTCCATAGCTTCCCAAGCACCGTGCAGGTCGATACCGCCGGCTGCATTACCCCCTCCTCTTCGGGTGTCGCTACCGATGGATCGGGCTACACGCTAGTACTCAACGCCCTGCCGACGCTCACGAGCATTGTCTACGATGTTTCGGGAAACAAGATCAGCAATGTTCTTCCAACTGGAACGGTTACCGATCCAGACGGAAATCAGATTTCCATCACTGGAAAAGGCTGCGGTAATCCGTGTCAAGGAGGGATATTCGACTACAACGATGCTCTAAGCCAAACGTTATTTCTCACCGCTACGCTGGGTGGCGGGCAACTAGGGCCAGACACGTACGTCTACACCGACGCGGCCGGCGGCTCGCCGACCTTCACCGTCGGGTACTATCAGCCGACACAAAAGACTAATTTTACGTGCTTGAACATCGCCGAAGTGCCATCAATACCCGTTTATTACCCAAGCAGTGTCACCCTGCCCGACAACTCGTCCTTTGTCATCGGTTACGAGCCTACGCCCGGCGGTCCAACCGGCGATGTCACTGGCCGCATCGCCTCACTCAAGCTGCCCACTGGAGGGACAATCTCATACTCCTATTCAGGTGGAAACAATGGGATCAATTGTTCGGATGGTACCGTAGCGACCCTGCAACGTTCCACACCGGACGGGACGTGGACGTACACCCACACACCTCCCGCTGCCGGTAGCGTTATCTCCACTACGAGTGTTAAGGATCCAGCAGGCAACGAAACCGACTACACTTTCGCAGGTATTTACGAGACTCTAAGAGTCGTGAAAGATGTAAAGCTTGGAGTGGTGAGGCAGGTCACTACTTGTTACAACGGGAACGTGAACAACGGGCTCGGCGGATGTCAGTCTCCTGGCAGCGTCCCTACTCTGCCAATTTTCCAAACCGACGTATATACATGGGCTGGTATGACCCCGCAAAGCCTCGTTGAAACAAAGTATGACAAAACCTACGGGCTGGTCACATCGGTCGGCAGATGGGATTGGGGCGCACCAATCCCACCAACCTCCCTTAACCTGATTTCGACCACGTATACCCCGCTTGGTAGCTGGAACGGAAGTGGCTGCGTGGCAGTTGGCAATTACATAAATGACCACGTGTGCTACAAGAATGTGAACGATGGCAGCGGAGCCTTGCAATCTTCGGAAACGTTCAACTACAGTCCACAAGGGCACTTACTAAAGCACGTGGCCGGAACGACGACAAGCGGCATTAACGGTCCAACCCTGACATCTCAAGCCTCGTATAACTCTAACGGAACCGTGAACGTCGTTACCGATGTGAATAATTCACAATCCACCTATCACTATGACGGTAGCTGCAACAGCCTACTCCCCACTAGTGTTAGCGAGCCGCTTAGCCTATCGAGGTCCATGACATGGGATTGCAATGGCGGCGCGATGAAATCCTCAACGGACGAGAATAACCAGCCCACCACCGCTGCCTATGCCGATCCGCTGTGGCGAATAACCTCCGCAACCAATCAAGGCTACCCCGCCACTAACTACACCTACTCCGACCCGAATCATTTTGAAAACTACATGAATTTCAATGGTTCCGTTTCCACCGTGGATACGACGACGGCCACAGACGGGCTGGGGCGTCCGATTTTGGTACAAAAGCGGCAAGGGCAGGGCTCGTCCAGTTTCGATTCCGTCCAGTATCAATATGGCTGGAATACTATGGGGGCGTTCGCAAAACAATCTCTGCCGTACTCGGGATCGCCTGTAGCGTGGACGACAACGCAATACGATGCGCTGGGCCGCCCGTCCACCGTAACGGATGGCGGCGGAGGTACGGTCACATATACGTACAAAGGAAACGACGTGGTCCAGACACTGGCATCGCCCAGCGTAAGCAAGCAGCTCGAATATGATGGTCTCGGGCGGTTAACCTCGGTTTGCGAGATTACAACTGGCACTGGCTATGGGACCTGTCTCCAGACAAACCACCAGAACGGATACTGGACGACGTATTTGTACAACGCTCTGGGACGCTTGACTAGCGTCACGCAGAATGCACAAGGCTCTCCAACCCAAACTCGCAACTACTATTATGATGGCTTGGGCCGTCTCACTAAGGAAATCAATCCTGAGTCAGGGACAACCCAGTATTTTTGGGATGCCGCCCCTCCAATCTGTTACAACAACGTTGGCTGGTCCACACCTGGCGATTTAGGTGCAAAGCTAGACGCAAATGGCGTCTATACCTGCAACGGCTATGACGGGCTTCACCGGCTTCAGGGGTATCTCTATAGACCGAGCAGTGGTTGCGGCGGGTTCATCTATGACTCTTCGACTCCGCCAGCGGGCAGCGGCATCAGCGTCCACAACACCTTGGGCCGTCTGGTTGAAACTTACACCAATAACGACTGCAATGGCACGCAGAATGTAGTCACCGACAGATGGCTTAGCTATTCCACACGAGGCGAGGTGACCGACATCTACAGCTCGACTCCCCACTCCGGCGGCTATTATCATCTGAGCAAGAGCTACTGGGCGAACGGAGTGGTCAATACCTTGAGCGGCATACCGGGCGTACCCACCATTACATATGGTGCAGACGGAGAAGGACGAACCTCGACAGTGAGCGCAGGCACGGGACAGAACCCAGTCACACAGACCTTGTACAATCCCGCCAGTCAGGTAACATCTGTAACCTTCGGCTCCGGAGATTCCGACACATATCAATACGATGCCAGTACGGGCAGGATGACGCAGTACACCTTCGCCGTGAATGGGCAGTCAGTCATCGGCAAACCGACTTGGAACTCCAACGGCACTTTGCAGAAATTTCAGGTCACGCAGGACCCGTTCAATTCGGCCAACGTTCAGACCTGCACATACGGGTTCGACGGGCTGGCGCGAGTTAATAGCGTCGGCTGCGGCAGCACGTGGGCACAGACCTTCAGCTACGATCCCTTCGGAAATATCACGAAGAGCGGCAGCAGTTCGTGGATGCCGGGCTACGACGCCAATAATCACTACACCCTGGGCGGCACCAGCTATGACGCCGACGGCAACTTGAAGAATGACACCTTCCACACTTATCAGTGGGACGCGAACGGCCACGTAACGGCAAACGATAGCTCGACTTTTACCTACGATGCGGTTGGCAACATGGCCGAGGCGAGTTGGGGCGACCAGTATCTATATGACACCGATGGCAAGCTGTTGGCAGGCTCCCACTCTCAGGCTTCCGCCTATTTCGCACACATTCCTCTCCCCGGATGGGGAATTGCAGGCTACGGCAACGGGAGCCTAACCGAATATAAACATGGTGATTGGCTGGGCAGCGTCAGGTTCTCTTCCACGTCTGCTCGGGCTTTGAACTATGATCTGGCCTTCGCGCCGTATGGCGAACCTTACGCGTCATCCCACATAGGTAACATTTTCGCTAGTATGGAACAGGTCGAGGTCGCGGATGAGTATGATACACATTTCCGTGAATACCACGCGACACAAGGCCGCTGGATTAGTCCCGACCCGTCAGGACTAGCAGCGGCAGACCCAACCAACCCCCAGACCTGGAATCGATATGCCTACGTGACCAATAACCCGCTGAGCCTGATTGATCCATTCGGCACCGATTCTTGTCCCGCAGGGCAGTCGGACAATTGTGTTGACGTTGTGGCCACAGCTCCGTCCGTTCCAACCTTCGCTATCAATCTGGATGGAATATTTCCGTCGAATCCCTATGCCTACAATGGCGCGAGAGGGAACGCCGTACTGGGTTTCGTTAAGCATCTGCACTGGCCTAAAATAAAAGATGCAGTGAAGAGAGTCTCACAGTGCGCTGCACCTCTGGCAAACACAATGGCTGCAAGTCAATTGACGAACGGTACGCCCCTTCAAGGAGCCGGAAACGTAGGTCTTACGAACGACCTCTCGACTCTTTCAAACCTAGCCTTCGGCCCCGGCCAGTCGGACGCGGCGATCGACGTTGGCATTAGCAAAGAGCTTAGTCTCGCTACGAGAGTCGCCTTAGAGACTCCAGTTGACACCGGCGGAATAGCCATCGGCGAGAGTGGCGGCTTGGCAGAACGCTACTTTGCAAAGCCCGGTACTCTTACTCAACCTCTCGCTGAAACGCTCTTAGGGAAAACTCTGGGACTGGGGCTCCGGATTGTTAGTGAGGCTAAGGGAATCTACGATGCCGGTATCTTTCTCGGTGCCGCGTATGTGTGTAGAGACCAATTCTGAACGAAGGATATGAGCATGGAGTTGCTAGAAGTCCTGGGCTTGCGGCGAGGAAAGGAAAGACCAGAGGTTTATCACGACGCAAGGCTGGGGGCATTATTTGCAATAGCTGTGCTCTTTGCAATCGGTGGTCTGACCAAACGCCATCCCTCCCCAGGTTGGCTAACAGTTGGGTGTGTTTCTACCTTAGTAGCGATAGCGTGCATTTATTTCGCAACTAACCGCAAGGCAGTTGTGGGCGTGCTCTTTGCATTTATCGCACTCAGGGGACTCATAGGATTTGTGTTTTTTAAGTCTTATTGGGCTCTTGCTGTGACACTCGTTTGCGTCGTCGCGGTTGTTGTCCTCCGGCAATGGGATCAAAACAGCAGGAATTTTCTGAGGAAATAGTTAAGGGGGAGCGGAGTGCCAGCAGCAGCCCAAGGTGCCCGGTATGGACCCCAAACCTAGAATGACCTTTCGGCTCAAGTTTATAAGGGAGTTTCTTGGTATCCGCACTGCTGTTCACTTGTGCCGGCCTGGCTTTTGCCCAGGATCCAGTCCAGTTCTATGCTCAGCCTCCTATTCACATCATCACCGGTCCTGATGTGAATGCGGGTGGTCCGCCGCCCAGCGCCGAGACGCCGGGCTCGCTTGCCTGTGTCTACGAACTCGTGAAACAAACCAAGGGTTGCCCAATCGCAACCAGCAAGACTCTGCCGACCGGCGGCTGGGGAGCTATCGCGCTCGTCGATGCCTTTGATAACCGCCAGGCAGCCAATGACGTAAAGGTTGGGCCCAACAGTTCGGTATCAAAAAGTATTCGTTCAAGGTGGTCTTCGCTACTGGCAAGCGGCCGGTGTTCAATACAGGCTGGGCCCTCGAAGAGTCGCTCGATATCGAGATGGCAGTTTCAATGGCGCCGAAGGCTAAGATTTTACCTGGTAGAGGCGGCAAGCAATAACAACAGCGACCAATACTTTGCTGAAAAGGTGGCTGCGAATCTAGTGGCCAAGGCCGGTGGCGGCGTAATCAGCAACAGCTGGCAAGGCGGCGAGAATTCGACAGAAGACCAGGTCGGAAAAACCTATTTCAACCATCCCGGCGTGGTCTACTTCGCTTCCAGCGGCGATGGTGGCTATAACCACACTGGTTTTCCCGCAGTTTCACCTTACGTGGTGGCTGCAGGCGGTACTCAAATCATTCGCAGCAACGGCAACTTCCAGGCTGAATGGTACTGGTCCGGTGGCGGCAGCGGTCTGAGCCAGTATGAATCCAGACCGCCTTACCAGGACATCATCAAGAAAATCGTCGGAACCAAGCGCGGCGTGCCTGACTTCTCTGCCGTCGCCACCAACGTACCTGTGTACTCGGGATCGAATGGCGTCTGGTTCGTCGTGGCTGGTACTAGCATCTCTCGTCACCCTTGCTTGCCGGCATCGTCGATGCTGCAGCTAGCAAGGCAAAGTCGAGTAGCGCGGAACTAACCGCAGTTTATAAAGTCTACGGCAACAAGACACGTGTTGCCCCATCATGATTAGCAGGCCTCCGACGATGAGAATCCAAAAAAGCATGTGCAAATGCTTTCTTCTAACATGCTTCTGCAAAATCTCATTCCCCGAATCGACGTGACTTTTTCAACACCTACGTCCCTTTATCACACGCTACCAGAACAGGCGAACAGATTGCATGCTTGGGTCGCTTTTCCGCGAATGCCTGAGACAGGAATGCAACAATGCCTCTGCCCATTTGACGGCTTCCATTGCCGCCTTGGTCTCGCTTCCTGCCGGATGCTGCTCTCATACCGGATTCAGTGTTTGCCTGCGTTTGGTGCGCGACGCAACACTATGGACGCGGGCCGGTCAGGATCGTGCCGTTCCCCGAAGACCGTGATCACCATGCGGTCAAGCCAGGCTTTACGAACGAGTTCTTCAATCTCATGCTCGCGGCTGAAGAATGTGTGCTCGTGGCCCTCTTCCGACAGCAGCATGAATCCCTCGAAGTCTCCGAAGCGGTCGTAGCAGATGCCTACGACTTTTCCCGTGATGCCGAAACAGTGCTCGCGCGGGTGCGGGCGATGCCCAGGATGGGGATGCGGCAGGCCCGGAACAGTACCGTTTGGCGAAGGATGAATCACCCCGGGGTTTCCACCCAATCCAGAGACGCGCCCTTCGATGAGATGCAGGTAGCGCTTGAGGACCGGGTACCAGCGACTGGAATGCGGCAGCACTTCGAGGCGCCATTTGAGCCAGGCAAGCAACCGCTCTTCGGGAAGGAGAAGCTGGCTTTTGGTGCTGATGGTGATGGTGAATTGAAAAGCTCCAGCCACCTGACGCCAGGAGAAACTCTCTGTGGGGGCAGCAGCAGCCCGCACAACAGTGAGCTTCGGCGGAGGCGGAGGCACGTTGATAACCGCCGTGACGACGTTGAGTTGACGAACGGCGATGTTATAAACTTCGCCGCGGCGGATGCCGGGATGCAGGTCAATGGAGAGCAGACCCGCGTAGCGCCCGACGCCTTTCGGCACCGGAACCAGAGTGGCGTCACCCGTGGGGCACTGAATGGTGTGCGCGTCCACGATCGAGAGATTGTGCGCCGGATACATGAGGTTCGCGAGCGTGATAATCTCCGAAGCCTGAACTGCGGGCAGGTAGATCGAGGCGATGCTTCGATGAGGTGTTCTGCCCCACGTGATCATCAGTTCGTCAGGTTGCTTCGACGATACGGTGGAACGGATCTCAAACGGGTGCGGCATCACACGGGAGGGATCAGTACCGGGGTTGGGACCGTCGATCCAGGCAATGTTGCGCTGCGCAAGCTTGTCGGAGGTCGCGGTGTTGCCGCCTGGGGGAGTAGGCGCGTCGTCGAAACGAATCTCGGCGATGAGGCATTGATGCGGAGCCGCGACGACCAGGCCATTCAGGGATTGCGCCCCGGGCCACGGCCCGTCCCACTGCGATTGGGCAGCAGGAACGCCGGCAGGTAGGAAATTGGTGGATTGGTTGTTGTCGATCCAGCAACCGAAGTAGGTATCGACCTCCGTGTCGACGATGGTGTTGATATTCCACACGTTCGGGGTGTCGGTCTGCGTATTCATGTCCGCTTGAGTGGTGAGATTTACGCGGTCCGAGGCGAAGCAGGGAACGGTGACGTATTCGAGGTTGCCGTTCTGGTCGGTCTGCACGCCGAGCAGAGGAATTTTGTGGCCAGGCGTGCCGTTGGTACCCCAACGGTAGGTGCCCTGGCCGGTGCCAACCTCGGCAAATGTTGAAACGGTGCTGGCCGCCTGGAAGAGGCGGAAGAAGACGCGTACATTGTTCACCGTGGTAACCGTGTGAGCGAGGATGCGGACACGCGCGACGGCGAAGTTGAAGACGCCGTCGTTTTGCAGAAATCCCAGGGATGACTGTTCTTCGCTCTGCGTGAGGGCGTTGTCGAATGTGCCGCCGTTGGTGATCTGGCTCGGATTGTTCAGATTGTTCAGAACGCTTCGGATGTAAGGGACAGCGTCGCTTGCGTTCGCCGGATTGGGCACGCTGAACATTTGATGGGCCTGCGACGGCGTGACGGAAAAGACACGCAGATCGAAACTCAACCACGAGGGGTAGGCCTGAGGATTCGCCGGGTTGTAGTTATAGAGGTACGGGTCTTCGGCCTTGGTCAACTCGATGTTCGCCTGGGTTGTCAGCGTGACTTGCCCCACGGTAAAACTGGCACTCAACGTGACGTAGGCAAATTGATGGAGATTGAGCGCCCCGAAGGCGTTGTTGTTGGGGAAGGAGACGGTGTAGGGATAGAAGAACATCTGCAAATCCAGCGCCAGGGTCGGATCGGTGGCCAGGATCGGCGAAGGACCAAACGCGATTGTGGGGAGATTTGCAGCGATCGTCGCAATCTGCGCGGCACTCAGCGTCGGGTTGGAACCCGCGTCGATGCTCACAGTGATCACAGGCGGGGGATTTGGCGGCGAGTTTAGATCGGAAGGTGAGTTGAATCCCAAGGAAGTGTTGGAGAAGCCGTCGATAGCCAGCCAGAAGGCAGACGGCCAGGAGGCGTGAACGGCCACTTCGTCCTGCCCATAGGTGTCCTTTTCGATCTTGAATTCCATCGATGCAACGCCAAGCGGAGCACCCCAGATTTCTTCAAACGAGCCGCTGCGGCGATCAGTCCAGCACGCGAAGAAGCGGCCGCTCTGGCAGGCGAGGCCGATATAGTCGCCGTACTGGTAGGTGTTGTAGCCGGAAACGGTCTCGTCGGACTCCTGTGAGGTGACCTGCGTCGGCCCTGACCATGTCGCTCCGTGGTCAAGGGAAGTCTGCATCCAGATATCGGTCTTCTTGCGGCCGGGATCGTTGATGGTATCGTAGTAGACCAACATCATTGCACCGGTGTCTGCATCCACGGCGAGCCGGGGGAAGAACTGATCGTTCAATGCGGCCTGATCGTTGATCTTGACGGGGCTGCTCCAAGTGGCGCCACCGTCGGAGGAACGCGAGAACCAGATGCGGGTCTTGCAGGTCGAAGACACGTTGGTGCCGGGCATGTTCGCCGTGGAGTTGCATCCTGAGCCGCCGGCTAGGTCCATCCAGATGGCATAGACCATATCGACCGCCGCGGTGCGGTAGGCTCCGCCTGTGATGTAGAGAAGAGTCCCGCGCGATGGCTCATCGGATGGAACGTGATAGAGAAAAGAAGAAAACGTGTCGGCAATCTTGACGGGGGCCGACCCCAGCGCACCGAATGTCACACCGCCATCCGTCGATTTTACGACGAACAACTTCCTATCGCTCTCACTGGGCCAGAAGGCAAACACGTCGCCGAAGGAGTTGGTCTTGATGTCTCCACCGTCGGAGCCACCAGTTGTCTCAGAGCCGCTCACTTGGACGGGCGTTTGCCAAGCGCCGACGGGTCCCGCGCGACGTGCCACGTAGGTGGGTCCGCTGTTCCACCAGAGAGCGTACATGTTGTCTTGGTGCAGAGAGGTCGGACTGTGATCCACCCAGAGATTGGGTTTGTCCACGTTGGTCTGGGTTCCCGATACAACCGAGTCGTAGGTCCATGTAGCCCCGCCGTCGGTGGATTTAAACGAACGCACCACGTTGCTCGCGCCTACGCCGACAGTGAGTGCCCAGGCGGTGCCGTCGCCGGTCCAATCAACGCACGGGTCGCTTTGGTTCGAGTCGCCGGTCACTGCGGGCAGATTGGTTTGCGACCATGTGGCGCCGCCGTCCGTGGAGTAGAACTGGGCTTGCGGGTTAAACGAGAGATTGTTCGAGGCTCCGATGATTTGATTCACATTGTTCGGATTGAAACGCACATCAGACTCGCTTCGCGCGCTCGTCTGTGCCCCGGAAAGTCGGACGTTATTTGCCATTCGGACCTCCCGCCTGAGGATCGAAGCCCGGCAGATCCTGGTGAGCGACCATCCAATCGACGAGACGCTCGAGGACCAGCGGGTAACCACCGCTGGGACCAAAATACTTGCCGTCGGGGTGTTGCTTGCGCCAGAAGACTCTTATCCACGGAGGCAATCCGAGCCGGTCGGTGGCTTCCTCCGGCCTCAGCACGTGAAGAGTCTGGTGCGCGCGGATGAACTTATCGAGCGCGCTACCGGGAATGACATTCGCAGCCTTGAGTTGCTCTTCGAGAGAAGGCCAATGTCCATGGCCTCTTTCTCCCTTTTCCTTCGATCTCTTTTCCATGGCATTCGTGCCTTTCTGCAAGAGCGGTAACGCGCGTAGCGAACCTTCTGCCTGCTGACGGACAATACCGCTCAGCGACGGCGGGCGGTGAGCGGGTGACCCGGCTGGCGTGACGCGGCGTAGGACGTGAAGAGACAAAGACAAAAAATGACCAGGGCGACGCACAAGACCGCGGGGACAAAGATCAGGAAGAGCTCGAGAAGGCCACCGCCGCCGTCTGGTTCAACGCCGAATGTGGTTTCAATCCAATGATCGGGCAGGATGGCGAGGAGGATTCCGCATGCTCCCGATAGTACCGCAATTACGGAGAGGCGTTGCAAGCGCTGCATCGTAGACCTCCAGTTGGCATTCGAGGCGGAGTTCATATTCGCCCCTTCCGGACGGATCCGATGGTAAAGCGGCCTTAGGTCACCCAAGAACACAAAAAATATCACGCATTGGTTGCATTAATGTCAAGAAGCAGCAAAATTAGATGACTTAGCCTTGGGCCTAACCGGAAGCATCTTCCTCGCCCTCTGGTCGAGTGCTGCCGCTGACGGTGCGCCTAGCGATCGCGTAGTTACGAGAGCGTAAAAGCTGATGCGCCACCAAATTGCGCCGACGTCGGTAAGCCTTTTTACGCAAACCCAAAGCTGTCAGAAATCGAGCCCGACGAGGGGACACCGGGCTCCCGATAGGCACCGTCTCTCGTCAGGCTGCTTGAGCGCCTCCCCCATTCGTTTTTTGTCCAAGTCAGCGCCTGCAAGTGCTAATGCATGTAGTTGACCAGCATCCCCGACTGCCCCGCTTTACTTCGCTTGCTGCCCAACTCATTGATTAAACGAGGTTGTCTTGATTGCTCAACTGAAGTATTGATTCTTGCTCCTGAAAAGGTCTATCCGAAAAGATAGCTGACCTATCCGTTTCGATAGCCAAACCGGCTGAACTTACATCAATCGATGACGCTCGCGAAAACAAGTTTAGAATAAATCACGGCAGACGTCAGATCCGAGTCGGGCTCGTTCTGCATGTGGCCCCTTCATTTATTCTGGTTGGTCACGAAGTCTCTCGTTGTTCCGGAACGAGCAGAATGGCGCAACGGGCCGTGATTTTTGTTTTTCGCGAGTTTTCTTGGATAAGTTCACAATCAAGAGGTCGCCTTCCAGGAAGGGGAGAACATCCGCATCTCCTGGTGGCTAGGTGGCGGCGATCAAGGCAAGCGAGGGTTGCAGCTTCTTTCTATCGCCGTCGATTTTAGGAATTGATAACGTCCTCTATCATTCACTACTTGGGTCGGCAAACCCCATAACCAGGTTCCGGGTCACTTGTCCGCGAAGGCGGTTTTCAGCCAAGTGTTTGGCCATACCACCCGTCGACAGGAGATGTAGACCGCGAGACTGGCGCCTGAAACTTCGAAGCGGTTTACAGGTCGTTATCTAGCCAACTAGTCGCGACTGATATTTTGGTTAACTTCAGGAATTCTCTTTGGCACAGTTCCGGGAACCGAATATGTGCCCAACCTGCGCGGCATCAGTAAATGCCAACTATGAAGCAGTTTTGATTGCGGAGATATCCTTTATCCCCGAACTTCTTATGCGAACTGCGATTCAACGGAGATCCCACCACGCAGACCAGACGGTGCCATTTGTGCCGGTCATGAAGAGATCAAGGTGCTCGGGATCGCGCCACAGCGCCGAAACGGTCGCTCCCGGGTTGGCCTTCACCACCTGCGGCCAGATCGAAAACCAGTTCTGCCATCCAGGACTTGGTTCCCACCAGGCGCTCCACACGGTACCATCCGCGCCAGTCATGAACAAGTCAAGGTGCTGCGGATAACGCCACACTGCGGCGATCTCGGCTCCCGGTTCCGCCTTCGCCACCTGCGGCCAGATCGAAAACCAGTTCTGCCATCCGGGAGTTGCCTCCCACCAGGTGCTCCATACAGTGCCATCCACGCCGGTCATGAACAAATCGAGATGTTGCGGATATCGCCACACCGCGGTGACTGTGGCGCCGGGCTTGGCCTTCGCGAGTTGCGGCCAGATCGTAAACCATTTCTGCCATCCGGGAGTTGGTTCCCACCACGCGCTCCAGACTGTCCCGTCGGTGCCTGTAATGAATAGATCCAGATGTTGAGGTTTTCTCCAAAGAGCTGTGACTGTCGCTTCAGGCTGCGATTTGGCAAACTGCGGCCATATCGGAAACCACTTTTGCCATTCTGCTGTCGGTTCCCACCACGCACTCCATACGGTTCCGTCGGTGCCGGTCATAAACAGATCCAGATGAAGGGGCTCTCGCCACACCGCCGTGACTGTCGCTTTGGGATTTGCCTTCGCGACCTCCGGCCAGATGGGAAACCACTTCTGCCATCCGGGTGTTGCTTCCCACCACGCACTCCATACCGTCCCGTCGGTGCCCGTCACGAATAAATCAAGATGCTGCGGATCCCGCCATACTGCTGTGACCGCCGCGCCGGGAGCGGATTTCGCGGCTTGAGGCCAGATCGGAAACCACTTCTGCCATCCGGGTGCTGCTTCCCACCACGCACTCCACACTGTCCCATCGATGCCGGTCATGAATAAATCGAGATGCCACGGATCCCGCCATACCGCAGTGACCGTGGCCCTAGAATCGGCTTGGGCGACCTGCGGCCAAATCGGAAACCAGCGACGCCAGCCGGTCGCAATGCGGACGAATGGGGCCAGTTTGCACGGCAGGTTGTTGGAATCGATTAGCCAAAGCATGTAGAAGCCGGGAGGAGCAACGGTGTCATCCGGCGGCGCGGTAACGGTGAGGGTTGATCCCGACTGTGTGAAAGGGATGCTCACGTAGCGCTGATCTCCATCCCATGCATGTGTCGCCGACCCCAGCCGCAGCAAAGCCACGCGAGAGATCACTCTGTAGTCTGGCGTGGGCTGAATGTGGGCGGTAAAGACCTGGCCGTAAAGCACGATGCTCGGCGAGGCAGTGATAGTGACACGATTGGGAACCTGATAGTAATCGGGTTCGAAGTATTCGATCGCCAGGTTCGGAGTGGCAGAGTAGTTCCACTCAGAACCCGCAACCCATACGCGCCCGTCCGGGGTGAGAAGCGCCACCGAATGGTACCCTCGGGTCTCCCCGGCAACCGCGTCCACATCCCACGAGTCCGAAGATCCCGGATGCGGAGGATGGTAGATTTCGGCAGTCTTCACACCGTCGCCTTCTTGGTATGGCACTTTGCTCACACCGCCGGTCACAACGACATCACCTGTTGGCAGCAACGTCGAATTCGCAAAGTTCCGAACCGGATGCATACCTGTGCCCCGATCAACGAGCGTTCGAGGAGCCGTAGCGGTCCATTGCATCGCAGCCGGATGCTGTGGCGCCAAGTCGGCGATAAGCGGACCCGCGGCGCCTGCAACGAGTACGCGGGGATGGTAGTTGTCCTCGTGCAGCAATGGCAGCATCACCGATGTCGTTTCCTGGCTTGTGAAGAATCGGTCCAGATACAACGGGTCCAGCATCTGCGGCCCGGGAAATGCCCGCGTAACCTGCTGGGTGGGCAGGTCGTAAAACAAGCTCTTATCCATCACGTCGATGTTGTAAGGCGGATTCGTGTCGAGAGGATTCGCGGAGCACAAATCCTGGCCTTGCGGCGGATTGATGCACTTGGGATTTCCTGGATCTTCTGGGATCACCATCTCGCTGTAGAGTGGCTGAACCGAGAAAACCTCTCCTGTGTGCGGGACGATATGCAGGCGCGGATAGTAGGGTGCGAAATCGTGCGCTTGGTCTGTCCCCAGCGCCTTATTGATAAGAGCCCAGCTTCCTTCGCGAGTGAAGATCTCCGGCTTGGTGTTGTTATGTCGAATATCGAAATCCTGGAGATTGTGGGTGAAGTTGTAGATAAGCGGATGCCCGCAAATGGCGAAAGCTTCGCCGCTCGGCAAAGTCACCAGAGTCGGATACCACCGGCCGCCACCCATTCCGTGGTTGTTCTCCTCAATCTGTCCAGGGTCACGGTTCAGGAGGGGCCCCTCATTCCATGCGAAAGTAAACAGGATAAAGAACCATCCTTGCCATCCCGTCGCTGCTTCCCACCAAGTGCTCCAGACGGTTCCATCCAACCCGGTCATGAAGAGATCAAGGTGCTGTTGCCGCCATAATGCATCGATGCGGATCTGCGGCTGAGCCTTGATCTCCGGATGGATCACGAACCATGGCTGCCAGCCAAGCGCCTCTTCCCACCAGGTACTCCACACCGCACCATCGATCCCCGTCATGAACAGGTCGAGATGATCTGGCTGGCGCGGCGCCCAAACCGCCGTGACCGGGGAGCCTGCGGCCGCTTTGACGTCCGGGTGAATCAGAAACCAGGGCTGCCATCCCGGAGCGGATTCCCACCAACTGCTCCAAACCGCTCCATCCAGGCCAGACATAAACAGATCAAGGTGCTCTCCCCGCCACAGTGCCGTCACGCGTGCAGCCGGCTCTGCCTTTATTTCGGAATGGATGGCGAACCACGGCTGCCAGCCATTCGCCGCCTCCCACCATGAACTCCACACTGTGCCATCTGTGCCCGTCATGAAAAGGTCGAGGTGATCCGGCTGGCGCGGCGCCCACAGCCCTGTCACGGTTGATCCCGCGGCCGCCTTGATTTCGGAATGGATCGAGAACCACGGCTGCCAGCCTGGAGCGGATTCCCACCAACTGCTCCAAACGGCTCCATCTATTGCTGTGAAGAACAGATCCAGGTGCTGTTCCCGCCACAACGCGGTCACCTCGGCCTGAGGCCTTGCTTTCACCTCCGCGTGAATGGAAAACCATTCCTGCCAGCCGGCTGCGGCCTCCCACCACGTGCTCCAAATCGTGCCGTCCGTTCCGGTCATAAACAAGTCGAGATGACCTGGTTGACGCGGCGCCCATACCGCAGTGACGGGTGAGCCGATCGCGGCGCGAATCTCCGGGTGAATAACAAACCATGGCTGCCAGCCTGTCGCCGCCTCCCACCACGCGCTCCATACAACACCGTCTGTGCCGGTCGTGAACAGATCGAGATGTTCGGGTTGGCGAGTGGCCCACACCGCCGTCACCGGGGATCCGATGGCTGCTCTCACTTCAGGATGCGGGTCGAAGATCCACGTCTCACGGCTTCCGCTCCAATGCGCGTGGTGCAGATCGACGGTACCCTGTTCCGGAAAGTGCTGTGTACCTCCGGCGATGAGCAAGCGACCGTCAGGCAGCATCGAATGGCCTGAGCAAAACAGGTCGGCATCGGGCGATCCGGGATTTGACACTTGCTGGGTGGCACAGTCATAGATTCGGCTGTGATCAATTTGGCCTTTTCCCTGACCGTAGTTCGGATCAGCGCGAACATTAGCGTCGTTTTCGATCGACTCCCATACTGTCGGCTCGACCCACTGGCTCCCAGAGAAATAGAGAATCTGCCCGGCCGCGCCAGCCGGGAGAAGCGCGGCATGAACGGCCAACACCTGAGCCGCCCCACCTTGGCCATTGTTACCTGAAGGAGCGCCAACATAAACCCATTTGCCCGCCATCCTGACCTCCTCGCATTCCCGCGTTCTGGCTATCGGATTCCCGTAAGAGAGATTTCTAGGTTTGTAATATTTCTTTGTTCGTCCGTTGATCTTGCTGTCAAGGCGACAACATTGCGAGCTGACCGATGAATAAGTTCACCAAGCTGGCGGCCGAATCGCTTTTGTATAGCACCGCTTCGCGTGGTTGTCCACTTGATTCGGCTCCCATTTGACGCCGTCCACAAAACTTGATCCTGAGAGGATGTCGAACTCGAGCAAATCACGACGACTCGCCATCTCACGCAAAACGGCTTACTGGGATGCCGCGATGCCATCCAGGGAACTCGCAATCCGACCGCGCGCGTGAACTCCGCAAGCGGGTTCCAAATGTTCCTCTCATCGTCGATGCGGGAATTGGACTTCCTTCGCATGCCTGTCAGGTCCTGGAGTGGGGCTTCGATGCCGTTCTGGTGAATACCGCGGTTTCGCGAGCAAGCGACCCCATAACTATGGCGAGAGCGTTTGCGCAAGCCGTGAGGGCGGGTCGCAGCGCCTTTCTAGCCGGTCCCATGATTGTGCAAGAGCTCGCGGTGCCTAGTACTCCCGAGTTCGGGCGTCCCTTTTCATCTGACTCTGCCGGGATGGCAGATAGCCAAGTGGGAATTCACGGCTTCTGAAGTCCGAAATCAGCGAGCACGACTTCGGATGTTTCGCCAACACTGCCGTAAACAAATCGCGGATGGCCAAGACGACGGATGGTTGGCTCCTGCGTCACGTGCAAACTGGAAATTGTCTGGGCCAGAAGTCAGCTTCTGGGAAGTCTGCCGACATTCTTTTGGAAGATTCCTCCCCATATTCACAGGGCGCTCTGACACCAGAAAGGCCTATTCTGACTGGCGCTTACTCCTCGTGAGTGTTCTCTGCCTGTGCTCCACTCGTTTTGAGGCATTATCCATCATTAGCTTGCAGCGTATGGCGGTGTCACAAACCGCTCCATTCCTCTTTCGGGGATGTGCGAGCGACTCGGAACTTTCGTGCACGATAATCGACCGCGGCGGAATATCGACCGACCCAAGTCGTCCAGGACGCCGACCGGTCGAATGCGCTTGGTGCGATCGGCATCGTGTGCGCTTTGTCACCGGCGGAACTCGATCAGAGGTTTTACGATCCAGTTGATCTGTTTGCAGAGCACTGCACGCGAGACGATCACAAGTTTATGATCGACCATTTTCGAGGCAAAACTGTTCAAAGTTGCCGGGTCGAGCTATTCCTCGACGAACTACCACGCGAACTGCGGATCGATTTTTCACCAGTTGCGAATTAATTACGCGGGGGGATCTGATCCTCGTCGCTGCTTACCGTCCGCCTGCGCCAAAGAGTCGCAGCCAGCCCCAGAAAAGTGCCATCATACGGAGGAATGCACCACCTACGGACCAGCTACCGACCAAAATCGAGAGGCAGAGCCCAAAGCCACACCACCAAAGGGTTTGGTTGAGTGCCCAACACTCACGGGCGCCGTGCCAAAGATTGATGTCAAAAACGAGCCGCTCGCAGAGTCCAAAGATTACAACACCCAAAAAGGCCGGGATCAGAAGACTAATGAGTAGTTTTCTCCCCATCCTGAGCGTGAGGTAGGACGGCACGCGGAGGACTCTGTTCGCTAGCGCGCGTAAGCTGGTTGAGATCATTCTGTAGTTTTGAGATCTGTTCATTCGCCTTGTTAAGCTCATTCTTGTTTTCCGTGTATAGCCGGCTGAGATCACTGTTCTGTCGATAGAGATTTGCGCCGAATGCCAGCAATGAGAGCGTCAACCCGAAAAAAGCAACAAGAGAACCAATTCCGAGTTGCCGCCAGGTCCTAAGGTCCGCTCTCATTTCGAAGAGCGAACTGATTATTCTGTGGGATTTCCTGTGTTGTAGTGGGCGGAGCGGGGGCGTTCTGTAGAAAGAATACGTCTCGTCGCCGTGCTTTTTCAGATCTTTATCTTTCGCGCTGTCGATGCACATCTTTTTTTCGTCCAACGAGCGTCCGCCAAGGAGCGTGGTCGTCTTTTCGAAATCGATAGTTGCAAAATCTTGTCCTCGCATAATGGTGAGATCCATGTTGGTGAGGTTATACAGCGGACACGACAGCGCGCCCGAAAATCCCGGGTCAACCTGCGGTCCTGTGCCCAACAACACGCCGTCGTAAACCCAATTTACCCTTATGTTAAAGCGGCCGATGATGTAATAAGGGAGTTCGAGTTTCTCTTTCGTCGACACGAAGATAATGGAGTTTTTTTGAAAGACGAAGGAATCATCTTCTTCCGTCAATCGGTGTACATTGCCGTCGCTGTCAACGTAGTCGTCTCCAATCCTCAGAGTGTACGAGGCCGGTCTAAGGTTCTTCTCCTCGTACCCGTCGGAGATGAGGAGTCCGGCCTCCGAACAGAGTCGGTGAATTTGATTTGACAAGAGAATCCCTCGATCATCTGGAGTCGGGTCCTCGTACTTCCATTTGTCATGCAATAAGGAATCCATACGCTCTTTACTCCCTCAAAAGGTCAGAACTGGGACGAGACGATCCGAGAAAAGGCCAATTCCCTAAGCCGGGAGCATCGCATAATTGGGAATTGACACGATATGGGTCGGCAGGGTTTCGCCGAGTGACGGACCGACGCCCAAGATGCTGCACGTGACTCCGGTCTGTTTCTCTAGACGGGCAACGAAGTCTTTCGCTTCCGATGTAAGCTCCACCAGTTGGGCGCCTCGGTTCCGTGCATTAAGGTAATCTAGCCCATTGATCGCAAGCCGCGTTGGTCTGTTCATGGTGACTGCTTTCTCGGCCAATTCCCAGTCGAACCTTCCCACTCTTCGCAACTTCTTGCTGACCGTCGTTATTTCATGGATCGGATGAGCATAGCCGCTCTCCTTCCTCAGAATCTCCCAAGTGATTTCGTCTTTCATCGGTCCGGCCTGTTCGCCTGCGACACGGATTGGGAATGTCCGGAGCACGAGAACAATTTCCGTGACCAAGAGTGGGCTTAGCCCGACCTCGCTAAGAAATCCAGCCGCAGTTGTATCCCGCGAGGTCACTTTCGGGTAGCAGTTGGAATGGTACAGCGACAAGCCAAAACCTTGGGTTCCTTCAACCAACACTCTCTTCCCACAATCGAGGGCTCGGTTTGCCTCCTCGCTCACGTCCGTGATCAGCCCGGCGAGCCACGCCACGTCATGTGCAACTTGACCGGCGAGCTTGACGTCAGCGTCCCGTAACGCACGCCGGGCCACAGCGGAGCCGACGCCGCAGAGAGTGGAACTCAGCCGATCTCGGAGCCCTAGTTGCGATTCTTGGGCACGATCTCTCTCCTCGATGATCATGGCATTGCGATCCACGCCTACGCGACGAGGATTGATGCGTAGGGAGTCGAGTTCGTACTTCAAGACATCCAGGTCAATCAATGCTCCAGCCGGAATCAGCAGCCTAGTTTCCGTCCTGATGTAGCCAGTTGGTAGCTGACGCAAAAGGACCGTGGTTCCGTCCTCAACCACAAACGTATGCCCGGAGTTTGGACCACCACAACGAATGCAAATGTCGATTTCTTCTTGACGTGTGATAAAGGCGGAGATCTTGCCTTTGCCTTCGCCGCCGAATTGACCGCCGACCACAACCCAGAGACTCAATCGGCACCTCCTGACCGGATCTTCTTGAGCACAGCATCCACCTTGGAATAGAGGTCCTGCAATGACGCATCGTTATCTAGCGGAACGAATGCCCTGTCGCGTAGGGAATCAATTTGCTGTTCGACCGGATGCAAGTCTGCCCGACGAAAGTCGTCCAGTGTGGCGTATCTGCGCTGAAGCCGTCGCCAACGCATTTCCGGAGGGCTATTTACGTAGATCAGGAAGAAATGAGGGCTGAAGGCACTGTCAAGACTTTCGAAATCCAGAGAATGCCGCAATCCATCCACGGCGCAGTTGGACTCTCTTGGGACTTCCGAAATCAAGCGAGAGTTGAGTTCTGCTTGCATGCCCCCTGCCATCACTTCCCACCCGACTACCTGGAGGTGGGCCTTGCGCTCGGGATCCTTCGCACGCCAATCCGAGAGCACCTGACTGTAACGAACGTACGAAAACCCGTGCTGCGACTCTAGGTACTTGCCGACCGAGGTCTTACCCGCCCCGATTCGCCCGGTGATCCCAATGATCAGCCGATCACCCTGTCGCTGCTGAGACTCCTGGTTGGACATTGACGTGGCATTCTAAACCATCCGCCGCCGGCATAGGAATTTTGTCCAAACCCGTCGCCGCAAGAATATCGCTGAGCTTTTGGTAATTGATCCGAAGGGATCTCGGCACGATCAGGTAGTCCTCGGCAACGTTCCCCAGCGCAATATAGTCGTCGGCCAAGTAGAAAAGCCCAACCAGCGCCGAAGTAATGGCATCGACCTCATCGTGTGTGACCTTGCCGTGCAGAAAGTCGCCTTTGATGCCAGCCCGAGACAATCCCCACTTCAGCTCCTCAAGACTTGAGCCTTTACGCGGAATGCCCAGAAGATCCTGAGCTGCTCCTGGATAGCTCTCAATGACCTTCAATCCCGAAGCGCGGAGCCGGTGAGTCAAACGCATTCCCCGAGTCGTTAAGCCCTTCATCGTCGGGAGCAGGCACCAAAACACCGAAATACCCATCCGCTTCAACGCGAGTTCGCACTTCCGGTAGATGGGACGGCCGCAGGGCGTGTCAGGGTCCTTCCATCCCTCGGGCAACGAAAGGGGCGAGTCGATCGACACGAGGTCCGGTCGAGACGCGACGGTCTCGTCGAAGAGCTCATCGTCCGTGCTCAAACTCTTGGTGACCGTGTCTGCCCCGTCCATCAATGCCCAACCTGTGGCTCGTCGTTCGCTGCCGGTGAGATCAATGCCAACGATCCGAGCGGCCCTGCATGCGTCCGGGCATTTCTCAAGCAAGCGCGCAACGAGGCCGCCAGGATTGCTGGCTGGAGCGACGGGCTTCCGGTGCCATCGTGCCTTCGGAAGCTCCGAGACACCTTGGAACAAAGACTTGACTGCATCCTTGCGAAACTCGGCCGTTTGCGTCGATAACTTGTCGTAGGCAACTTCCATGATTGCCTTCAGGTGTACGACGTCTTCGGTGTTGTATTGGATCAACGACTGAAGCGCACGCTTGTCGCCCCGTAGATACTTTGCCCAAAGGACCGTCGCATCATAGCCGGTGAAATCCTCAACTTCTGCCGCACGACGCAAACCTAGTTTCGCTTCGATCTCCTTTAGGCCGCCCTTCATGCCTAGTTTGCGGGTCACCCAGCGCAGGTCTATGTGAATAGGGGGAAGCCGTAGACCCGGAAATGCCACCTTCAAGAACCGCAAATCAAAACCCGCACCGTTGAACGTAATAACCACGGGATATTGCTGTAGGCGCTTCGGCAAATCCGGCAGGTTTTCTCCATCCACGAACAACTCGTACTTGCGTCCGTCATACAGCCCAACCATGGTCACCGTGTCGAACACTGTAGAGAGACCTGTGGTTTCAATATCGAGGTAAACGCAATCCTGTGCGAAATCGGGAAAGATCCGCCACGCTTCCCCTAGCGCCGACAGGCGCTCAAAAAAACCGGCGTCTTTGCGCTTGATGGCTTCGCGAGAACGAGGGATGTAATCGTCTAGTTTCTGCTGAAGGCGCGGCGAAACGTGGCCGAAACGCTTCTCGAAGCGATCCGCATCGTCCCAGGAACAGATGCCATTGGCCCAGAGCTCCTGCTCGGTCAGCCTACCGACGCCGGGAATGTGGATGAAAGTCTGCTCCAGCATAGAGCCTCGCGTTTAAGGGAATTTTACTCTTATTTTGTCGTGTTTAAGAATTATTCTTAAAAGCGACAAATTTGAGATAGATTTCTCGTTTAAGAATCCTTTGGGTTGGGGGAACAGATGAAAGTGCGTCGGGATCAGGACGAAGAGATCAAAGGAAAGATTGCAGCTGCCTTAAGAGCAGCCGTCGACAAAAGCCCGGAAAACGCTGAGGGCGTGGCTGCCAAACTTAAGATCAGTACTGCCACTCTGTACAAGTACATGAATGGCGATTTGATTCCCGGCGGACAGATCCTTTGGCGGGCTTGTGGGCACCTTCCCATCGTTCTCGACAAAGACGGGCTACATCCTCCGCGACGAGGGCGTAGCCCCAAGGCTTTGAAGGATGAAGCTCAGTACGTGCTCCCTTTCCTTAACGAATCGGTGGACGGCGAAAAGGTCAACTGTCACGTCCGTCGCAAGGACAATCAATACGTTCAGGTGAATTTGCGGATCAAACTCGCTGGATAACTTCCCTTGCACCTTATTTCATCATTTCCTCAAGTCTGCTGCGATCTGCGTGAACTGGTCTAGCGCCGCCTGCAGGTCTTCCGCGATCTCGGCGGCAATCACCTCTGGATCGGGGAGATTAGCTGAGTCTTCCAGGCTTTCGTCTTTCAGCCAGAAGATGTCCAGGCTCACCTTGTCGCGCTTAAGCAGATCCTCGTAGGCGAAGGACTTGAAGCGCTCCGTCTCACTCCGTTCGTGGCGGTTGCCGGTGTTGTAGCAAGAGACAAAATCGTCCAGGTCTCCGCGCTTCAGCGGATTGGTTTTTAGCGTGAAGTGCTCGTTCGTGCGGATGTCGTAAATCCAGAGCGTTTTCGTCCACGGGGTCGCGCTGGCTGGCTTGCGGTCGAAGAACAGAACATTTGCCTTCACTCCCTGAGCGTAGAAGATGCCCGTGGGAAGCCGCAGCAGCGTGTGAACGTCGGCCTGCTTGAGCAGTTCCCGCCGAATCGTCTCCCCGGCGCCGCCCTCAAACAGCACATTGTCGGGCACCACAATGGCCGCGCGCCCGTGAATCTTCAAGCAAGACTTCACATGCTGTAAAAAGTTGAGCTGCTTGTTGCTCGTAGTCGCCCAGAAATCGTCGCGGACGTAGGTCAGCGCCTCTTTGCTCTCATCGCCTTCCTCATTGATCACCGTAATGCTCGACTTCTTCCCAAACGGCGGATTGGTCAGCACCATTTCGTGGGCGACCGAGGGCTTCTCGGCCAAACTATCCACGCCGCCATCAATCGGGCAGTCGTCGCCGCCTACGCCGTGCAGGTAGAGGTTCATCACGCACAGCCGCGCCACGCTGTCCACCAGTTCGTTGCCCGAGAGCGCCTTCAGCTTCAAGTGCTTTTTCTGGTCACGGTCAAGTTCAAAGTGCTGGCTGACGTAGTCGTGCGCGATCAGCAAGAACCCACCGGTGCCGCAAGCTGGATCGTGGATGGTCTGGCCCGGCGCCGGCCGCATCACGTCAACGATGGCCTGGATCAGCGGACGCGGCGTAAAGTACTGTCCCGCGCCGCCCTTCACGTCGGCGGCGTTTTTCTCCAGCAGGCCCTCGTAGGCGTCTCCCTTCACGTCGGCATCGAGCGAGGTCCACTGCTCTTTATCAATCAGGTCGGCGATCAGGCGGCGCAGCTTGGCCGGGTCCTGAATCTTGTTCTGTGCCTTGCGGAAGATCACGCCCAACATGCCGCGCTCTTTGGCCAGCGTCTCCAGGATGTGTCGGTAGTGGATTTCGAGTGCATCGCCTTCCACATCCAGCAGGCTAGGCCAGTCGTAGCCCTTGGGGATGGTCGAGGGCTTGTTGAACGGCGGGCGCGTCTGCTCGTCGGCCATTTTGAGGAAGAGCAGGAACGTGAGCTGCTCGACGTAGTCTCCATACGAGAGCCCGTCATCGCGCAGGACGTTACAGTAGTTCCAGAGTTTTTGGACGATGCCGTTGCTGGTCATGATTTAGAGTTCACAGTCCTTAATCGTGGCGGCCATCTTCCGCCTGAAGTGTCTCCACAGTTCGAGATTCCAAGGCGTTGCGGCAAGACAATCTCTGTAGTCAGCTAGCGTCGCTTCCAGAGCATCGAGAAACTTGAAACAGTTCTGTAGGCGGTTGAGATATGAAGAGGTCATCCAAGGGACGGCTGAAGTTTAGTCGCCATCCACCAACCGTCTCGCCTTGATGGAGGAGGCCACATCGCACATACTTCCAGAAGTCGTGCTTGCGCTTGCGAAATACGGCGAAACGATCTTCCCTTTGAAAGAAAAGCATAAAAGCACGTTCACTGAGTCCGCTTGTTGTACACCAGCCCTCACGAAAAGCGGTCAAGCCCTCAATGCATAGGCAGCACGCGGCCATCATCAAAAATCCGTTTTCCTCGCCCCTGGTCACAGCCTTTAGCGGTGCGATATAGCGTTCGATGAACCGTTCATACACGAATTTTGACAGACCCGGCCGATCTTGCTCATCTTCTATTTTGCGATACTGCTTTACCCTGACCCGAGTCGACAACCAGACTTCACCCGCAAGGTCAGGCATTCGTCAGTCGCCATACTTTAAGCCTGGCTTCCCCTTCTGGCAGTTCGGGCAAAGTCGTTCGTGGATATCGGTGCCGTTTGCGCCGTAGTTGCAGCCGCACAGCGAGCACGCAAGTTGATAAACGTATTGCAGATGGTCACTGCCGGGTTTCTGGGTATTGCGGATCGTGACCTGCCCATTTCGATTGACGTATCCGGTCTGAGTCGTGGGTGCAGTGCTCATGAAACCTCCACTGCGGCTGTCGGTTTCTTCATTCTCGGAATTCTCTTAGCTGCCCCGGCCTTTGAAGCACGTTCGCCGCGGATGCGCTCCAGCAACGCCGATGCAGGCTCATCGTTGGGATCTTGCGGCACCAGCTTGCCTTCGAAGGCGCACTTTAGGATGGATTGGCGTAGGCGGTCGGCCCTAGCTATCTCAGTCTTGACCGATTTCTCAATGTCGTCGATTTCGGACAGCCTCCGATCTACCTCGTCGACAATTCGCTGCTGTTCAGACAAAGGTGGCAACCCAAATTGGATCCAAACCATTCGTGTGAGTCCCAGGTCTTGATTTCCGACGCCGTGAGTAAATTTCCGAGATTGCGAATAACATAGCGGAGAGTTCAATGCATGCTGAACATAGAAAGGAGCGACGCTGTTAACCAACTTCAGCACAGCGACGTGGACCCAGACACTGAATTCGATGTCGTAGGTGTTCACGCGGGCTATGCCCGTCGTACCACCCTTCGTGTAGAGGAGGTCTCCTTTTTCGGGACGGCAACGCTGGATCAACTCGCTGTGAAGCTCGTGAGAAATGTACTTTGCTGCAGCGAAATCGACACCAGAGGGCCTCACCTGTCCGCCAGTGATAAACGGTACTCCTGTATCGGAATACTTGGGACTGTAGTGCGGGCCGTCCTTAACCGACCATGATAACTGGCCGAGGTTTGCCCATGCCCATCCCTCAGTTAGTGCGAGGTGATCGGTCAGTTCAGGCGGTTTGGGCTCTCTATACTTCTTCTTCCAGTCATCATCTGCCGGCGGCTTGCCAGCGGTGTGCATTTTAGCGCGTTGGTCGGCTTCCCACTTGGCGCGACGCTCTTTAAGGAGGCGGGCGAGGAGTTGCTCGCCCGTTTCATAGCTGTGGCCCTCCTTGCGGGCGAGTTCTGCCTCGGTGGGGACGAGTCGTCCTTCGCAGGCCGCCTTGAGCACCGCCGCCCGATAGCGCTTCAAGTTGACCTGCACGCGCTTGAGCGCCGCGACCGCCGCATCCAGCCGCGTGAACTGCTTCTCGATTTCAGCGACGATACGCTGCTGCTCGACCGCTGGAGCAAACCGGAACGGCAAGAACCGTAATTTCTCGGTGGAAACATTGGATATGTTGGTGGTCGTGGAAGCAGTGCTTCTGATCGCGGACTGGTACTCCGCCGCGGCCACTTGGTAATAGACAAATTCGGGCGCAAGATTACCTGAAGGTCGCAGCAAGGAAATGAAGGCGCCTAAGGTCGCACGACACGGCACGTGTCGAACAGGTGCTACTTTGCCAACGAGTTCTAGACTGTTAGCGGTCGAGATCAGGATGTCTCCAAGTCGAACTTCTTGTTCCTCTCGGCGCATATGTCTTTCGGGAACGTACCAGAGATCGGTCCACTCAACATCGCGCTGTACATTTGTGGTTCTCAAGCAGGCAATCAGGCCATCATCCGGCTCGAACTTCTTGTCTCCCGAGGGGAAAGATATGCCGCGAACGATCTCGACGGCATCATCCAGAGATCCCGACGTCCAGTTGTCTGGTAGGCCATCGTTCACTCGACCAGCACCTCATTCAATTCCTTCAAGATCGGCTCCAGATCATTTCCGAACACCTGATAAGCCTTGCCCAGTCCGCCGCGCTGCACGAAGGGTTCGTACTCGAAGTCATCTGATTCAATCGTCAGGCTGGCGGCGACGTGATCGCGGATGGCTTCCAGCCACTGCCGCTGCTCGGCGGTGAACTTGCGGCCATTCGATTCCTGCTGGGCCATCCACTGGGCAAAGTTCTTGTGGACATCGTCGCGGAACGGGTGCAGGTCGCTCTGCTCGCGCATGGCGAAACGCACCAGCGAAACCAGGTCGGCAAGGACTCGCTGCCCCGAGCCGCGCACCTTGGAGAGGTCGAGCGCCTGGTAAGCCTGCCAGAGGCGGTCGGCGGTCCAGGCGCGCGGCGGGCGCTCGATGGCTTTGGCCAGTTCGTCAATCTGCTTGAGTGTGAGCCGCTGCCGGTAAGGACGGCTGTAGAGAATTTGCAGCGCGGTGATTTCGTTCTTGTTCTCCCGGATGAATTGCTCGAATGACTGAACGATGCTCTGGGCTTTCTGCTTGGCCGCGGGATCGTGCCCCGCGGAGAGAAGCTGATCTTTGCTGACTGTATCAATCGTCTGCTCGTAAGAACGGCGGATTTCGACCAGACGGTTGCGTAGGTTGGGATTGGCAGCAATGGGCTGAGCCGCTTCCTGAATAAGCTTGGCAGCGGCATGTTTGATTTGCTCGGGCGACGGCGGGTCCGCGCCGGTCGCTTTCTTTGCCGCTTCAAGCTGGGTATCGGGATCAAGTGCTTCCACGATGCGGCTGGTGATGTGCGCCAGAGGTTGGCCGGCAGCTTCGCTGATCTGCTTGCGGTCGTCATCATTCAGTTCGCGATCGAGGCGGGCCAGACGGGAGGCAAGAGAACTGAGCACGTCCGGCTCCCAATTGCCGAAAGAGACGGCTTCAAGCAGCTTCTCGAACGAGACAGTTCGTTTGCGCTCTAGCGAGCGCGTGTCCGACATGTCTCCTTCGCACAAACCAACAGCGTCCACAATGATGAAGATGGTCTTGAATCTGGCATCGGGCGTGACGGCTTGCAGTTCGTCTGACTCGATCACCCGCGTGCCGCGTCCTTTCATCTGCTCGAAGAAATTCCGGCTGCGCACCGAGCGCATGAAGAAAACAATTTCCAGAGGCTTGATATCCGTTCCAGTGGCGATCATGTCGACGGTGACGGCGATCCGTGGATTGTAGCTGTTACGGAACGAAGAAAGCAGGTGCTCCGGCTTGGCGCCCGTATTGACCCACGTCACCTCTTCTACATTGCTACCGTCTTCCCCTTTCTTCTTGTTGACCACTCGCGCCGTTCCGGTCCGATACGTGATCTTCTGAGCGAAGTCGTTCCCTTTACCAAACTCTTCGCGCACGATCTGCACGATGTCGTCGGCATGGCTGTCGTCCTTGGCGAAGATCAGGGTCTTAGGAACCTCGGTACGTTCCGGAAAGATTTCGGTGAACAGCCGGTCGCGAAAGGTTTGGATGATCGTGCGAATCTGATCTCTCGCAACCACGCTGCGGTCGAGTTCATTCGCTGCGTACGTGAAATCGTCATCTAGTTGTTGCCAGCGTACCTTGCGCGTGAGCTTATCTCGTTTGTCGACGTAGAAGCCTGCATCCACTTTCGATCCGCGCTCGCTGATTAAAGTACTGATGCGATAGACCTCAAACCCGACATTCACGCTGTCAGCGACCGCCTGTTCGTGGCTGTATTCCATGACCAGATTCTGATTGAAGAATCCGAGAGTCTGCTTCGACGGCGTTGCGGTCAGGCCGATGATGAACGAATCGAAATATTCGAGCACCTGGCGCCACAGGTTGTAGATGGATCGGTGACACTCGTCGGTAACGATGAAGTCAAACGTCTCGATCGGAAGGCTTGGGTTGTAGCTGACCGGCACAGGCTCATTGTTCAGGAGCGAGGTTTCGAAGCCGGACTGTTCCTCCAGCCCCGGATCGATTTCTTTTCCTTGGAGCATGGCGTAAAGACGCTGGATGGTGGTGATGCAGACCTTGCTGATATCGTCTAGCTTGTTCGATTGCATCCGCTGAACGTTGTACAACTCGGTAAACAGACGATTCTCTTCCGGTGTGCGGAACTTCTGAAACTCAGCTAGGGCCTGGCGTCCGAGATTGCTGCGGTCCACAAGGAACAAGATACGCTTTGCCCCGGCATGCTTGATCAACCGATAGATAAAGTTGCAGGCCGTGAATGTCTTGCCCCCACCACTAGCCATCTGGATGAGAGCACGAGGACGGTCCGCGGCGAGGGACTTCTCAAGGTTACGAAGAGCGATGATCTGCGCTGGCCGCAGTCCTTGAGTCATGAGTTCCGGACTCTTGCGTAGCTTCGCCCGAAGCGTCGAGCCAGGATGCTGAAGCTCTTGCGTGAGCCATTGGTCTAGCGTCTCGGGGCGATGAAAACTGAAGACGCCGCGGCTGCGGGCATCGGGCTCCAGAAGATTGGTGAAGCGAGTTTCTACGCCTGTGCTCTGGTATTGGAAAGGCAGCGGTCGGCGAGGTGTCGTTAGATTGTCTGGCACACCTTCACTGTACTTTGTTGTTTGCAGCTCGACGCCAGTAAGCGTGTCCCCCTCTTTCTTGGCCTCCACGACTCCGATGGGCGCTCCGTCAACGAAAAGGAGATAGTCAGCTTCCCCATGGCCGGACTTCAGCGGGAATTCCCCGACCGCTACGCCGCGACCAGCTGACAAGTTCGCGGCGCGCTTGTCCTGGACCATCCAGCCAGCATCCATCAGCAGCTTGTCGATGTTCTCCCGCGCCCGATCTTCCGGGGTAATAGGCATACGAAAGGCAAACTTTATAGATTAGACAACGGGGGAAAACGCATTATCGCACATCTTAGCTGCTTGGTTCGGAGTGAGAGATTTCGGTGCCAATTTCGTGGAATCTGTAAGCGCATGCCGGAAACCTTTCTCCGCACCTTTAAAATGTTAGGACTCCGCGCTCGTATTGCGGTAGAGGCTAAAATCGCGCCAGGAGTTTACTGGCGTCATGCGATACACCAGACGCGTGACTCCGAGAAGCCTCATTCTTCCTCCACTAGTTGAGCAACCATCCAGGGTACGAGCGCGCGCCAGCCTCTGCGGCTTCAAGGCGAAGCCTGTGGTACGTGCGCCGGTGCATTCCTCTCGGCTTCCAGGGAAACGGTGCGTACATATTTGCCGTGCCCCCTAGTCGAACCCTTATAGCCTGGGCCTTGCTCAATGCCCGCTCCCACGTTTGTGCTCGTTGGCTGGTGTACACAAGCTGGTAGCAGTGCCGACAGGCAAAGAGGGTTCCAAGGTAGAGAATGGCGACACGCCGCCCACAGCCTCTCGCGGGGCAGAGAAACCAAGCCCTTTCACCACCATAGTTGCACGAAGTCCATTCAAGCCAAACTGGGTATTGTTCGGTGTGCCGGGCTTCTTCATTGCTCTCGCGATGCCCATAGGACAAGATCACCCGGCCGGGCTCGCTCTTCACGTTGATAGATGAGACCACTTCGCCGTCCTGCGTCCACTGCCAGACGAAGAATTGGCCTCCGGCTAGAAGCCCGTCTCGCTGCCAGCGCCGCACATCCAACTGGTAGTAGCAGGCGGTCGTTTTCTTGATGTTGCCCCAGCGTCGTCCGCTACCGTAACCGCCCATTTCGCGCCCCCCTTTGGACTTAATGATTTACCGAAATCATAAGGCAACTGATATTGTTGCCGCTGGTGATTTCGTTGTTTCCGTAGGTGCCCGGCAGATGCAACCGAGTTTCGCCTGTGCGTAAGGCTCGATTGCGAACCAAGCGTATCATACAGGCGTTTCGCAGGCGATTTCGTGTCCCCAACCAGGTTTCATCGGAAGTGGCTCTAGGGAGATAACCAGAATTCGACTCCTTTTGACAATAATAGCGAAGAGTTAGTCTGGTGCCAGGAACCTGGTTGGGTCGCGCCAATGAAACACGGCCCATCGGGACGTTTCCGACACAGAGCTGCGAGGAAAATTCCGATGTCCGATTTGCCTGAGAGTGGAGAGTCCGGGTCAACGTCAACTACGGCAACACCTTCGCTAGTGAGGGAGACTCACATACGTGAGCAAACGGAGGCATTCCTGCAGCGGCTGTTTGAGGATCGGCCTTACCTAGAAGAGTTGTTCCGCAAGATCTGTGGCGACCAGTGTGCCGCAGAAGAATTCGGCACCTTGCTCTATACCGTGTCGTTGATTTCGTCTTTTCGAGCAGATCCTAAGTATTCGTCACCAGGGCAGGAACTTCTATTGAACAGTCGAAATATTTCGAAGGCCCAACTCAAGGCGCTGCCCAAAAAACTCCGAAACATGGCAGACATGATCGACAAAGTGAACGCGACGATTTTCGCCCCAGCAAACGACATAAAACTGGCACCCTTCGATGCCGCACGACAAATCGCCCGCGACTATATGATTCGTCGATACGAAAGCCTTCCTGGCTTCTTGCGTGTTTATTCATGCCACTTGGAGAGGTTCTCGAAGTTTTCCCGTCAAACCGTAAAGAGACTCACTCTGGGCCATGTTCTCGCTATCCAGTTAATTCGATATGTGGAAGACCGCACCGGATCGCCGCATTACGCCGATATGTCGAACCTCTTAGAACAAGGTTGGCTGGTCGCGGGACGGACGGAAAGTGCCCCAAGTTTCCTCAGCGAAGAGGGCCTAACAAAGCTGTACCAGCGCTGGGCGGACGCTATTTGTGGACCCAGGCGTACCTCACGTCAGTGAGCGCCGGTTAGCTACTGGACAAAACCCTCCCCGAAAAAAACCTGCTTTGTCCTTCCCGTTGCTGGCAGTTCCTTGAGATTGTGCTCTCACGCGCACGACGCGGCAGGGAGGCAAATATGCCGGAACAGATATTGTTCAGCAAGCGCCAGGCTGCACAGGTACTCTCGATCTCGCTCCGCACCTTAGACAAGCTCATCCTCTTGAAAAAACTTCCCGTCCACAAGATAGGGAGGCGGGTTCTTATATCGCGACTGGCAATCGAGCGGTTCGCAATTGGCGGTGAGCTATGAATAGAGAGACGTCATCAACGATTTGTGGGCGCAGGAGGGGCATCGTGGAGAGGGCACCCAATGCCTAGAACTAGAACCCGCAAAGAGCGAGAACTGCCGGATCTGTGGCAGATAGCCTTCGATGACGAACGCAGGGTGGTCGGCGCGTGTCTGCTGTTTCCAGCGCTAATGTGCAGGTGTGGATTTCTGACACCAGCACACTTCATCAATTCAGACTGCCGTGCGGTCTGGTCGATAATGGCTGACTTCCATAGACAGGGCAATTCTTGGGACTCGGCGTCCGTGGCCAGCGAACTTGCCCGACACGGTGCCCAAGAGCCAGAAGCAAGCATAGATCGTCTCACCGATGGTGTTATCGGCACTATTGGCATTGAACGCGCTGCCACCAAAGTGTGGCAAATGTCATTAAGGTGTCGCGTCGTGAGAGAGGTGGAGAGTTTTCAGAGGTCCGTCCTGGATCCAGCCAGCGACCTGAGTCAGATCCTACGGTCAAACCGCCGTGCAATTGAGAAGTTTGCTGCTGAATTTGAGGAGATCATAGTCTTGGCTGGCCCAAATCCTGGAATGTCTCGCACGGACTCCCACGTTCTTGACGAAATCGCGGCCTTTGTCCAACGCTTCGTGGTTCTAGGCAGATCCGAACTTCTGATTATTTCGCTGTGGATTGCACACAGCTGGGCCATTGAGGCCAGTGAGACTACGCCATATCTTGCAGTCACCTCAGCAGAGATGCGATCGGGCAAGACCCGCCTGCTAGAAATATTGGACCTGCTGGTCCGTAAACCTTGGCAGACCGGCCGGGTTAGCGCTGCAGTTCTTGCTCGAAAGATCGAGAGTGATTGTCCCACTCTGCTTCTTGACGAATGGGACGCCACGGCCCGAGGTAACCAGGAGTCTGCGGAGACATTGAGAGGCATTCTGAACTCCGGATACCGCCGCAGTGGCAAGGTCTCTGTGTGCGGACCCAAGGCCGCGGACTACAAGCCGACTGACTTCCGAGTCTTCTGTCCCAAGGTGATTGCCGGTATTGGGAAGCTGCCAGAAACCATTGCCGATCGGGCGATACCCATCCGTCTGAAGCGGAAGGCTCCGGGAGAGAAGGTCGACCGCTTTCGGGCAAAGCTAGTGTTGAGCTACGCCAGCAGCCTCAAGGCTCGATTGGTGTCCTGGGTCAACGCCCATCTGGAAGAACTGAAAGAATCACGCCCGGCACTCCCTGAGTTTCTGTCTGACCGGCAACAGGATGGCGCCGAACCACTGCTAGCCATCGCGGACGCGGCAGGTGGCGATTGGCCATCTCGGGCGCGAATAGCACTCCTGGAGATTTATTCGAGCTGCAGTGCAGCAGATGAGAGCCTCGGAGTAAGCCTCCTGTCGGACATACGAAATATATTCTACGAAAAGGATGCGGCGGACCTGCCTTCCAAAGAGCTGGCGGATGCTCTATCGAAGATCGAGGGACGGCCCTGGCCGGCCTGGGATCATTCGGGTCCAATTACGCCGAATGCGCTCGCTCGCCTCCTTGCACCGTTCGACATCTTTCCTCGTAACCTACGTATTGGCCGTTCGGTCGTAAAAGGCTACAAGCAGGTATGCTTCAGCGAAAGCTGGAGTCGTTATTTGACACCCCTTGCGTCAGTATCGGGTCCTACAGACGCTACACCGCTACGAGATGCGAAAAAATTGAACGAAATTCAACTGACCAAGAAGCCGCCAGAAGCTGATGTAGCGATGCCGAATACGACGTTGCGACTGCATCTGGAGGGCATTGTAGCGCCGTAGCGGTTGCGCAGACCGAATAGCATGCGAACCGATCAAGAGCGTATTGAGGGAAAACACAGGCGGCACTATTGCCGTGGTTGCGGATCGCCGCTCGGTCTTGGGTTTCGGGGGCATTTCCACAAGGAATGTCTCCGGGCAGACAAACGGAGTCGCACTTGTGAACAGCGACGGAAAGAGCAGGAGCGGTTCAAAACATGGATGCAGAAACAATTTTGCCCCAAGTGCGGAGCGAGATACGGCGAAGCGGGGTCTGACCATGTGGCAGAAACACCGCGTGAAGCTTCACAACTGTGTCGGGAACGCGAACCGACGGGGAATTGTGAGACTGACACAGCGCGCCCCAGGTTAAAGACTGATTGAGAGGCGTCGCGAAAACGTAAAAGGCCTTAAATAGCGGTTTTGTGAACCGCCATACAGCGCAACTTATTGAAACAGAGGCATACAACATGGGCGGAGAACAGTTGGAGCGCAGCAACTCGACCCTGGGACCGTTTTTCGAAGTATTGACTGCGGAAGAATTGGCCACGAGGTGGCGCGTCCCCGAGTCTTGGATTCGAGAACAAACCCGATCCAGATGCGCTGACCCGATCCCGCATGTACGCCTCGGTAGGTATGTCCGGTTCTCCTGGGGTTCCCCTGACCTGAACAACTGGTGGGCTCGTCGGCAGTCGAGGACGCCACATTTTGCTTGACTGATGCATGACGCTTAGTTACTGTTTGTCGGTATGAAACACAAGAAGCTGAATCCGCACGCTCGCGCTCTCGGGAAATTGGGGGGCAAAGCTCGGACCGAGAAGTTGAGTCCGGAGCGGCGCTCTGAGATTGCTCGGATCGCGGGACTCGCGCGAGGTCAAAAACTAAGCGCCGATGAGCGCAAGCGAATTTCTGCGCTCGGTGGCAAAGCCTCGGCCGGCAAGCCGAAGACGAAACGAAAGGAGACAGTGTGAGAAGAACCAATCAGTCTGGCCACATCATGCGACATCGCGGTTGGTGGGTGCTTCGATACCGCGAGCGCGTGGGTGTGGGTGGTCAACTTATGACTGTACAACGAGCTAAGCGTCTGGTGCCTGTAGATGCACGTCACAAGACAAAAGCCAGCGTTCGACGGCTCGCAGAGCAGCAACTGGAACCGCTGAACAGAAACTCAATTCTTCCACTCAGTATTACTACGGTGGGTGATTTCGTTGCCCGCGTGTACCTGCCGTTCGTGAAACAGCAAAAACGCCCTTCCACATATCGAGGTTACTCGCAAATGTGGACCAATTACCTCAACGTACGTTGCGAGTCAGACTGGCTGAGGGAGGTAAAGACTCTCCACGTCCAAAAATGGCTTGAGGAGGTTGCCAAGGAGTACGGCATTTCCAAGACCACATTGAAACACGTGAAGAATTTCCTCAGCGGCGTGTTCCGGCACGCGGCACAGCAGGGTTATTTCGACGCTGCCAATCCGGTCAAGCTCGCTGAGATTCCTTCATTTGCGCCAAACGGTAAGGAAACGAAAGCTTACTCGCTGGAAGAAATCGGTGCAATGCTGAGGGTCCTGTCGGAACCGGCTGCGACAGTGATTGCAACCGCAGCCTACACGGGGCTTCGGTTAGGTGAACTGCGTGGGCTCACGTGGGAATCCTACGAGCAAGGGCAAGACGATGAGTCGCTCGGGCTGCTGCACGTGACACGCTCAGTTTGGCGTAGCCATGTGGGGGAGCCGAAGACCGAAAAATCAAAGGCTCCTGTACCCGTGATTCAACAGTTAGCTGAGCGACTCACTGCACATCGCGAGTTGTGCCGCAATCCATTAACGGGGCCGATCTTCGCCAATTCGCTGGGGCGGCCGCTTGACCTGGAACGGCTCTACCGGGTTGACATGAAAGATGTGCTTACTCGATCAGGAATTACCTGGGCGGGCTGGCACGGATTTCGTCGAGGTCTCGCCTCGAACCTGAACCGGCTGGGAGTAGATGACTCGGTGATTCAGGCAATTCTGCGACACAGTACTGTCGCGATCACGCAAGCCTGTTACATCAAAACTGCCCGAGTGGACGCGGTCGCGGCCATGCGCCAATTGTCCGCGGCGTTGAAGAGCTCTAACTGTTCTCCACTTTGTGCTCCAGACAAGGGGCCCAAGGTTCCGCAAGCTGTGCAGTAGTTTGTGTAAGTTCTTTTCTGCCAACCGAGTGAATGGCGGAGGGAGAGGGATTCGAACCCCCGGTACCGTTTCCGGTACAGCGGTTTTCAAGACCGCCTGTTTCAACCACTCACACATCCCTCCGAGGAAAGCTTTAATATTTTACATCGCCTGAGTGGGACTGCTCAGAAACAGGTTTATTCTTAGGTGGGGGTGGATTTCGGGTCGCCTATGAAGAACCTGTCGTTCATTTTCGTGGCCGTTTGGTTGACGCCGCTGTTCGCGCTTGCGCAGGGCCAGGGCGGGTCTGACAGCTCCAGCAATGAGGCGAACCAATCCTGGACGGCCACCACCCAGCAGCAACTACCCAGCAATCTGAATCCGACGCGGACGTCCGAAACCCATACCGACGCCGGTGGCCGGATCCTGGATAACCAGAGTGTCGAGCGTATGGGAGTGGATGGCCATTATGTGCCCTACCTGGACCTGCAGAAGGAAACCGTGAAGGTCGATGCCAACACCGTGAGAGCGGTGGAGCGGACATTTGGCAGGGATTCCGATGGCCGGAAGACACTGGTTCAAGTGACTGAAGAAGAAAAGCGCACCTTGCCGGGAGGCGAGGTAAAGGTCGTGCGCACAACCTCGAACCCCGATGCCAACGGTGCTTTGCAGATGGTTCAGCGCGAGATTCAGGACACGCGGCAGCTTAGTCCCAGTGTGACCGAGACCAAGAGCACACTTCTCACGCCCTCGTCGAATGGCGGTTTAACCGCGTCCGTGCAGACCACGGAACGCGCGACCAAGACCAGCGATCAGAGTATCGATTTTCGCAAGTCTACTCTGTTACCGGACTCCAACGGGAACTGGCAGCTGAGCGAGGTTCGAGAGGGTACGGTGAAAAACGACGGCCAGAACCGAACCAAAGAAGAGCGTGTGCTGCGCCCAGGAACCGATGGCAATCTTTCGGTAGTCGAACAGACAGTGAGCAAGCAATCCCAAAACGCTGCGGGCGAAAAACGCGACACAGTCGAGACCTATTCAAACAATCTCCCGGGAGTTCCACTGGACGGCAGCCTGCACCTCAATCAGCGGGTGACAACAATTCATCGCAAGGCTGAAGATGGGACGCAATATTCTCAAACTCAAGTGCAGCAGCGAAACCCTGCACAGCCAAGCGACAGCCTGCGAATTACGCAAGAGGCCATCGATATTGTCCGCCCCGGCCGTACGACTAGGGATACCCAGACCTTGCGATCACTCGATTCCAACGGAAACCTCGGCGTAGTCTCAGTGGATACCCGGAAACAAGACAATGCGCCCGCAGTCCAAGTCCAGATAGCGCCAGCGAAGCCCGGTCACTAGAATTCACGATAACTTTGTGGCGCCACCGTCCCGCCTGTCGTGAGGTATCGCGCCCACAGCCGGCAAGATGCTGGTGCTACCAAAATCTACTTCGTTACCGCACCGCACGCGATGCGATCGCCCGAGTTTCCCGACGGATCGGTCTTCATATCATCTTCCTTGGCATGAATGATCAGCGAAGTCCCGCCATTGCTGAAAAGCGAGTGGATATCGCTTCCATCTCCCAGATTGACATCGTTGTCCGTCACTTTCTCCGCCGCCTTACCGTCTTTGTTGACGGTAAAGTTCATCATGTCGCCGGCGTGGTGCCCTTCGGGATTCTGGAAGCCGTGCTTTTTTCCATCAGGATTGAAGTGCGGACCCGCGGACTTAAAGTCTGGACCCTCACATTTTGCGTTCCGATGAAAATGGATGGCGTGTGTACCCGGCGGCAAGTCATGCAGTTTAAGCGCAAGTCCCACGCCCTTCGCGCCTTTTCCGCTTTCCGATAAAGTAACTGTGCCCACGCTTTTCCCCTGGGCATCTTTCATCTCGACCACGGTCTTGGCCGCGCTGGAGAGCGACCAGAAAATGATCGTGAACGACACTGCTGCAAGGAACAACCGTTGGTGTTTCATGGCCACAAATTATAGCCAAGGGCGGTCTCGTACGCCATTTATCCTCACAATTGTTCTACCTTCCTCTGTAGTTCCTCCGCGATACTGGTAGGATCGCTTTCCGTCGCGAATCGAACGGGCGCTCCAATCTTTACCTTTACCTGACCCGGCCTGGTAAACTTTTTCCCTGCTTGCTTCACTTCAAATAATCCGTCGATGCGCATGGGCACGATGGGAATTTCGAGGTTGTTGGCTAACAGACCAATGCCAGCGCGGAAGGGGAGCATCTTTCCATCGGTGGTGTGCCGGCCTTCAGGAAACACAAGGACACTGTAACCGCGATCGACGCATTCTCCGGCGTAAGCAAAGCTCGCGCGGAATCCCGCTTCACGCGGCAAGGGAAATAGATTGAGCAAGGCCACGCCCAGAGCCCACTTCACCGTGTCAGAGGCTCTACCCGCGAGACCTCGTGTTCGCGGCGGAGTTCGTAATATCTCAAGCGCTTCGCCTCCGGTGGCGATCGCAAGCTTGTGCCGCAGACGCGCGGGAAGAGCGGTCAACACGAAACCTGGATCCACGTCCCCGATGTGATTGCAGACGAGCAGGACCGGCCCATGAACTCCTCGCAAGTGCTGTCGCCCCTCCACGCGAGGCCAGCCCAAAAGAAGTACAGCAGGACGCAGCAAGACGTAATGCACGGTGAGACGCAACCAGGTGATCGGCCAGCGCAGTACCCATCGCGGATAATGGTACGGCGTTCGTTGCGGAAGCCTGCCCTGTAACATACGCTCGAGCTCGCCAACTGTGTTGACGGCCGCAAACCGTGTCTCACTGAGATCGATCTGATATCGGTCTTCGAGCCCGCTCAGCAACTCCACGCGGTCGAGCGAACTGAGATTCAACTCGGATTCGAGATTCGCATTTGGTGAAAGTTGTGCGCACGATCGGCCCGTAATTCGCCCAATCAATTCCGCGAGCGGACTCGATCGCGTCTGGTTGGGAGATTTCTGCAGCAACTGCGCTTGCACCGCCTGCTGAATAACGCTGCGGAGCGGCTTCTGCGTGGAAGTGCGGGGAAAGTCTTCCTCCGGCCATACCACCCAGTTGTTCATGCGCTGGTACTCGGCCAAGGATTCGTTCGCTCGCTGCACGATTGCGTCGGGATGGGTGCTATTTTCTCGCAGGATGATCGCCGCACAAGGCTCCGCATTTCCATTGCGCGGCAAAGCGACCACCACAACGTCCTTCACTTCCGGCTGGCGGCGCAGGGCAGCTTCCAGATCGTCGGGATAGACGTTCATGCCGGCCGGTGTGACGATGACATCTTTCTTTCGTCCCTTGAAGTAGAGGTTCCCGTCGGCATCGAGTTCGCCGACGTCGCCGGTGCGATACCAGCCGTCTTCGCTCGCAACCGGATTAAGATCCGTTCCATTCCAATAGCTTGCGGCGACGCCGCCTCCGCGCACCAAAATTTCTCCGTCCGCACCCAGTTTGATTTCACGTCCAGCGAGAACTTTTCCAATCGACCCCTTGCCCAACCGAAAAGGATGGTTCACGCTTATTAGCGAGGTGGTCTCGGTCAGGCCGTAGCCTTGAATGGCAGCGTATCCCAGGCGTCCCCAGAACTCTTCCGTGTCGCGGTCGAGAGCGGCGCCGCCGGAGATGAAGGCCCAGAACTTCCATCCGAACTGGCGATGGATACGTCGGAAGATCCACCAACGGTGCAGGAAGTGTTTGCCTTCGGCGACACGGAACTCTTGCCGGAATTGCTCTGCACTGCCTTCATCTTCGAGATCGCCTTCGATCTTTTCTTTGAGGGATTGCAGCACGCGCGGCACCGCGACCAACACCGAAACACGCTCGCGACGAATGGTCGCGATCATCTCGGACGGCTTAAACGAGTCCTGGAATATCACCGTGCCGCCCATCAACTGCGGCAGGAAGATTCCCAGAAATTGCCCGAAGACATGGCTGAGCGGCAACAGATTCAAGAAGCGAACTGGATGCACCCATCGTTCGTACTTGAGATATTTCTGGATCTCCACTTCCAGCGGCGCGATATTGGCGAGGACGTTGCCGTGCGTAATCACGACTCCCTTGGGCTCGGCGGTCGTGCCGGAAGTGAAGACGATCTCAAGCGCGTCAGCGAGTTCGATTTCGGCGGGCGGGCAGGCTATTGGCGAGTGGGCTCGCAAGGTGTCAACTAAATCCTCCAATGTGAGCGCCGGGATCGACTCCTGTACATGCTCTCGTGAGCACACCAGCAACTTGGCGTTTACCTGCTGATGCACCCGCAACGCAAAATCAGGCGTGCCCGCATCGTCCATTGGGACGACCACAACTCCGCGCAAAGCGCACCCAAGAAATGCCGCTACCCACTCCGCCGAGTTCGGTCCCCACAGCAAGATGCGATCGCCTTTGGTGATCGCGCGCGCATCCAGTTCGCGGGCAAACTGAAACGCGAGGTCGGCGACTTGCCGGTACGACCAACGTACAGTGCGATATCCACGGCGCTGTACGTAGGCAGTGTCCTGCCCTCTTCGTAGAAAATGATCGAGGTACTCGACAACCGAGCAACGCTCCACGTGAATGATGTTAGCGCCTTAAAGGGTTCTGCTTGTGAATGAGATCTGAAAAAACAGCTGGCAGCGCTTCACGCGTACGCTTCAACGTGAAGACTAGCGATTCTCTCGGTATGCTGCTGACGAAGGGACGAATGAGCCAGCCAAGTCCGTCGGGGATATCACGAGTAAGAGAGATGGCTTCGAGTTGGACGTATACACCCCCATCGCGCTCGCAGAAATGCCAATAAGAATTGAGCCTCCAGAGAAAGCCGCTATCGTTCCCAACCGGCTTTTCATGCTCGCTCGACTCTGCCGGACCGACCACTTCTGTCACTCGGGTGCTGTAGGATCGGCTGTAAGCGCGTGTCGAGTCCACGTGGACGTAGTTCACATCGTATTCCGTGTCCAGAACAACAGTGACAATTTTCGTCTCGCGCAAGCGAAGGAAGACTTTGAAGTCATCGCCGTTGTGTTGGATCAGCTTTGATCGGAGTACATGTGGGGAATAGATTCGCGAATGCTCGTCATAACTCTGTAAGAGCGCGAGGGTCTGCTTAATGTTAACTCCCGGAATAAAAACGACGGCCAACCAATGATGAATGAGGCCTCCGGGAACTCGAACGGGCTCTCCGTGTTCAAGCGTCTCCAGCCTCTGGGTTACGATTTCTCCCTGCTTCAGGCGCTCGGACACCGCTTCCCGTTGCTGGATCGGTAGCCCGTCCACCCACAAGAAAGGCCGAGACTGAAGATCATTTTGCATGCGCTGCTCGCTTAACTGCGTATAACGATTGAAGGCAGCGCTGGTTTCCGGCTTCACTTCAACAGCGCGACTTGGGCAAACAGTGAGCAAGACGACGGCGATTGCCAGCGATGGATAACGGTGCATGAAAACCTCCTGGGTTAAGATGTTCCAATGTCGCCAAACCACGAAAACGGGATCTTCCGCTTTGGTACTTATGAGGCGGACCCGGACTCGGGGGAACTGCGCAAATCCGGTGTCCGCTTGCGTGTGCAGGAGCAACCATTTCAGGTACTGCTTGTGCTGCTGGAGCGGCCGAGCGAAGTGGTCACGCGGGAAGAGTTGCGCCAAAAGCTCTGGCCGGCCGATACATTTGTTGATTTCGATCATAGCCTCAATACCGTAATCAATAAGCTCCGCGAAGCTTTGAGCGATTCGGCAGCCAACCCCCGATTCATCGAAACCTTGGCGCGGCGGGGATATCGATTTCTGGCTCCCGTTGAATTTATCCAAAGGCAGACTCCACTCGGGCTCTCGCCAGCGACGTCTGCGACGGTCCCAGCGCCGGCGAGCATTTCTGAGGAGCCAGCGTCCACCGGAACGCAAACTGTCTCGGTTCTGACCCGCATCGAGGATGTTCCCGCAGTTCGACGCAAGTATGTTCGTGTGCTCTTCTTCCTGATTCAAATCATGTATTTGAGTTTCTACATCGCGGCCTTGGCTCGGTTGACGAGAGTGCACGAACTCCTTGAACGGACGCTCGGTTATCCGGCCTGGGCTATGACGTTGCTGGTTATCTCCGCAGTCATAGGTCTGCCAATTCGCTTGTACCTGACCTCGGCCGTCGTATTCGATCTTTCCGAACTGGGTGACAAATTCCATAGGCTCTTCCCCGTGACGTTTCCACTCGATGAACTGTGGGCGCTGTCCCCATTCCTCCTGTCGCCCCAGATCGGAGTAGGCTTGGCGCTGGCTGCAACTGCTGCGCTCATCTACGTTCCTTTCGCACAGCGGACACTGCTTCTAATGGGAGACCGTCCGCAGCCCGCCGATTCTGTGTGACTACCCTTTGGAGCGACATGAACAGGCAATAGAAATACCCATCGGTCGCTGGCGAGAAAGTTCCCCACCGAGCAGGCGGCTATGGCTAGCAGATTTGCGACGAGCATGCTCATGCCAAAATGTCCTACCAACCACCGCATGAGCAGTAAGCTGCCAAGGATCGAGATAGCCCCATTGCTAAGGTGGAAGCGAAGCAATCGGACGCCAGTCTCTGCCAAATGCGAGGCGCCGCGGTCACTCCAGGTGAATCGTTCATGCCACATGAAATTGTGCAGCACGGCTGCCTCTACCGCGAGGCCGGTTGCCCACAAGTAATCGAGGCCGAGCACCGTCAGTTCTCTGAGAGTTGCAAGCTGAACCACGATACCGATGGCGCCCACCAGAGCGAACTTCGCGGGACGCTGAATCTTGGAGCGCCAGACAAAAGATTCGAGACCGCGTTTCGAGGTCCCGCCGTTCATGAAATCCTTTCCTCGCGATAGAGCGTTCTGGTGTGCTGAATCGCAGACACCACGAGCATCAAGGCCATTCCTCCGATGCCGATAGCGCCTCCAACATCCAACAAACGCAATCGCGCGCCCAGCACTTTCGCGGTTGGCCAACGGAACAGCGCCAAGTTGCCGGCGGCCAGCAACAGGCGGATTTCCGTTGGGCCAAACTTCCAGTACGACAACTGGAATCGACCGAGGGTGTAAGTCGCGAGGTAGGCCTCGATCGAGAGCATCAGGAAGGCAATGAGCATTCCCAGTGCGATTGCCGGGTGAATGTATCCCGACAGCGCAAGCCCTCCCATCAAGAAAAAGGCCGCGAATGTATCGACAATGTGGTCTACGTAGAACCCGTAACGTGGCCGTTGGCAATTTCGTACGCGGGCCAAAGTTCCGTCCAGACTGTCGCCGAGCCAGTTCAACGCAAGAAAGACGATGCCTGGCAACAGGGCGTAGTGGTTCCATCGTGCCAGTGCGTAGCAGACTCCAGCCAAGCACTGCGCCACGAATCCAAGCAGCGTAAGATAGTCAGAGTTGATCCAGCGCGGCGTACGCTCCGCCAGCCATAACAGGGTTGATTTTTCCGCCGCCGCTACGAAACTTTGCTGCAGCCTGGTCGCGGGAATGAAAGCCAGGTGTTTTTGTTTTACTTGCGGGCAGGTTTGGGTGAACATTGATCTCGCCTCCGAGTCAGGGTATTGCGAGACCGAATCTGCAACACGATCACGGATGAGATCAATGCAGCGGCACTCAACCCCAGGACAAAGAAAGATCACCAGCTAAACTGTTCAGCGGACAAGGCCTTTCATGAACCCTCACTTCTTGTAGGAGGAATCTTTTGTAGGGAAGACTATTCGCGTCCCACACCCAATGCGTCGGCTACGCGGTTGATGTAGTTGAACCAGGACGCTATCAGTGTGATTTGCAGGATTGCTTTATCGTCAAATCCGGCCGAGCGCAGGCGATCATGGTCGTCTCTCCAGATTTTGGTGGCATCTTTGGTGAGTTTGACTACGTAGTCCAACATCACTCGTTCTTGATCGGTTATAGGAGCGGTGGTGTAGTCCCTCTTCAGGGCCTCGACCAGGGCTTCGTCCAGCGTCACCCGACGCAGAAACTCTGCGTGTGAGTCGATTCAATAAACGCACCGGTTGGTCACGGAGACCATCGTGGTAATCATTTCGTGTTGACGGCGGCTTAGCGGTAAGTCTGGAGACATGAGTACGCCAAAGGTGGCGAAGGCGTGGTAGAGGGCTTCAGGAATGAGGCTGTGAGATGCGACGATCTCTGCTCCACCGCCCTCCGCAGGGTGCACCGGGGTGGCGTACTCCATGGGATATAGGTTCTTCTGAGCTTCCATGGCGTGGCGCAGTTTGGCTTCAGCTTCTGACTGCGGGGCTTCGGGGAACGGGACAGTCCGGATCCAAGTCATAAAAAACTTGCCTCGAACGGGTATTTTTCCTTACAATTCGTGGCCAGTTACGCTATACGAGACTGCGGCCGTGTGCCAATACTCGAATTGTATTACTTGAGGATCAGGTCGCGTCTGCGCCCGCATGGAGGAAACCGTCGATGAGCATCGTGGTGTGGAAGGTCATGCGCCAGTTGCCCAAGCCGTTGTTGCTGGTGTTGCTGTTCTTTGTGCTCGCCGCAGTATGCCGGGCTTAGCGGGAACCTCATTGATCCCGGTTCACCAGAATTGAACTAGGTAGGTATGCGCTGAAATTATCAATGCGCTGCCAGAGTTGTCACTCTTGTTGTCACTCTTGATGACAGGCGCGGAGAGCAGTAGTCACGCCACTCTTCGTGGCATCACCTGAAAATTGTTTCTGTCGTGTGCATAAATTTGCACGTTGACACGTCGAGCTTTATCGACTAAAGTTCGGACGCTCTACTACCGGGCATCGTTCTTGCTCCAATCGGGTCCGATTAGTGCTGAGCCTGCTGGGCTACAACCTGAGCATTGGTGTGGCAATTCAAGCCCCCGACGGCTGAAAGGTTGGCCGGTTGGTTAAGGTATCTAAGTGAACTTGATTCGAGCGTCCTTCATTCCCCACTGTCTCTTTGTCTGTTTTGTAGCTGCGGTCAGCTGCGCCCAACAACCTGCCAATCCAATCCCCGCAGCCTCGTCAGCAAGTTCAACCTCTGCGCCGGCGAAGAAGGATTCTGCCGGCAGCGAACGCGTGGTCCTCAAAGTTGGAAACATGCAGGTCACACAGGGAGAATTCGAGTCCCGGATCAACGACATCGAACCCCAAGGCGGCGACCCCGACGAAAAAGGCGCCACCGAAAAAGATCGTAAGCGGCTCGGCGATGACTACGCCTCCGTGCTCATGCTTTCGCAGCAAGCCGTTGCCAACCACTTGGAATCCTCGCCCGAAGTTGCCCGCCAGTTAGCTGTCGCCCGTATGCAGGTACTGTCCGACGCTGAATTCGCCAGCCTTATGCACGAGGCGAAACCCAGCTTTGAAGAAGTGAGCCAATATTATTCCGCGCACCTGGCCGACTATGATCAGGTTCACATTCGGCGACTGTTCATCTGGAAGCAGAAAGACAAAGGCGGGCCGGCTTTGAGCAGGGAGGCTGCCAAAGAGCGCGCCGAGCGGGTTTGTCAGGCATATGCGGCGGGAACGGGCGCGCAAAAACTGGCAGACGTTCTCAATAAGTCCGGCGACGGGATGCTTGATGTCGAGCCGGTCATGTTTCCCCGCGGGGAATTGAAGCGGCATATGGAGACGGTGGCGTTCGGGCTCAAAGAGGGCGAGTGGGGCGAGGTTGAAGATACTCCGGCTTCCCTTCTCTTGATTCAGTTGGTGAAGCGTGACCGTCAACAAATCGGAGAGGTGTCTTCGTATATCGAAAAGGATTTGCAAGCCAAGAAGATGCAAGCGCTGTTGGACGACCTGAAAAAGAAGGCCGGTATCTGGATGGACGAGCAGTATTTTGGGACAGCGGTGGCTCCTGTCCCGGACGCGCAGCGGCGAGCTTCCAACCCACCGTCGGAGCTTCACAAATCAGCAAATATGGGGGACAGCAACAAATGAGGAACAACAGAAGTAGGATGTTCTGCTATTTTGCGCTTCCAGTGCTGTTACTGGCGGCATGCGTCGTTCACCCGTCACTGGCCAGCGCGCAAATGACTTCCGTCGGCGTTGACTGCTCACAAATTCAAGCCTATCAACTTCTGAAACAGGATAACCTGGGTGCAGGCCGAGTCCTGATTGAGTGCGGGATCGTGCGAGGAGGGCAGCCTTCAACGGGCACCGCTACCAAGCCGCCAGCTCCCCCGAACATCCGGGTCAGCAACCGGGCGTGTAGCAGTTCCTCAACCTGTACCAAAAGCGAAAGCATGGTCTCTGCAAGCACCAAGAATAAAGGTCAGACCATCGTGGCCAACTATAACGACTCTACCGGCACAGGCTCAAGCTATTCCGGTACGTCCTACTCAACCGATGGGGGCGCAACCTTCCATGAGATTCAGCCTCCGCCATTTGAGAATGGCCATAGCTTTAACGCAGGCGATCCGATCGTGATTTTCAACTCTAAACTGGGCAAGTTCTTCGCCGGCGACTTGGCGTCAGGTTGCGGTGGTTTTGGCATCGGCTTGTGGACTTCCACAAATGGCAAAACATGGACCGTTGGAGGCTGCGCCCATAACGGCGGCAGCGACGACCGCGAGTCGATGTGGGTGGACAATGAACCGACCAGCGGAAAGTACGGTCGAATGTATGTTTCCTGGAACGACTTCGCCAATAACGGCGCGCTCTCCGTGGCCTACTCCGACGACGGCAACACTTGGTCTTCGCCGGTGATACTTAACTCCAACTTCATTCGCGACGTTCAGATCACAGGTTCACCGCGTGGCGCTAAGCTGTTTGAGGGCAAAAACAGCAGCGTCTTCGTTGCCGCGATGGACGAGGGTGGAGGCGCCAATAACACCCGCCAGAACTTGATGTACAAATCGCTCGATGGCGGGGTCACCTGGACCTCGGTCACACTCGGTCCGCGATTCAACCCGCCCGGGGATGCGGCCTGCTCTAGTAACGGATATTTTTGGCAGGTCAACCCCATCATCCGGCACATGGGCTGGGGCGAACCGGCCGTAGGCCCGAATGGCGTGGTTCATTACGTCTACGCTGGTGCGGGAAAGAACGGCGACCATGGGGACATCTACTACCAACGGTCGGCTGACAATGGGAAGACTTGGTCGAAAGCGATCAAACTCAACACTGACAAAGACGGTCAATTCAAAGAGCAGTGGATGCCTTCGCTCTCCGCAACCTCGGATGGCAACATCACAGCCTCTTGGTATGATCGCCGCAAGGCCACCAGCGCGTGCAACAGCGTGGGAGATCCGGGCTGTAACTACGAGCGCGTGGGCCGCCAGTCGAAAACCAATGGCACTTCATGGTTAGCCGACATTACGATCAGCACTCACATAATCCCGCAACCAGCGCAGGACGATCCCACTGTCGTTTCTTGCTACGCGGGCGATTACGATTACAACACGGCTCTTAGCGCGGCTGATTCGTCCGGGACGGGCACTGCCTATGTCACCTGGACCGACGGCCGACGTTCGGTTGGTGGCGTACACGTTCAAGACGTGGACTTCGCCAAGGTTCCCGAACCGTAGAACAGTAGTTCGAATCTGCAAAAGCGAGGGCAGCCTGGTTGGCTGCCCTCTTTCTTTTCTTACGATGCGGGGCTGGCTCCCCAGAAATCGATTCTATCTTGACCTCTCCGCTACCGCGGAGTAGCGTCTAGTCTCGGCTCTCAGAGCCGTTTCCCGGGCGAACCGGCGAGGAGAATTCATGAAGTATGGATTTCGATGCGCGGCCGCACTCTTCTTAGGTCTCACACTAGTTTCCGCTGCGTGGGCGCAATGGTCATCCGATCCATCGAAGAATCTGGCGCTCGCGAACAAGGGCAATGGCAACGATCAGGTCCAGCCGAAAGTCCTTCCGCTGTCGAATAAGGGATGGTATGTGAGCTGGTTCGATTCCGATCCGAATAGTCCGCCGCCGGTCGGCTACGACGTCTATCTGCAGCGCCTGAACCCGGGCGGAGTAGAGCAATTCCGCCACGACGGAATCCGCATTGCCGACCTGACGAATACTTCAACCGAGGATTACGGCCTCGACGTGGACACCAGCGGCAATGCTCTACTCGCCTTCCTTGATACTCGCGAAGGATCCAACCCGCAGGTGACGGCGGCTAAGATCAGCCCTGCCGGAACGGCTCTCTGGGGAAAGAGGGGAGTGCAACTCACGCGTGGATCAGCTTCGAACGCTGCGCCCAAAATTGCGGGGACCCGCGATGGTGACATCGTCGTAGCTTGGACGAGCAACAGCAACGTCGTGTTGCAAAAACTCGATGCGAGCGGCCATCCGCTTTGGGGCAAGGGAATTGTGCTGAGCGAATCCGGCTACAACTATGGCTTGGCCGACCTCCATGCCGCGGACAGTGGGTCCGTGATCGTTTCCTGGACGCGCGACAAGGGCTTTGGCACCGATCGCTATCTGTATGCCAACAAGCTCTCCACCAAAGGAAAACTTCTGTGGGGCAAGACGCACGTGAAAGTCCTGGACAGCGGCTCGCTCCAGTTTGGCGCTTTCCCATATTTTGTGCCCGATGGCAACGGCGGCGCCGTGTTCTCCTGGTATACCAGCATTCCGGCTCTGCAATGCTTTGCGCAGCATATTCGCGCGAATGGCCACGAGGCTTTCCCGCACAACGGATCGGCGGCCTCAACTAACATGTCCAACGCAAGAGTCTCACCTTCAGCCTCGTATCGCGCGGCTACGGACGAGGTATTTTTGTTCTGGACGGAAGAGGATTCCAATCAAGTGCTAAACGGAGTCTATGGCCAGAAATTTGACGGCAAGGGCGCACGCAAGTGGAGTGATTCTGGCTTGGTGGTTGTTGCCCTAGGGGCGGATCAGCAGATGTTCGTGCAGAACGTGCAGATTGGCACCGGAGCTCTGGCTTTCTGGGTGGATCAGGTTGGCTTTGGATCCTCGACGATCCAGGCAACTCGTCTGAACGGCCTGGGCAAGGTTGTGTGCCAGCAGTTCCCAGTCTCCTCGCTGCCCGCGAACAAGGCAAGGTTGTCGGCCGGCATAGTTTCCTCTGGACTCTCGGCCGTCGCTTTTGAGGATGATCGCAGTGGCAATAACGGCGTCTACATTCAGAACGTCAATCGCAACTGCTCACTCGGTCAGCTTTTTTAAGGCTGAGCTCTCGTGCGGATCAGGTCCGCCGCTGAACGCGGTCTGTGGAATGTATCAAGTTCTTGTCATTCCGGGCGCGAACAGAAAAACAGGTGTCTCGACTTTGCCAGCCATCCGCATTCGCGGATGATCCTGTCATCGGACTGGACCCAAATGGCGGACCACGCGGAGATTTTTCATCGACTCTGGTGGCAGCCGCAGGTAGAATGAGCGACGCTAGCGGTGTCGCCACACTCCTCCCA
>Ga0210410_10000318_pt1 | contig 58840 bp, 46 predicted proteins | sample IncBWC4MmetaG_FD_161058 | JGI IMG/M metagenome (GOLD analysis project Ga0210410, IMG submission 161058) | Forest soil microbial communities from Barre Woods Harvard Forest LTER site, Petersham, Massachusetts, United States - Inc-BW-C-4-M | ecosystem: Environmental > Terrestrial > Soil >...
GGCCACCTTCAGGTGGCCCCTCCTTGTTTTTTGGAGTTCGGCGGCTCTGCCACCGCTTTTGCAGGGTCAGCTACAACAATCAACGCAGTTGGTAGGCCCGTTAACCTAAAGGAGGGCAGGACGATGGAAATCCCAGATCAGCACGGGTCAAGGAACATCGGCCACCAATCCCTGCCTTCTTTACAGCGTCGCCGGCTCCATCGCCGGCGGCTCCTTCTCCACGCCCTTCCATCCCACGGGCCGCCCGCTGACCGCTTCTTTCACCGACCGGAAAAGCACGATGTACATCAGTTGCCGGTAATAAAATCTCTGCAGCAGCACGGGAATCAGCAGCGTCCAATCCTCGTGCCTTTCCAGCGCGAACGCGATCACGCACGTCAGCACGTCGATCAGCAGGAATCCCAGGAAAAACACCACAGAGCGCTGCACGTCCTCCGTCGTCCACAAATGCGGTATCTGCGTGACGCGCAGCCCCGCCAGTCCCCAGAGCAGCAGGCTGCCCAGAAACAGCAAGTCCAGCACGGGCGACACTAACGGCAGCAAGATTTGGAATACAAAAATGTTTGGCAATGCCACCCATCCCAGCGTCCCGTATTTCGGCCGGAACAGCGTGTCGCTGTGCTTCCAGAACGATTGCAGTGTTCCAAACGTCCACCGGAATCTCTGGCGAATCAGTTGCCCAGGCGTCTCCGGAGCTTCTGTCCACGCAAGCGCCTCTTCATCGTAAGTCACTCGCCAGCCCAGCCGCCGGATGGCGATCGTCAGGTCCGCGTCTTCCGCCACCGTATCCGCTGTGATTCCCCCGGCCGCCTCAATCGCTTCCTTTCGCCACGCGCCCAGGGCTCCCGGCACCACCGTGATGCAATTCAGCAGATCAAACGCCCGCTTCTCCATGTTCTGGCTGGTGATGTATTCCAGCGCTTGCCAGCGCGTCAGCCATCGCGAACGGTTGCCCACCTTCACGTTTCCCGCCACCGCGCCAACTTTCGGATCAGAAAAATGCCGCAGCAGCTTGCGGATCGCATCCGGCTCAATTTCCGTGTCCGCGTCAATCGTCACCACATATTCTGTCTTCGCCTGCGAAAGTGCGTTGTTAAGAGCCGCCGCCTTCCCTCGGTTCACCTGGTGAATAATCTGTACGGAGCGGTGTTTGCCGAAGTTGTTCTCCAGCAGCTCCAGCGTCCGGTCCGCCGAACCGTCATCCACCACGATCACTTGGATATCGGGAAGATCCGAGTGAAGCACCGATTGCACCGTCTGCACGATCACGCTCTCTTCGTTGTGCGCCGGAATCAGCACCGTCACTCCCGGCGGCGGTTCCGGAAGTCTCGCGTTGTCCGGCCGCAATTTTTCAATGATTGCCAGGATCCCGATAATCAGAGCCCGACCGCTCACCAGCACGATGCCCAGGATAAATACCGTCGCAATCGCGAATCGCGACCATTGAAAGATGCCGAATATAAACCCGTCCGCCTGCGCCGCCAGCCGTTCGCGGAAGGTCAGCGACAGCATCAAGTCTGCCCGCTTTTTTCCCAGCAGGTCCGCCACCGACACAAACTGATAACCTTTCGCCCGCAGTTCATCGATAATCAGCGGCAGCGCCGCCACGGTTTGCTCGCGCTCTCCTCCTCCATCGTGCAGCAGCACCACGTTTCCGTTTTTCGCCTGCCGTACCACGTCGTCCGCGATTTCCTGCGCCGGGCGCTGTTTCTTCTCTTCCGTCATCCGCCAATCGTCCGGATCCACCCTCTGCCCCACGATGATGTAGCCCAGTTCCTGCGGGTAGGGAAGTTGCGCCACTTCCTCCGCATATTCGGGCTGGTGATCGATGCCGTAGGGTGGGCGGAAAAACAGCGATTTCACGCCCAGGGTGCTCTCGATCAATCGCTGCGTCAGGTTCAGCTCCCACTTCACTTGTGTTTTCGATATGTCGTCGAACGCCGGGTGCGTCCACGTGTGGTTCCCGATCTCATGCCCTTCGTTGTATTCCCGCTTCAGCAGATCCGGCGCGCGGTTTGCCTGGTCTCCAATCACGAAAAATATTCCAGGCACTTTTTTCTCTTTCAGGATGTCCAGAATCCTCGGCGTCCATCTCCTGTCCGGCCCGTCGTCAAACGACAACACAATCTTCTTCTTCGCCGCCCCGATCTGGTCGATGTCATAGGACAGCGGATACGCATCATATTTTTCGCCGGTGATCAGCTCCGTCGCCGGATCGTACGTAATCGTTCGATGCCCCTGCTTCGGCACGTCCGCGATGTGCCAGATGTCCCCGTCGCCTTCCAGGATCAGGTCCGGTCCCGGTGGCAGGTCCGCCAGTTTTCCCCGAACCACGTCATCCGGATGCGTCGTGTCCCACACCGGCCAAAGAGAGGAATCCGATGACCCCAGCCTCCACAGCGCCGTCCCTTGCACGCCCAGCCGTTCGCTGGCCCGCAATTCGTTGTACGCCGTCACCGCATCCAGCATCCACACCTGGTGCGTGTGATTCGTCTCATCCGAATACGAATAATGCGGATTCAGTGTTGCCGCATCGAACTCCACTTCGCTTTCCGATTCGTACGCGTGCAGCAGCGCTTCCTGGATGCTGAACTCCTCCGCGTGTGGCTTTTCCTTCTTCGACGTCTCCGTCCAGTCATACGAATAGTTCGCGATGCCCACCACGATCTTCTGCGCCGGCACCACCTCCAGCACTTGCCGCAAGTTCTCCACGAACCAGTCCTGCGCCGCAATCGGCCCCGGTGGCGAGGTCAGCCAGTGCTGGTCGTAATTCATCAATATGATCGCGTCGGTCTCTTTCCCGAAAAATTCGTAGTCGTACGAATCATCCCTCGCCGGCAGCGCAATCATCAGCTTCAGCCCTACCGCGTGCAGCGCCGGCGCAAACTGCCCGATAAACTTCTGGAAATTGTCCTGGCTCGCGTCTGGCACTTCCTCGAAGTCCACCACGATACCGGCCTGCTTCGCCGCCACGGCGTATTGCGTAGCGTCCGAAATCAGCCGGCTGCGCGCCGCGGGGTTCGCCAGCAGTTCCGCCATCTCTTTCACCCGCCACACCGCTCCGTCGTAATTGTTCAGCAGGCCCATCATCGGCAGTTCCACGGGCGGGTTCAGGGACCGCATCCACTGGTGCAGCTTGTCCTGCTGCAGTCGAGAGATCGCTTCGCCCGGCGACGCCTTCACCGTCTGGTTGCGCTCGTAATCCACCACCGTGATCGCTCCGTCTGGCGTCACCGCGTGCAACTGCTCCGGCATCAGCAAGTCGATGTCTTTGTAATGTTTTTTCAGCGAGGCCAGGCTGTTGGGGTCCCAGCTTACAAAAAACGCCGCGCGAAGCGGGTCATACTTCGCGGGAACCTGCCCGATATTCGCCACGCGCTTGTGGCGTCCTTCGCGCTGCACCACCGGTTTCAGCTGCTTCTTCTTGACCGAGTGGTAGATGGGTCGTGTGTCGGGCAGCAGCGCCGCGGGCAATTCCACGCTCCCCGCAATGGTCAGGAAAAAATAGATTAACAGCAGCGTCAGCAGCCCGCCGCTCACTTCCAGGATGCGGCGCGTGCGCCGCCACCGGACTTTCTCCGCATCGTAAAAAATCGGTTTTCGTTCTTTCATGCAGCCTGGCTGCCCTCGGGCGGGGTGGGATCGCCCCTCGGGCCAGAGTCACTCCGTTGACTGGAACAATATCTCCCGTATTGTAAGATGCAAAGGACGAATGAAGCGAGTTTTCTCCAGCCCAATATTGCCTATTGTTATCGGCGCCGGCCTGCGCCTCTTTTTTGTATTGAAATATCCCGCCGGCTCCGGCGACACCGTCATCTACGACCAGCTCGCCACCAACTGGCTGAAGCACGCGCAATATGCCATGGATATCGCCGGCCAGCCCGTCTCCGTGGACATTCGCATGCCCGGCTACCCCGCCTTTCTCGCCATCCTCTACGCCATCGCGGGACACACCGGTGAAGCCGCCCGCTGCCTTGTTCTCCTCACCCAAGCCTTCGTGGATTTATCCACCTGCCTGCTGATCGGCGCGCTCGCCGCCCTTCTCGCTCTTCTGTGCAACCAAAAGTCCCATCCTCGCCGCGCCTTTCTCCTCGGCCTCTGGCTCGCCGCCCTCTGTCCCTTCACCGCCAACTACGCCGCCGTTCCTTTAACCGAAGTCTTGGCCATTTTTTTTACCGCGCTCTCCAGTTTATTTCTCATCGTCGTAATCGCTCGGGCCGCTGGCCTTTCTTCTTTGGGGACTTGGCCCATCACCGGTAACAATTATTGGATGGCCGCTTCTCTCGCAGGGGTTGTCGTCGGCCTCGGCACGCTCTTCCGCCCGGAAGCGCCGCTCCTCCTGGTTACCGCATTTCTAGTCCTGGTTTTTTTCCTTCTCCGCCGCGGAGAATTCAGGCTTCTCGTTTTCACTGTCGTGTTGATGACGTTCGCCGCCGCGCTTCCCCTCGTCCCCTGGACCATCCGCAACGCCGTAACCCTCCATGAATTTCAGCCCCTCACGCCTAAAGACACTAACCTCCCCGGCGAACTCGATCCCAAAGGCTTCATGGCCTGGGAGCGCACCTGGCTCTATCGAGTCCGCGACTGCTATCTCGTCCCCTGGAAATTGAACGACGCGGAAATTCGCCTCGACGACATCCCCTCCACCGCTTTTGACACTCCCGAAGAGCGCGATCGTGTCGCCGCCGTCCTCGACACCTACAACGAGGAGCTTACCCTCACCCCCGAAGAAGACGCCGTCTTCGCCCAACTCGCCCTCGAACGCACCGCCCGCCATCCGCTGCGAACCTACCTATGGATTCCGTTGCGCCGCGCCGTCCGCATCTGGTTCACCCCTCGCATCGAGCTGCTTCCCGTTTCCGGCAACGTTTTTCCTCTCCGCTACATGCGCGAAGAAGACCCCGTGGACCAGCGCATCACGATCAAGCTCTTCTTCCTCAACATTTTGTACGTCGCGCTCGGCTTGTGGGGTGCGTGGCGTCTCCGGAAATTCCCCGCGGCTCGCGCAGTCGTGACCTTCTTCCTGCTCTACATTCTCCTTCGCACAGCTTTCCTTACCACCGTGGAGACTCCCGAACCCCGCTACGTCCTGGTCTGCTTTCCCGCCCTCATCGCCCTCGCTGCTCAACTCTTCCGCTCCAACACGCCCGCTGCTACCTAACCAGCAACAGGTACCCTGTTGCTTCGGCACTCTCCTGTGCGAAGATGGTGACGACAAGCGCCCAGCCCCGGCGCCTGCTACCCTCGGTCTTTCCCGACCTGGCCCAGTCACAGACGCTTTGGTGCTTCTCCCATACAGGCTGCGGGAGTAAACTCCCCGCCTGGCTTTGTGGATATCCGAATCACTTCGCGTGGGGTGCGTTATGAGCGAACAATGGAAGAAATGGGAAGGCCAGCCGGTCGAAGGCAAATTCGTCCTGGGTCAATGCCTCTCCAGCACCGAATTTAACGCCGTTTTTCTGACGGAACTCTCGAATCCGCCGGGTCAGAAAGCGGTCCTCAAACTGGTTGCCGCCGGATCGCCTGCTGCCGAGGTGCAACTCGGCCTCTGGAAGCGCGCCTCTCATCTCAATCACCCGAACCTGCTGACCATTTTTGACTCCGGACGCTGCCGCCTGGAAGATGTGCCATTCATCTATGCGGTCATGGAACTTGCCGAAGAAAATCTCGGCGAGATTTTGCCGCAGCGTGCCCTCACCGCGGAAGAAGTGCGCGACGTCCTCGACCCGGCGCTCGATGTCCTCGTCTATCTTCACGCAAAGGGTCTCATCCATGGCCATCTGAAGCCCTCGAACATTCTCGCTACCCACGACCGCTTGAAACTTTCCAGTGATTCCATCTTTCCCGTCGGCGACAGACGCCTGCTTCTACGCGGCCTTGACGTCTACGATGCCCCAGAGATGCAATCCGCTCCCGCCTCTCCCAAGGAGGACGTCTGGTCGCTCGGAGTCACGCTCGTTGAAGCGCTGACGCAACACCCTCCGGTATTTTCGTCCGAGCATTCGACGGATCCTTCTTTCCCTCGCGAGCTGCCTGATCTCTTTCTCGTAATCGCAAGGCACGCGCTTCGTCGCGACCCGAATCAACGCTGGAGCGTCGCCGATGTCGCAGCGCGCCTCAACCCCGCTCCTCTTACGGCCGCTGCGGCTGTGGCCTCCGCTTTGCCGGTCGAGTTGCCGGTGCCGCCAGCGGCTTCAGCGAACGTTTCTCCACTGAGCGTTCCGCTTTCCACCGAACCCGCCGTACCATTGGCGCAATTGCCGGTCACCCAGCAATCCCCGGTTCGCCGCGTTCCGCCCCCGGTGAAGCGCGCCAATCTCTCCCTCTTTGATTACCTCGTTCCTGTGCTTCTCGGCGCCGCCGTGTTCGCGGGCCTGATCTTTGCCATCCCGCGGATCTTCAACTTTCATAGCCAGCCCTCCTCCACTTCCGCCTCGGTAACCAGCGGACAGCCCGCCGATTCAAAGCCCGTTGAACCGGCGGAGGCACAGCCCGCGCCAATTCGCACGGCAAAAACGTCCGAAAAAATCGCCAGCGGCGAACCGTCAAATAAGCTGAAGCGGCCCGTTGAAAATTCCTCGCCTGCTCCGGCGCCTGCCGTCTTGCGGACAAACCCCTCGCCGGCGCCGCGCACAAAAACCGCTGCTGCGGCAGTCGGTCGTGGCGAGGTCCTGAACGAAGTCCTGCCGAAACCGCCGCAGAAGTCGCTCTCCACGATTCATGGCACCCTGCATGTCGCTGTGAAAGTCCAGGTGGACGCGGCGGGCAATGTGATTAGTTCGGATCTGGATTCGCCGGGTCCCAGTCGCTATTTTGCCGCTCAAGCCGAAAAGGCAGCCCGCCAGTGGCAATTCTCCGGTGCCGAAGCCGACGGCCACGGAATCCCCAGCGCCTGGCTCATCCACTTCGAATTTACATCCGGCGGTGTCCACGCCACCGCCCAACAATCCGCGCCCTAGCGCGCATTAAATGTCGTCGGGCCGCTCTTACTTTGGAGTGCGGCTTGCCCTGAGCTTGTCGAAGGGCGGTTTTGACACCGCTTTTACGGGTTCAACTCAACCACTCAACTCACATTCAGCCCTAATTTCAGAAAGGGTATTCCGCTCCCCCCAATTCACAGCAAATACTTCGTCTGATCCAGAAACTTCGCCACAGTTCCGTGCGGCCCAACCGCCCAACCCACACTCCCGGGAAAGGGAAACGCGTACGCGTTGAAGTTCACTTTCCCGATAGAATTCCAGTGCAAGCCGTCCACACTCGTCTCCGCGCCCGTGGGGCCTACTGCGACATACCCGCCATTGTATTTTCCTGCCGCCGAGCGATACCCCCCGGGCAATTGCGTCGCGAGCTCCCAGGTTTTCCCTCCATCCCTGGATACCGCCGCATTCTTGTACGCGCGTCCCGGATCCTGATAATCCCCGCCGACCGCGACGATAGTCCTCTCATCGCAGAAAAGCGAAAAAATTCCCGAGGAAGCATTGCCGCTGACGATTGGCGTCTCCGCCACCGTCCAGGTCCGGCCAAAATCATGCGAAGCAAAAACGCGCGCAGCAGGGCCGCCCGTCCCAAAGTGGATGTCCTTCCCCTCCACGCAGAGCGAAGAATTGCTTGCGGCGAACGCGCCTTCTTTCGGCAAAGCCGCGGGCATATTTTCGCGTGGGAGTTCCGTCCAGTGCTCGCCGTCCATATTTGCCAGGATCACAAATTTTCCGTCCACTGGATCACTTAACGCCGCGCAGTGCTTCTCGTCGTCGCAGACCAGGGCATCCAGAAAAAATGCTTTTTGCCCGCCCTGATATTGGAGTTTCCAGTTCTTCCCGCCGTCCATGGTTTTGTAGATTCTTGATTGGGGACCCTCGCCGCTGGACATTACATAAGCCGTATTCGCGTTGAGCGCCTGCACCCCGCGAAAATCCAGCGACTCCGCTTCGGGAATGTGCAGCCTCTTCCAGGACTTTCCTGAATCGGTTGAGCGCACCACCGCGCCCTGCGAACCGCTTGCCCAGATGGTCACCACTTCATCCGCGGACGATTCAGCCACCACACATACACCGCGCAGATTGGAATCCACGCCGCTCTCCTGCACCGCCCACCATGAGTTGTTGGGAAAAAGCAAAACAAGAAGAAGGGAAAAAGGTCGCATGCGGGAAAGTGTAGCCTGCATTTCTCGCAACCCAAAAAATAATCAGCAACCGAGTACCTTAACAAAGTGTCGTCCTGAGGCTATCCGATAAGGATAGCCGAAGGATCTCAACCTAAGGGTCTAGCACAAACTATAGGTTCGGAAATAGGTGCGGATTTCCCACGGCGGCGGACTTCTGAAACCCGCAGCAGTGCCGGCTTAACTTCTACTTCTTGCCTTGCGTAATTGGAGTCGTGGACAGCATGGTCCGCGCTTCGGGATGCTTCGGCGACCAGTCTTCCGGAGGAAACGCCACTCGCCAGAAACTCGGCCGCGCGTCGGAAAACTCCAGCCCCACTTCCGCTTTGCCCCCGCGCACCGGCCCAAGGAACGCCACATGGCATTCCTGCTCTTCCTTCGTGAGATTGTGTTGCAATCGCACTTTGCTGCCGCTGGTTAAACGAGCCTGCATCGGCACCAGCGCGCCATGGGCGTTGATCGCCAGCGTGGCGGTCTCTTCCTCGAATTTCTTCCCTTGCGCGTCGGTCCCACAAATTCGTACGGGGACTTGCATCAGAACGCGTTGGCTGCGACGACGGGGCCCTGGATGTGCTGGGGTATTCGGCGACTGACCCATATGACCTCTTCTCTTCGACTATACCGCGCAGGCCCGGAATGTCGAGGGGCATGCCTCAGGCGCGTATGCAAAAAAGCTACTCGGCAGAAGGGAGGTATTAATTTGAAAACTTTAATGAGGGGGAACCAAGCTCAAACCTGCCCCAGGCGCAGGTTGCTGAACTCGTCTCTTCACGTCCTAAAACGTCAGTCACGAGTCGCGCCCTAGGATCGCTGGTCGATCGGCGCGTAACTCCGCGTGTCGTAGCCGAGATAAATCTGCCGCGGCCGCGCAATCTTTTGCTCCGCATCCAGCAGCAGCTCTTCCCACTGCGAAATCCAACCGGACATGCGCGGAATCGCGAACAGTACCGGGAACATCGTCATTGGGAATCCCATCGACTGGTAGATCAGCCCGGTGTAGAAATCCACGTTGGGATACAGCTTCCGCTTCACGAAATACTCGTCTTCCAGCGCAATGCGTTCGCACTCCAGCGCAATCTCCAGCAGTGGGTTTTTCCCCATCAGGTCGAACACTTCATAAGCTACGCGTTTGATGATGCGCGCGCGCGGGTCGTAATTCTTGTAGACGCGGTGCCCGAAGCCCATCAGCTTTGTTTCTCCCGCCTTCACCCGCTTGATGAAATCCGGCACCTTCTGCACGGAGCCGATTTCGTGCAGCATCCGCACCACTTCTTCGTTCGCCCCGCCGTGCAACGGCCCGTAAAGCGCGGCGATCGCCGCCGCCGCGGCCGAATAGGGATCCACATGCGAGCTGCCCACGCCACGCACCGTGTTTGTCGAGCAGTTTTGCTCGTGGTCGGCGTGCAGGATGAACAGAATATCCAGCGCCCGCTCCAGCGTCGGGTTCGGCCGGTAGCGCGTCTCGCTCGTCCGGAACAGCATGTTCAGAAAATTTCCCGGATAGCTCAGGTCGTTGTCCGGATAAACGTACGGCATGCCCAGCGTGTGCCGGTAAGAGAATGCAGCAATCGTTGGCATCTTCCCGATCAGCCGGTACGTCTGTTTCCGGCGAGACTCTTCGTTGAATATCTCTTTAGCGTCGTTGTAAAAAGTCGATAGCGCCGCAATCGTCGAAATCACCATGCCCATCGGGTGCGCGTCGTAGTGGAATCCGTCCAGGAACTTCTTGATGCTTTCGTGAATGAACGTGTGGTGGGTGACGTTGTATTGCCAATCCTTCAGTTGCACCGCCGTCGGCAGTTCCCCGCGCAAGAGCAGATACGCCGTTTCCAGATAAGTCGATTTTTCCGCCAACTCTTCAATCGAATAGCCCCGGTAGCGCAGGATCCCCTTGTCCCCGTCAATATAGGTGATCCGGCTGATGCATGACGCCGTGTTGTTGTATGCCGGGTCGTAACTGATCAGCCCGAAATCCTCGGGATGCACCTTGATCTGGCGAAGGTCCATCGCCCGGATGGTTTCGTGCGTGATGGGGAGCTCGTAGGATTTGCCGGTGCGGTTGTCGGTGATGGTCACCGTTTCGCGGCGGGATGCACCGGTCTCGGAAGTCTTGGCTTGCGTCGTGGGTAGAGCGGAGTCCATACGAATAACCTCGCCGGAAGCGGCGAACGTCTCGCCGCATTGCCTATCACTTTACACCAAAGCACGAAGCCGGGGAAATGGACTGCTCGCCCTTGGCTGAGCCATCCGGAGAACGCCGTGTAACCCCGAGAATTTGCAACGGGCTGAAGCGAAAGGGAATAGGCCGCGGCGGATGTCCTAAGGACTACCCTCTTGACAATAGTCGTGATAACAAGTAATATCATCCCGCAAGTCAAGGAGGCTGCCCATGATTCAGATTCGCAAAAGCGATACCCGCGGTCACGCCAACCACGGCTGGTTGGATTCCCGCTTCACCTTTTCCTTCGCGGAATACTTCGACCCGAAGCACGTCGAGTTCCGCACACTGCGCGTGATGAACGACGACCGCATCGCCGGCGGCGGTGGTTTTCCCACTCACCCGCACCGCGACATGGAGATCGTCACCTACGTTCTCGATGGCGAGCTTGCCCACAAAGACAGCATGGGCAACGGCTCGGTGATCAAGCCGGGCGACGTGCAGTACATGAGCGCAGGCACGGGCGTGGCGCACAGTGAGTTCAATGCGTCCGATAAAACTCCCGTGCACATGTACCAGATCTGGATGTTCCCGGACAAAACGGGCTACACGCCGACGTACGACCAGAAACACTTTAGCGCCGCGGAAAAGCGCGGAAAGCTGCGGCTGGTGGTTTCTCCGGACGGCCGCGACGGCTCCGTGAAAATCCGCCAGGGCAACGAGCTTTACGCCACGGTGCTCGCTCCCGGGGATACCGTAAAGCACGCGTTGCAACCGGAACGCCACGCTTATGTGCAGGTGGCGCGCGGCAGTATAACGCTCAACGGCAACAAGCTCGCCATCGGTGACGGTGCGGCCATCTCGCAAGAGAAGGCTCTCGAACTAACCGGTGTGGAAGACGCGGAAGTCCTGCTCTTCGATCTGGTGTGAGTGAAGGAAGTAATCGGTAATCAGTAAAAGAACGGGCGGGAGCGATCCCGCTCGTTTCGTTTTTTTCGTCTTCAGCTGATGACTGTAGGCTGGAGACTGTCGATTTTTTTCTTCACGCCGCGTGCGATTTGGAAAACGCCGGCGCGGAGGCGAGGAGGCCGAGGACGATGGCGACTCCGAGCGCGAGCAAAGAGGAGGTCAGGTTGGCGGGCTTTACTGTCATGAGATAGACGATTCCGAGCGCGAGCATGGCTCGAACGCGGATCAGCGTTGGAAGTCCGGGAGCGCGGAGAATCGCGGTTGCGTTGACCGGCAGGGCGGCGCTGCCTTCGGGCAGAGCGCCGCGAATGGCCTTCACGCGCGGCAGGATAAGCACGAAACCAATGACGAGCGCGAAGAAGATGGCGATGAACGAAGCCGAGAGCCAGCCGTTCCTCATGGCGTCGGTAACCTGGGCGAGGTAAGCGCCGCTCAGGATCAGCACCAGCAGGCCGGGGCCGGAAACCGGAAGCGACGTGCGATAGACGCGCAGCCACGCGCGGACCTGGTCCGTCGTGGTGGCGCCGCGCAGAAACGCGGAGACGATCCATTCGAGGCCGTAGCCGATGAACAGCATGGCCAGCCCAACGAAATGAAAGAAGAGCGCGATGCTGTAGTTGGTCATAAGCTCAGTGTACCCAACGTCTTTTCACTGTACTAACTCCCGCGTTTGTCATCCCGAGCGCGGTGTTGGCGCGAGGGATCTGCTTTTTCTTTCATTTCCGCTACAGAGCTCACCCGCGCGCGCGGTGAAACTCCTTCATGAAATGCGTCAGCGCTTCGACGGCGTCGAGGCCGACCGCGTTATAGAGCGAGATGCGCATCCCGCCGACCGAGCGGTGCCCGGGCGTGCCGACCAGGTTCGCGGCCGCGGCCTGCTTGCCAAATTCCTTTTCTAGATTCTCATCGCCCACCTGGTTGGAACTGCCACCCACTCGAAAAACCACGTTCATCAGCGAACGCGAAGATTTCTCCACCGGGCAGGTGTAAAAGCCGCCGCTCGCTTCGATCGTGTCGTAGAGCAGCTTGGCCTTCGCTTCATTCCGCTTCTGGATTCCCGCGATGCCGCCTTCGCCGGCAATCCATTCGGTGACCAGGCCCAGAATGTAAATCGCGAACGTTGGCGGCGTGTTGTACAGCGACTTTTCCTTGATGTGCGTGCGGTATTGCAGCATGGTGGGGAGATTCTTGTCGGCGCGTTCGGCCAGATCCTTGCGCACGATCACCAGCGTGACGCCGCTGGGCCCCAGGTTTTTCTGTGCGCCTGCGAAAATCAGGCCGAATTTCCCGACGTCCACCGGGCGCGAAGCGATGTCCGAAGACATGTCCGCCACCAGCGGCGCGGCAGAGGCGGGCAGCGCGTGATACTGCGTGCCCTCGATGGTGTTGTTGGTGCAGTAATGGGTGTAGGAAGCGTCGGCGGAAAGTTTGATCTCGTCGGCGCGCGGCACCCGCGTGAATTTCGCGGCTTCCGTGGACGCGGCGACATTATGCCCCGTTAAATTAGCAAAAGGGCCCTTTTTGAGTTCCGAGATCGCCTTCGCCGTCCAAGCGCCGGTGTGCAGCACGTCCACCGGCTTTCCCGCCAGCGCCAGGTTCATCGGCACCATGGTGAACTGCATGCTGCCGCCGCCCTGCACGAAAATCACCGCATAGTCGTCGGGGATCGCCAGCAGCTTGCGCAGGTCCTGCTCGGCGGCGTTGTTGATGGCCTCAAATTCGGGCGAGCGATGGGACATCTCCATCACGGACATGCCGGTGCCGCGGTAATCGAGCATCTCTTCGCGGATGCGCTCCAGCACGGGAAGCGGCAGGGCAGCGGGTCCGGCATTGAAATTGAAAGCGCGCTTGGCGGCGCGGGTGGGTGCAGTAGTAGTGCTCACGGTAAGAAAAGCCTCCGGTGAATAGAATAGCAGAGGAGGTGGCCAGTGGCCGGTGCCCAGCGAGTAAACGGAAGAGTATGGAGGGAGGTTTTGTCCGGCGCTGGGAACGCCACCTCTGCCGCATCCCGCGGTTTGAGCGGGATGAATCTCCAGATTGGCCAGTCGAAATGCGCGCCGAGCGCCATTCGGGAGAATGGCGTTCCCGGGAAAGTCGGGGCGGACCGTTCGGCCCCGGTGAAGCACGCGGGGCGCAAAACACGCGCTTCGCTCAGAGAAGGCGGGACCGCAGACGTTCGGAAGGGCGGATGGCAGATCACCGGCGGGTGGATTCGTCGGAAGCGAAAATTGGAGGATCGGGGCGGATACCGGTGGGAACGTTCCAGCTGCTGGGGCGCGGGGGGCGATTGCGCTCTTCGAGTTCGGCCTGGAGCTTTTGCTTGACGGCGATTTCGCGCTGGGCACGAAGGATGTTTTGCGTGAGGAAGCAGAAGACGCCGGCTTTCTTGAGGGAGATGCGGTCTTCGGCGAGGAGTTGGAAGATCTTGGAGAGGGCGCGGTGGACGTCTTCGGGAGAGGCGAGGGTGCCGGCGGCTTCGGCGAGTTCGGGGGCGATGATGGGATCGGGTTCGGGCTTGGGTTGGTGGGAGAAGCAGAAGGGCGTGCCGGAAAGGGCGAGCATGCGGCAGCGATGGCCTCGTCCCGTGGTGAAGGTGCAGCGAGGGGGAATGGTGGTGCCGGAATCAGATTTCATTTTGGAGCTCCTGAGGGGTGTACCCCCATGTTTGTGGATCGATGTGAAAGGAAACGGGATAGCGGCGCGGGGTGCCGAGTGATGTGAAAGGAAAGGAGTTAGGAGTAGCCCACAGCCATAAGCCGTTAGCCCATAGCCCGGCAAGAGGAAAGATAACGCAGAGACGCCGAGAGCGCTGAGGCTCGCTGAGGAGAGGCCGGAGGGAGGTGAGTCGATATTTCACAATCTAAGGTAGCACAAATAGGGTGACGGTGTCAATAGTTAATTATGTAGTACTGCGTTCGAATGGTTGAGCGTTCGAAAGGGTGGCGTGGGACGAAGGCGGTAATCAGCGATCAGTAATCAGGAAACGAGGAAAGCCCAAGACCCACCCTTAAACGCCAAGGGTGGGGCACCCGGCCGAGTTTCAAAGTTGGGGGAGTTGCTTGCTTGCCCTGAGTCCGTCCGAAGGGCCGCGCCGGATTGGCCGGTTATCCGGGCCCCCGCCAGATGGTCCTAGTGCTTCTTGCGCCGGGTTGGCTTCCGACGCCGAATCGCTTCGTTCATCTGCTTGACGGTCTCGGTCCATTCGGCGGCCAGGTCAGGATGTTCCATTGAAAACTTTTCGTACACCCGTTTTTCCAACACTCGCTTCGTCACATCCGAGTCGCCCAGAGTCTTTAGCCAGCCCTGTTCCTCGCGGGTGAGAAACCCAAGTAAGAATCCTGCTTTGAATATCCGTTCTGGTGTGAGTCGCATTGGTGGCCTCTTTAGGAAGGTGTTCTATCGGGAAAATGCTTCTCAATTTCGCGGAGCAATCGCGCAAGTTTTTAGAAGCTGTCCGGCTTCGCCGATGATGAGTTTGTAGGTAGCTTTCATGACGGGAACGGAGGACTCTCCACGGTTGTTGGGCTTTAGCTCGTGTAGAGGAACGCCCAATCACCCGACCGAAAAGATTAGATCGTCACAGAACCCAACGCCTTGCGAAAAGCAGGGTGAATGCAATAAGCGAACGAGTCATCGGATCCTCCTTTCAGGTTTCTCAGGTTATGCTGATACTGATACGAGTACCGTTCCTCATCCAAACCTCTGCAGATGCCTAGAAATCCAAACCACAAAAGTAATTCACGGACGTTATCGATATCAGCTGCGGGTATTCCAGCAGTTGTCAAGGCAATTCCTACTTCGGAATTTGACATCTGTGAAGGGGCGCCAATGAAAGCATAAGGGGCGTTGCTGTACTCTGGCCTCACATCCTTAAGCTCAAGGGAAAGGTCCACTAATGCTTCATCCGAAAATGAGCGTTCAGCGAAGAGGATGTCACTTTCGGTGACCTGTTCGTGCCGCCTGTTTACCGCGACGTTGACGCAATCTCGCGTGAAACGGAGCAATTCACGGGGTCTCATCAAGGTCCGGGTCAAGATATATGAGAACGAGTCTTCCCCATTGACATGACTGTTAAAAAAAAGCCTCCAGAGCTCGTCGAAGGAATCATCGAATCCCGTGCTTGTTGTGATGCGCTTGCGTAGCATCTCTTTCATCATCTCGGGATCATTCCAGTCAAGGATCGCTGGATTTTCCTTGCCTCTGTCTGCTGGATCGAGGATTAAATGCTGATAAATGTCATTCCGGAGAAATACTACCGCATGCAGCTCCAGTGAGCGATTTTCGAACTGTCGCTGAAGTTTTCGCGTGGCTTCAAGTAAACTCGTAACGATTGCAATATCCTCGTTCTTTATGTCGGATATTGGCCAGCCTTTATCCAAATTATCGAAAAGAAGCCAGATGTCTTCCTTCCTGCTTGTACTTAAGAATTGGCCGATCGCGTCACTCAAGAACCGAATATCGGTCTTATAAATGAGCCGAGTGACCTCTCCTGTCTCATTCATAGCCGTAATCGCTTTCCTTCTTTCAACAATGTCATCAACAAGGGCAAGTAGTCGCTCTGAGAAATCGCCTTGTTCTATTTCATCTGTCGTATGCGTGCTGTATGCCTTTCTGACTGCATCATAAGATTCAAAAAGCTTTGGATTTCTATAAGCTGCTTGTTGCTCGTTGCGGAGGATTTTGTGGGCAATCTCCATCAAGAGAATATAGTTCCAAAACGCGGTGAGGATATGCTGCTGCATTCCTCTGGACAGCTCGTTTAGGATCACCTCGCGCAATTTGATAAGTTGATGTCCCTCCGGTTTTAGGTCCAAGACGAGATGCGATTTGTCGTGGCCATAAGCAGCACGGACTCCGTAAAAGATAGCAGTCTTACCCGAGCCCTTTCTGCCCACGACAAGTCTCGCGTGGCCTCGAATGACCTCGTTGTACTGTCCAGTAGGCACAAAGTATGACTGGAGTGAGATAATTTCGTTTTCGGCTGCCAGATCTCCTAAATCAACCTTTTCAAGCGGTGTAAGGGGTAGTGAGGTCGGGACAAACCGAGTTTCTTGCAGTGACTCAATTACGGCTTTGATCGTCGGTATTACGAGATCCTGTACTTCTTTGGGAGACCCGTAGGATTTTACCACTTCACGATAATCAATCGGCTGGGAAACGTGAGTTTCCTGCAGCATCAAGACATGTTTCCCCGTGGCCAGTCCCATGCCGGCAACGAATGCACATCTTGCGTTGTGGACAGTTGAGCCAACGCGATCGGGCGACATGAGGTGCACGATAATGCCCAATGAGGACGATGCTTCTTTAAATGCGTCATGAAGTGAAAGGCGGGCAGACTCTCTTGAATCAAAGGAACGGAATCTCAGATTTGATTTCTTGACAACAGACATCAGACGAATCATTCCCTCGCTCTGCACCGGGCTTTTCATCACGTAGAGTGGCTTTTCTTTGTCGAGAGAGTATGAGTGTGGCAGGCTCTGTTGCGGTGGCGTGTTCGATTGAATGAATTTAAAGAGTTCAGTACTGTTCTGGAAATCGAAATATCCCAAAGTGTCGATCAAACCCAATTCGTTGAATATCGTCCTGTCACGAATGATCGATGTATCTCTAATGGGTAGGACGGGGATGCCAAGCCCGATTGCAAAGCCAATTTCGAAGAGTAAGTTGAAATTTAACGTGGTTACGTCCGCGACGACAAATTTTGTGAATCTCATTGCCTTACAGACTTCACAGAAAATGATTTGGCCAGTGATTCCAAGGTCCTTCCATGTAAGCCATCTCTTTGAGCCTGCGGCTACCCGTAGCTGCCGCACGGCCTCCTCAATGGTTGCTGAGATGATTTGGGGCTCGTTTGGATATAGGAAGAACGCCTCAGTTGGTAATACCCGATCGAAGGATTGGTCGCATTTCCCCCCGCAATACTCGCAAAAGTTCGGCGGCTGATTTATGAGAGGAAGTTGCACTCCGTTGCCCATAGGATTCCCGTTGTCGGGCGCGTAGCCCGGCTTGCGTTGATCTGAGCTTAATGGCATGAAAGATGCTGGGAGGATATTACCACGGCACGTCTCGCGAAAGGCATCCAGAGACGAGGTGCATTGATGTCTGCCACGACAGGCAATGACTACTCTTATAAGCTGGTCGCGGGGGTCATGACGCCTGGGATGGATGGCTTGGACGCATGAGCGCGGTGGAAGTATTTACGATTGGGCACTCGAATCATTCGTTCGAGCGATTCAGTGAATTGCTGCGCTTGCACAACGTCGCGACGGTGGCGGATGTACGGTCCGCTCCTTACAGCCGTGCCAATCCTGATTTCAACCGCGAATTTTTGAAAACAATGCTGGGGGAATGCGGCATCACCTACGCGTTTCTGGGGCGTGAGCTGGGGGCGCGGCCGGAAGGGGCGCAGTTCTACCAGCAGGGCCGCGTGCAATACCGAGTGCTGGCGCAATCGCCGCTGTTTCGGGCGGGGCTTGATCGCGTAATCAAAGGCGCGGAATCCCAGAGGCTTGCTTTGCTGTGCGCCGAGAAAGAGCCGCTGGAGTGCCATCGGACTTTATTGGTATCCAGGGAACTGGTGGCTCTAGGAGCGTCGGTTGTACACATTCATGCAGACGGCAGGCTGGAAAGCTATGCGGACGCCATGAGGCGCCTCGTTAAAATGCTCGGATTGCCCGAAGAAGATTTGTTCCGCAGCAGCGAAGAGATGATTGCCGACGCTTGCGCGATGCAAGAGGAGCGGATCGCCTATGTCAACGAGGAATTGCGGCAAGAAGCTCCAAAATAAGGATATTCTCGACTGGCCGCTGCAGTTGAAATTTATTCGCGCAATCGGAGATCATTCATGTTCGGACTGAAGAAGGACATCGATTTCAGTTTTCTGAATGGGCGAGAGGTCGAACAGGTGTCCGTTGGCCTCTACCAAGTCCAGTTCGGGTTCGATGAGGATGTCAGGATCTCCGTCGAAGGCGAATTCCGGTATTTTGATGGGCGAGAAAAATGGATATGGAGGCCCGAGCCGGATAAGACCCAGACCGCCGCCAGAGCTGTAGATTTACTGGGTGCCACAATCGAAAAGGTCGATTGGAAGGAAGATGGGACATTAACGCTTACGTTTTCCAACGGACACCGATTAACGATTCTGGATTCGAGCAAGCAGTTCGAGTCGTACAACATTACTCGACCAGGCAAGACCATCGTAGTTTAGGAAGTAGACCCGCCCGCTCATGAAAAGTGAAAGCTTTGGCACCCGGATAATTGTGCCCTCACTTAGTGATCATTTAAGTTGAGTACTCGCCGTGGTCCCTCCACTCCATGGCCGACGTTCGCGCGGCGCGAACGGAGGAAAAGTCGGCCATTCCAGTCGGGATGACAGAGTGGGAGATACAAAACTGTGCGAAAGAGGATAGCGAGGGACGGCCAGAATCTTTACTGTGAGGTGAGGGCTTAACAATGTATGTACTAGCGACATCCTTCGCTTTCGTAATCGGGCTATCCGTCCTGGCGGTCTGCGTAGCAGCAATCGCACTAATTCCGCTTAAGCGTTCCAGCCATTAAATCGGTGTACTCTGCCTGTGCCCACTTTGGCGGAACCTGCGGAAAAGCCGCGAGTCAGTCGTTTGGTGTCGGCGGACGGGCGGCCCAGGCTCCGGTTTTCGGTGCGTGGGTCTTGCGGTCTCCGTCCTCGCTTTCCGATTACCTATAACTGATTACTGATCTCCCCTACTTCCAATCTTCCACAACCATTCGAACAGAATACTCAACAATTATCTATTGACTGAGTTACTAGACTTGTGCTCCCATCGGCTGTGACAGTTGGGCGCCAGCTTGTCCGGACCCCGCAGGGAACTGCTTTTCCCGCCTACCCCCTTGCTTTCTCCTCCAGGATCTCCACTAAGTCTCTTGTTTCCCCTACATACAGAATTTCCGCCGGTAACTCCTTTCTTTCCCCTACTTACGCAAAAACAGGGGGGTGGCCCCTCTATGGAAGCAAAACCTTAAAGTTTTGCTTGAAATGTCGGCGCGCCGACATTTTTGATTTTTCCCCTTATTTGTCGCACTTTTTCGCTTCTACGTCGAAGCGTCGCCCGCATCCGGCGTCGACCCGAGTGCAAGAGCGCTGGCATAATAGCCAGCGCTACAAAGGCAAGAGGGACGGGCGAGCCCGGCCCCTACACAAGAGCGGATGCGAAGCGGTCGATACGCGGCGGCGGCTACTTGGGCGTTATTTCGCGGGCGAGCTTGCTCATCACCAGTTCGCGGAGATCGTTGCGTTTCTTGCCCGCCTCGATCATGGCGTCGCGCGAGCCATAGTGTTTGGCGACGATGGTTGCGCCCTTGGCATCGAGCGCGTCGATCGCCGCATAGTTGGGATACAGCACGCCGATGGCAACGTCCCAGTCGCCCGGGTGATCGGTGGTGTCGTTCAACCAGAATTTGTAATCGCTGAACAGGCCTTCTTTTTTCAGCGATTCAAAGATCGGCTTGACGTGTTCGCGGATATCCTTCCAGTAGGCTTCTCCCTGACCCGGCTTGATGTGGTAGTAGCTGACGCGCCACACGGGTCCAACATCGTAGTTCGGGCTCTGGGCGTAGCTGGGCAGGGCGGACAGTAACATGACCACAAACAGTGTGGCCCATAGGATTTTTCTCATGGAATCTCCTCAGTTTTCCGCTGGATGAACTTGGCCCGGGTACCGACCTCGAGAGGTTGGCGGGAGTCTATAGCGCGAATGGGACGCCGTCAAGGCAGAGAACAGTAATCGGTAATCGGTAATCGGTAATCAGTAATCAGTAAGAGCGATGGGGCTGGAGTTTTGGCGGGTCTCATCGAGCGAGGTAGGACATTGTTGGTTGCCACAGTCCCTCGACTGCGGCCAGCAAACGGCGCCGGCCTCCGGTCGGGATGACTGGAAAAATCGCTGAGCGGGGCCTTAGGTATTCCTTAAGCCTTTCGGGGTACTATCGCGTTGAGACGCAAATGGATGTGCAACGGGAGGAAACAGATAATGGACGTTTTCAGGCAGGGACGCGGAGAGAATGCGGAGTTTACGCTGCGGCCGCAGATTCCGGGGTTGCGGAATATCGTGATTGGCGCGGCTGTGCTGCTGGTGGCGCTGTTTGTGCTGTCTTTTGCGGTGCGCGTGACGCGGATCGAGGCTGGGCACGTGGGAGTGGAGATCAACCTGGCGGGCGCGCAGCGCGGGGCATCGGAAATTCCGGTGCGCACGGGATGGGTGGTGTACTCGCCGCTGACCACGCAGATTATTGAGTTTCCGACGTACGTGCAGACGGTGAAGTGGACCCGGGATACCAACGAAGGGCACCCGATCAACGAGGAGATGGGATTCAACTCGAAAGAGGGGATGGAAATTTTCGTGGACGTGTCGCTGTCGTATGCGATTGAGGCATCGAAGGCGCCGGACTTCTACGTGAAATACCGCCTGGCGGACATGGAGGCGTTCACGCACGGGATCCTGCGCGACGTGGTGCGAAACTCGCTGAACGAGGTGGCTTCGACGTACGTGGTGGAAGACATCTACGGCGAAAAAAAAGCGGAGTTTCTGAGCAAAGTGCAGTCGAAGATCGAACAAAAAATGACAGTAGTAGGAGTCAGTGTGCAGCAATTCGGGTTCATCGGTGCGCCGCGCGTGCCGCAAGTGATCGCGACGGCCATCACCGCGAAGGCGCAAGCGATTCAGCAGGCGGAACGGGCGCGAAACGAGTTGGCGACGACGCAGGCGGAAGCGGCGAAAAAGATCGCGGAGGCGGAGGGGGATGCCAAGTCGATGGTGACGCGGGCAGAGGGCGAAGCGAATGCCAATCGGATCCGGCAGAATTCGTTGACGCCGCAGTTGCTGGATTTGCGACGGATTGAGAATTCGCGGGCTCTGATTGAGAAGTGGAACGGGCAGTTGCCGACGGTGGAGTCGGGGCAGGGCGGCGGGATGATTTTGCAGTTGCCGAAGCCGTAGAAGAAAGTAATCAGTAAACAGTAATCAGTTATCAGAAAGAGGGTGGGGTTGTGGGGCTCCGTGTTGAATTCGGTGGCGTGGTTTAGTGCGTAAAAGCGGTGGCCGAGCCACCGCACTCCAAAGGAAGAGAGGCCCGCCTCAGAAGGCGGGCCCTGCACAAGCCAGTGAGGAATGTTCAGGAAGAGGCGAGGGCGAATTCGACGCGGCGGCGGATGGGGTCGATGCGTTCGGCACGGACGCGGATGCGGTCGCCGAGTTTCCAGGTGAGCTGCAGGGTGGATTTGCGACGGGTGGAACGGCGGCCTCGGCCCGAGTCGCCGCCGGCGAGGGCGACGATGGCGTGGTCGCGTTCGCGATAGACGCAGCGGGCGTCGGCGGCTTCCTCGATGGCGGTGATGGGCAGAAGGCCTTCGACGAAAACTTCGAAGAGTTCTACGAAGCAGCCGTATTTCTGCACGGAGATGATCAGCGCTTCGTATTCGTCGCCGAGATGCTGCTCCATGAATTGAGCGGTTTTCCAGCTGATGAGTTCGCGCTCGGCACCGGCGGCGCGGCGCTCGGTTTCGGAAGTTTCCGCGGCGATCTCCTCCAGATGCTTCAGCGAATAGACGGCGGCCTCGGTGCCGACAGCGGGCTTAACGTGCGTCGGCGCCGGGGCGTTGGGATTCGCTAGCGCCCATTTCAGGATGCGATGGACGATCAAGTCTGGATAACGGCGGATGGGTGAAGTGAAGTGAGTGTATTCGTCGAAGCCGAGAGCGAAGTGGCCAAGGGTTTCGGCCGAGTAGCGCGCCTGCTTGAGCGAACGAAGCATGAGATAGGAGAGGATGCGCTCTTCGGGCTTGCCGGAGAGCTTCTGGACGAGGCGCTGGTAGTGCTGCGGGGTGATGCTGATGTCGGAGGCGGGAAGGACGGCGCGCATCTGGCGTTCGCGTCCGTGGCCGCGGGTGTCGGGTCGGCCGGCTTTGGCGGGTGAGGGAACCTTGCCGTGGCGAACGGCGACTTCACGCTGGTGGAGATCCTCGACGCCCATCGAGTAGCCGAAGGCGCGGGCGAGTTCCTCGAATTCGAGAACTTTGCGGGCGTCGGGCTTTTCGTGGACGCGATGCAGCGCGTGCAGGCCTCGCTGGAGTAAGTAGTGCGCGACGGCACGATTCGCGGCGAGCATGAACTCTTCGATCAGGCGGTGGGCGATGTTGCGTTCGCTGCGGCCGATGTTGGTCATCTGCTGGTGATCGTCGAATTCGATGACCGGCTCGGGGAGATCGAAATCAATGGAGCCATTTTCGGCCCGGCGTGCGTTGAGAAGCAGCGCAAGCCCTTTCATGGCGCGAAAGTGATGACTCAGGTGGGCGTAGCGCGCGGACATTTCCGCGTCGCCCTCGAGAACTTTGTTGACGTTGGTGTAGGTCATGCGCTCGGAGGAGCGAATCACGCCGGGAGTCATCCAGGACTTGAGCATGCGGCCGGAGGAATCGAACTGCATGATGGCACTCATAACCAGTCGCTCTTCGCGGGGCTTCAGGGAACACATGCCGTTGGAGAGGGCTTCGGGAAGCATGGGCACGGCCCGATCAAGGAAGTAGACGGAGTTGCCACGGAGGCGGGCTTCGCGATCGAGCGGGGATTCGGGCGTGACGTAATGGGCGACGTCGGCAATGTGGACTTGCAGGAGCCAGCCGCCGTCCTCGCGGCGCTCCACGTAGACGGCGTCGTCGAAGTCGCGCGCGGTTTCGCCGTCGATGGTGACGATGGGGAGGCCGCGAAAATCCTCGCGGCCCGCGAGCTCGGATTCGGAAACTGGGCGGGCGAGTTGTTCGGCTTCGTGGGAAACTTCGCCGGGAAACGTGTGCGGCAGGTGGTGCTTGCGGATGATGATTTCCGTATCCACGCCAAGATCGCCGGGGCGGCCGAGGATTTCGATGACACGGCCGATGGGCCCGGCGCCGTCGCGAGCGTAGCGAATGAGTTCGGCGTTGACGACCGCGCCGTCGAGTTTCGGAATGTGGGGGAGTCTCGCGCGCTTGCCGGAGCGATCTTTTTCGCCGGGGAGCAGTTGTTCGCGGAGAGCGGGAGAAAGTTCTTCGCCCGGGGGCATTTCAATTTCGTGCTGGACGCGGGGATCGTAGGGAACGACGACGCAGCCGCGCGAGGTATAGCGGAAGAGGCCAACGACGGAGGGATGAGCGCGAGAGACGATGCGGAGAATGCGGCCTTCGGCGCGGCGGGCGCCAGGCGCACCGCTGAGGCGGGAAACTTTGGCGATCACGTGATCGCCGTGCATGGCGTCTTCGACGAAATCACGCGGGATGAAGAGATCGCCGTCGAGATTGGGAATGGCGACGTCGGGAACGACGAAGCCGTAGCCGTCCTGGTGGAGAACGAGGCGGCCTTTGATTTCGTCGCGGGAAACGGCTTTGTGCTGAGGGAATTTTTCGGAAGGTTGCTCTTGAGAGAGACGTGGCTTCGAGGAAGGCTGTTGCGGGCGGGAAGTCTGGCGAAGAAGGAAGCGGCCGTGGGAAAGTTCTTCAACCAGGCCGCGTTTTTTAAGTTTGGCGAGCATCTGAAGGAGGGCGCGGCGGCTGGATTTACGGACCTGGAGAGAGCGAGAGAGGTCCTCCAAGGAAGCGGGTCCGTTTCTAAGTTGTAGAAAACGGAGGATGTTATCTGGACTCAACTGCGACTGGCGAGACATGCAAGGGCCCCTTTCCGGGGGAGCGACAGCGCGCGTATAGATTCTAGTCATTTTTCTGAAATTCGCTGTAACTTTTTTCACGTTTCAGGAGTTTCATACGCAAGCCAACACACGACCGATTAGCCGCCCTCCGTCAGGCTAATCGGATTCCCCGAAAGGGGAATAACAGGGAGGCGAGAAGACCTGGCTCGCCTCCTTTCTTTTTTTCCTTATCAATTTGAGTGAGTGGATCATCCAACCGGAGCCTGGTGGAGATTCATTACGTTGAGATCCTTCAGCCATCCTTATCGGATGGCTTCAGGATGACAACGCGCGGGAAAGTGAGCCGTGGACTGGTGACGGGGCTTCCCATGGAAAAAGAAATGTGCCGCACCTACGGCGCTGGCCCTGCTCACCGCGTACACCCAGCGCTTACGCGCTGGGCTAAGGTCTGTCGCGCTTCCGGCGCTTGGGGGGATACGATGTGACAGGGCTATTCCAACGGGGTTCGTTGATTGTCAGCGGGGCGGGTTTTCGGATATGGTGCAGGATTCGGGTAGGGTGGAGAGAACACGTGAAAGTGACGGGGAAGATTTTGTTGGTGGGTGCGGTGGGGTTTATGGCGGCGCTTTTGGGCGCGGGAAGTTTGCGGGCGCAGGGGTCGCCGGAGAATTCGAGCAGGGAGTTGCAGGTGTGGACTGGGGGCGGGCACGGAATTAATGGGAGCACTTCGGATACGGGAGTGTGGAATCTGGGATTGCGTTACGGATTGATTCTGACCAGCCCGCATGGGCCCGGATTTTTGAAGGGGCAACTGGAGTACGCGTTCGACGTGGTGCCAGCTTGGGTGCTGACGCAGAAGACGAATACGGCTTATGGCGGCGGGGTAAATCCGTTCGCGTTCAAATGGATCTTGTCGGAGCCGAAGAAGGTGAAGCCGTATTTTGAGATCGAGGGCGGGACACTGTTTACGAATAAGGAGGTGCCGGAGCGCACCTCGCAGATTAATTTCACGTCGAGCGGCGCGCTGGGAATGCATATCCTGAGAGAGAAGCACAATTGGAGCGCCGAAGTGCGGTTCATGCACATCTCGAATGCAGGAATGACCACGCCGAATCCAGGGATCAATACGATTCAGGTGCGGATCGGGTGGGGGATTTTCCGGAAGTAGTGACTGGTGAATAGTGACTGGTGACTGGTAAAGGAAAGCTAGCCTCAGAGAATTACGTTCTGCTTGGTCGGAAACTTCGGAGAAAACCTTGCGAATGGACTACTGCTTGGAATCGGCCAGGTAGCGTTTCACCTCGGCGGACGGAAGGGCGTCTGCTGCATAGCTAAACGTGCCTTTCTCTTTCACTTCGCGCGCTGCGCGCACCAGCGCTCCGAGGGCGGCTCGGGCAAACGAGCCGCCGACGCTGAAGCGCTTCACGCCAACCGCAGCCAGTTCCTCCACCGAAAAGGTTGCGCCGGTAAAACCCACAAGGGCATTGATAGGCTTCGCAACGGAAGCGCAGACGGCGCGGATCGAATCGAGGTTCGTTAGGCCGGGAGCGTAGAGGACGTCGGCGCCGGCATCGGAGAACGATTGCAAACGCCGGATGGTGTCGTCTAGATCCTCGCGGCCGTGAAGAAAGTTCTCGGCTCGTGCGGTGAGCAAGAACTGAGAGGCGTGAGCCGCCTCCGCCGCAGCGGCGACGCGTTCGGTGGCGAGCTGGAAGTCATAGATCGGATTTTTCGGATCGCCGGTTGAATCTTCAATGGAGCCTCCTGCCAGACCGACGTTTGCCGCGAGACGAATGGTTTCCGCGCAAATATCGGGGGAATGGCCAAACCCATTTTGAAGATCCGCAGAGACAGGCAGGGAGGTAGCCTCCACAATTTCTTTCGCATTCTGCAAAATCACGTCGCGGGTCATTTCCGGCGCTGAGTCCAGGTATCCCTTGGAGAAAGCGCAGCCAGCGCTGGTGGTAGCCAGCGCTTCGAAACCCAGGGCCACAAGAATTTTTGCGCTGCCAGCATCCCAGGGATTGGGGATTATAAATGCGCCCGGCCGATGATGGAGGGCCCGAAAGGTGTTGTATTTTTCCTGACGCGTCGCAGTCATGGTTTCGCCTCCGAGAGATGCCCCTGATTAAGCGGAAGCCGTGAGTCGAGCGAGGAGCAGGCGGAAGAATTTGTCGGGGTCGACTTCGACGGCGACTAGGGCGTTGGGCTTGAAATCGGCTTCGAGATATTCAATTGGTGGCTGCCCCGTCTCGAGCGGCGGAGAGCGGCGAATGGGGCCGTGCGCGTAGCCGAGAGATTGGCCCGCGGTGAGTTCGCCGGTGGTTTCAATTTCCACGAAATACTCCTTCAAGGTGACGACGGACGGGTCGACGAGTTGCGCGACCGTGAGCGGATCGTGCATCGCGAATCCATTGGCGCTTCCGGCCTTGCTTAAGCGATCGAGATTGGCGCGCAGGATTTTTCCCGCGGCCTGGCTGACGGGATTTTGCGCGGCTTCGAGAGCGCGGACCTGTTCTTCGCGGATGATGACCTTGCGGGTGACGTCGAGGCCGACCATGGTGAGCGGAATGCCGGAATCGAAGACGATGCGTGCTGCCTCGGGATCCACGTAAAAATTAAATTCGGCAGCGGGAGTGATGTTGCCTCCGCTGAGGGAGCCGCCCATGATGACGATGGATTTGATCAGCGGGGCGATCGTTGGGTCGGATTTTAGTACGGTCGCGACGTTGGTGAGCGGGCCGATGGCGACGATGGAAATTTCGCGGGGATTGGCGCGGACGATGCGGCGGATGAGTTCGACGGCGGTTTCGGAGACGGGTTTGAGCTTGGGTTCGGGAAAATCCACGCCGCCGAGGCCGTTGTTGCCGTGAGCGTATTTGGCGGTGACGAGGCGGCGGACGAGAGGAGTGGCGGCGCCGGCGGCGACGGGGATGTCCGAGCGGCCTGCGATTTCGACGAGGCGGAGAGCGTTCGGAAGAGTTAGGGAGAGCGGAACGTTTCCGCAGACGGGCGTGACGGCTTCGACATGGAGTTCGGGGGAGCGGAGGGCGAGGAAGATGGCGATGGCGTCGTCGACGCCGGGGTCGGTGTCGAGGATGATGCGGTGGGGTTTGGAGGGAGTGGGGGAAGAATTTGTTGCGAAAGTTTTCGTTGCGGAGAAGAGAGATGAGGGGAGCGTACCTGCGGCGAGGGTTACGGCGGAGGTGCGGAGGAAGTCGCGGCGGTCAGGGAGGAAATTGTTCGAGCGCATGGGAGTCCTTGGATGAAAAGTGAATGAGCGATAGACGTTAGCGCAGAAAGAGCGGAGGTGCAATTGGTGGCGCGAGGGCTAGTGGGTCAGTTTCCGATACCGCGTTTATCAGGACCGACAGCCGAACTGAGTGCTTCGTAGTATCATCCGAGTAATGTTCTGCCCTGTATGCAAAGTTGAGTATCGTCCCGGCTTCTCTCGTTGCGCCGATTGCGATGTGGACCTAGTGGAAGAGTTACCAACGGAATCTTCAGAGAAGAACACCGACATTTCAGTTGCAGACAAGGGGCCTACCCAAGATTTGTTCGAGCGATTCCGAACGAAATCTCTCACCAAATCTGTTTTGACTTTCGGGCTGCATCAGTTCATCGGCATGTACGGAATCCCTTTTACCGCGCCCATTGTGTTCAGTTTAGGTTTCAAATTTCTGACCCTTTTTGGTCACAGCTATCCACGGAAAACGTTCTACTCAATAGTGAGCGGGTCGCCGTACTTTCCTATCCAAATCATCTTCGCAGTGATTTTAGGATGGCTGCTTGGTCGCGTCCTTCGGCACCGGTCAATGGTCTGGATTTGGGTGCTCCCCTTGGCAATCCTTTGTTATTCCGTTGCAACACGTGTGTTAAATCCGGCTTCCGTGTTCACTGGCCATGGCGTTGGCCAATCTTGGTTTTCACACTACTTTGGTTTGGGTTGCAGACCTGCGGACCACTGTTTAGACCAACTGGTAATCACTATGCCGTTCTACTCGTCGCTGGCCTATTCCTTGGGAGTGGCACTGGCGAGAAAGACGCTAGGCTTCGCCTCTTCTCAGAGCAAGGTGCATTTTCGTGCTCTCTGGGTAGTTGGCCTCATCGTTCTCGGCGCAGTCGTCATTGACCTGGCCATCTCGACTAAAGCGAGTGGGTGGCAGACCGGCTATTTGCTAGTCGCCGTGACACCCACAGGATTGGGGGCACTCTTGCTCTACGCGGGTTCCACACTCCACCGGCAGCCAGTCTCAAACGCGTGACCGTATCTGGCTTGCTCGCTCAACTCCTGGTAATTTGCGTAATCGGAAACTGACCCACCACCGCGGACAGCAAGTCGGGCTCATTCAAGGATAGTGAGGATCGCTTACGTTGAGGTCCTTCGCCCATCTCCGGTAAATACCACCGGAATCCAAACAACGGACCTCGTCGGATGGGCTCCCTCCTGCGGCGGGCAGGCAGGATGACAAGCTGTAAAGGTTTGCGAGTTGGACTTACAAAACGGATTGGGTGAAGTTATGGCGCGGATTGCGGAGAGGGCGATTGACAGGGAGGGGAGAGAACTTTAGAGTGGCGGCTCACTTGGGGTGCAGGGGAATGCGTTGATCGAGCGAATTTTCAGGTTGCAGGAAAATCAGACTACGTTGCGGCGCGAGATGTTGGGCGGGCTGACTACATTCATCACGATGGCGTACATCATTGTGGTGAATCCGCAAATATTGTCGCAGGCGGGGATGCCGGCGGAGGGCGTGGTGTTCGCGACATGCCTTGCCGCGGCGGTGGCGACGCTGGTGATGGGGCTGTATGCGAATTATCCGATCGCGCTGGCGCCGGGGATGTCGCTGAACGCGTATTTCACCTACACGGTTTGCATCGGGATGCATGTGCCGTGGACGACGGCGTTGGGCGCGGTGTTTTTTTCGGGCGTGCTGTTCGTGTTGCTGACAGTGACGCGGGTGCGGGAGCAGATCGTGAACGGGATTCCGCTCGGGTTGAAGCACGCGACGGCGGGCGGGATCGGGATGTTCATCGCGTTCGTGGGATTGCGGAGCGCGAAGCTGGTGGTGGCGAATCCGGCGACGTTTGTGAGCCTGGGGAATTTTGCGGATCCTTCGGTGCAGGCGGCGTGCTTGGGAATATTGCTGACGCTGGCGTTGATGGTGCGGCGGGTGAACGGAGCGATTCTGCTGGGGATTCTGGGGACGGCGGTGTTTGGAATTTTTCGCGGGCTGGCGCATTTGCCGGAACATTGGGTAGCGCTGCCGCATCCTTCCTCTACATTTTTGAAAATGGATTTGCGCGGGGCGCTGCACCTGGGGCTGGTGGAGATTATTTGTATTTTTCTGTTTGTGGATTTGTTCGACAACGTGGGCACGATGGTGGGCGTTTGCGAGCAGGGCGGTTTCGTGAAGGATGGAAAAATTCCGCGCGTGGGGCGGATGCTGCTGGCGGACGGGATTGGAACGATTTTTGGAGCGATGACCGGGACTTCGACGGTGACGAGCTACATCGAGAGCGCGGCGGGCGTGGCGGCGGGCGCGCGGACCGGTTTGAGCAACGTGATGGTGGCGGGGCTGTTCCTGGCGGCGATGTTTTTTTCGCCGGTGGCGGCGGCGATTCCCGCGTTTGCGACTGCGCCGGCGCTGGTGCTGGTGGGCGCGTTGATGACGGAATCGATCGCGCAGGTGGAGTGGAAGGAGTTTACCGAGGCGTTTCCGGCGTTTGTCACGCTGGTGGCGACGCCGCTGACGTTCAGCATTGCGACGGGATTGAGTTTGGGAGTGATTTCGTACACGGCGGCGAAGGTGGCGGCGGGAAAGTGGAGAGAAGTTAGCGTGCTGCTGTGGATTTTGACGGGGTTGTTTGTGGTTAGGTATGCGGTGCTCGCGTCGGAGTGATTTGGTGACTGGTGAGTAGTGACTGGTGACTGGTGGGGAGCTTCGATTTATGGTGAGTGGCAAGACGCTCGGGTCGAGGTCCTTCGCCTATCCTCGTCGGATAGGCTCAGGATGACAAATTTTGCTTGGCGGTGAGTTAGTTGGCATCGACGATGCAGCGGAAGCCGATGGTGGCGGCGCGGTCGCGGCTGGGGGACATGAGCAGGAGTTTTTCGTGTTCGTCGAGGCGGTAGGTTTGCGGGAAATACCAGACAGAGCCTAACGGTTGATAGGCGGCGGCGCCGCGGAGGATGGCGGCGCGCGTGTGCTCGTCGCGGAATTCGTCGGTCCATTGCGAAACATTTCCGGTGAGGTCGAGAAGGCCGAATGGGCTGGCGCCAGACGGGTGTGCCTCGACGTTCGCGAGCGGGGCGCGCGTGTGGCCACGGTCGGCGGCGGGAACCTTGGCGGCGTTCCAATCATTGCCCCAGGGATAGAGGCGCGCGTCGGTGGATTGCGCGGCGTATTGCCATTCCCATTCGTGCGGAAGGCGCTTGCCGGCCCACGCGGCGTAAGCGCGCGCGTCTTCGAGAGAGACCCAGGTGACGGGCTTCGCATCCCAGCCGACGGGGAAACTTCCGTTGGACCAGTCACGCAGGAAATTGTGGTCGTCGGCGGGGTGGTAGTGCGTGGCGTCGAGGAACTGCCTAAATTGCAGATTGGTGACCGGCGTGCGGTCGATGTAATAGGCGTGAACATGCAGGCGGTGAAGATGCGAACGGCGCGGGGAATTTTCCCAGGGGTATTGGACGTCGACGCCGGGATCGTTGCCGCCTTCGATTTCGATGCCACGGACGGAGAAGTCGAAGTTGCCTTCGGGAATTTTGATCATCCCGGCGGGAGCGGTGGCGGCGGGTTTCGTGGGAGGAATTTCGACGATGGTTTGCGGAACTGGGGACCACGCGCGGGAGAAATCGCGGAGAGATTTTTTGGAGCGTTCGGACATGAAGGGGAGGAGTTCGCGGAGTGAGGCGGCGCTGGCGTCTTCGCTAGTGGCGAGGATGGCGCCGAAGCCGAGGCCTTCCATCGAAAAGCTCAGCGTCGCTTCCTGCGCGTTGCTGCGCGGCTGGAGTTCGACGCCGTGCCAGAGATCGTAGTAGTGGAGGCCGGGGGTGTATGGAATGCGGAGTTGCGGGCCGTCGAGGTCGAATTCGTTGCGGTTGACGATGGTCCAGAGGGTACGTTGAGGAAGCGGGAATTTGCTGGCGAAGACGCCGGATTGCAGCGTGGGAGTGTGCGGCTGCCAGTCGGGGCTGACAAGATTGGCGGCGAAGGCGCGTTCGATGCGGGTGAAGCGGAGGACGGCTTCGGCATCGCGAGGATTCATTGGATACCAGAAGCCCCATAGATTTTCGAGCGTGGCGTAACCGGAGCCGTTGAAGAAGGCGTGCTGCAGGCTGTCGGTTTTGTCGCGAGTGAAGCGGTCGGTGACGTTGATCATGTGGCGCGGCTCAAGCCAGCGCGTTTTGCTGAGCATGGGCGTGAAAGGATACGCCACGTCTTCCCAGGTGACCCAGTCGTTCCAGCCGAGAGTGCTCCAGGCGACGGATTCGTCGCGGATTTCGAATTGCGGTTCGAAGGCGAGACGGTGTCCTGCGGCGATGGAGGCGGCGCGGTAATCGGCGGGGACGCTTTCGAGCGTATCGAAGTTGATGCCGTCGGCGCCGATCTCTTTCAGGAGTTGCGTGAGCGCAACCCAGGGAGGCGCGGATTCTTCGCGTGTCCCGGAATCCCAAGCGAGGACCGGGAAGAGGACCCTTACGTTGTGACGGTGAAAATCGTCTACGAGTTTTTTCAGAGCGGGGAGGCCGCCGGGGAGATCGCGGAGGAGATCGAACTGGTTGCGGTCGTCGACGCCGAGGTTGGGATAGACGTGCCAGAGGAGAACGGCGTCGATGGGGCCGAGGCGGCGCTCGGTTTCGGCGAGGAATTTTTTGGGCGTGTAGCGGCGGGTTTCGGGATCGTAGAGGGAGCGGTCCCAGACGAGGAGCTGGACTTGGGAGAAGGTGCGCTGGGTCCAGGCGAGATCGGGATTGGTGTAGTCGGATTCGTCGAGGCGGAGTTGGGTGCGGCGCTCGTTGCGCCAGGCTTGCAGGCCGGCGAGCCACGCGGGATCCGAAGGATCCGCGGGGCCGGCGAAGAAAACCTCGGAGGGCGCTGGGGGAATGGTGAGGGTCATGGTGCCGTTGGGAGCGACGAGGGCGTGGCGGGCTTTCCATTCGTCAGAATGGAGAGGGATGGCGAAGGTGAGGAGGAAGATTGAGAAAAGAGAGATTGGCCAGAAACGCTTGGGGCGGTGAAAGAGATACATAGGGAAGAAGGATACGCGAAGAGGAGGGAGAATTCAGCGGGGAGTTGGAAATCTCCCCCGAGAATTTTGTGGAGGGATTTTGAGTTGAGGTTCTTCGCGTCCCGGTCGGAACCGGGACGCGAAGAATGACAGCGCGCGGGGTCTAAGGCTAGGGCGGTGAGGCATCGGCGTCGAGGTGGAAATCGTAAAAACGGGAGCAGAGCTCCCGCACTCCAAAAAAGGCGAAGCGGGGCCACCTGAAGGTGGCCGCTACGAGGACGAAGGCGCCTGCCCCGTAGAACCGTTCGGGACGGGCAAAAAGCGCCCGCCTCGGAAGGCGGCCGCTACAAAGGCGTTCGGGTAGGGAGAAGAGTTGCGGGTAAATGGGATGGTGCCCGAAAGAGGACTCGAACCTCCACGACCGTGAGGCCACTAGCTCCTGAAGCTAGCGCGTCTGCCAGTTCCGCCATTCGGGCACAGGGAAAGCAACACAGGCAGGTCTTATTTTGGGGGTGGAACTGGCGTTTGTCAACGAATGGGGGCTTCGAATAGCGGGCCAGCTTCCGAGTATCGGATTTACCGGGAGTAGGTCGGTTCGCAGGTAGGTTGCATCCAATGCCAAGGGGCACCTGGAGGATCGGGCAAAGACTCCGGCGAAACGGGCAAGTTTCCGGAGCGTAAGCAGACTACACTGCTTTTTGTTGATCCTGGGATTTAGTAATTCTCGCGGAGAAGAAGCACGAGGCGACTTGACCTTTGCGGTTCAACGCTTTTCAAGGAGGAGCAATGCAGAAGCGCAAACTTGGAAAAAGCAACCTGGAAGTTTCGGCCCTTGGGCTGGGCTGCATGGGAATGAGTTTTGGCTTCGGGCCCGCCATGGACAAGAAGGAAGGGATCGCGCTGATCCGGGCGGCCGTCGAACGCGGCATCACGTTTTTCGATACGGCAGAGGTATATGGCGCGTACACAAACGAAGAACTCGTGGGCGAAGCACTCGCTCCAATTCGCGACCAGGTGGTGATCGCCACCAAGTTCGGATTCAAAATTGACCCGAATACCCGCAAACAGGCCGGACTGGACAGCCGGCCGGCGCACATCAAGGAGGTCGCGGAAGCCTCGCTCAAGCGACTCCGGACAGATGTCATCGATTTGTTCTATCAACACCGTGTTGACCCGGAAGTGCCGATCGAAGACGTTGCGGGAGCCGTGAAAGATCTCATTAAGGAAGGCAAGGTAAAGCACTTCGGCCTTTCGGAAGCGGGCGTGAAGACCATTCGCCGCGCACATGCAGTTCAGCCTGTCGCCGCGCTTCAGAGTGAATATTCGCTATGGTGGAGGGAGCCGGAAGCGGAGGTGATGCCGACGCTTGAGGAACTCGGAATCGGGTTCGTTCCTTTCAGCCCGCTCGGCAAAGGCTTCCTTACGGGAAAGATCAGCGAGGATACGCAGTTCGACAAAAGCGATTTCCGCAACATCGTGCCACGGTTTTCACCGGAGAACCGGAAGGCGAATCAGGCGATGGTGGATCTGGTGGGCAGATTTGCCCAACAGAAAAAGGCGACGCCGGCTCAGATCGCGCTCGCCTGGCTGCTTGCGCAGAAACCCTGGATCGTGCCGATCCCCGGCACGACCAAGCTGCACCGGCTGGAAGAAAACATTGGAGCGGTGAACCTCAAACTTTCGCCCGAAGAGCTCAGCGAGTTGCGGACCGCGGCGTCAAAGATCGCGGTGCAAGGCGCCCGGTATCCCGAGGAACTGCAAAAGATGGTGGGCCGCTGAGAGGCAAGAGGCTCGTTAAGTGGGATCAGGAACAAGCAACAGTAGTTAAACCAGACCGCAAAATCACACAACGATCCCCGGCTGCGGGTCTATCGTCTTAAACGGCTAATCGCCGGTCGCTTCAACTTTTGGTCAACTCAGTTACTGGAAACCAACCTGCTTCCCGGCTTGGCAATAAGGGGGTACCCGGCAGAGTCGGAGTCACTAGTATTCTAAGACCAGAGTGTTATACTCCGCCTGAAAAGCTCTGCCTACGGTTGAGGGTAGGCACCGCGGACGTGTTCCAAGGGAGGTTGCAATGGATTCCATGGGAGCGGCGTTTACGGGGCCACTGTTGTATCTGTTGATTCTCTGGGGAGTCGTAACCGCCATCTTTCTGTTGTTGATTGCGTGGCGTAGCGTGCTCTCCAGCCATGAAGACGACCAAATATTCATCGACGCAGCCCAAGAACATATGGCCAGAGAGCAGCGCGAATTGATCAAGCGGATCGAATCGCTGGGGAAGCCGCTGATGATGAGCGGAATCACCTCGGGCGTGCTGCTGCTGGTGATTGCCGGGCTGTTTGTCTACAACGGCCTGAAAAACTTTTAGCCTCAGGCGTGGCGAAACGGAGCCGCGAGGGGCTCAGGGCTTTGGTGGTGTTGCCGCAGGGGGTTGCGCCGCCGGGGCGGCGGCTTGGGTGGCCTGCACCAGCGAAGTATGATTGTGCACGATCAGCCAGTTGTCGTTACGCTTTTCAAAGATCAGGGTGGTATGTCCGAAGGCTGACGACGGAACGCCATCCACCACCGCTGTAAACTCCCACTGATAAGAAGCCCAGGCCACGCCGCCGGAAGGCGCGAGGCGGATGAGTGTGTTGCTGCGCTCGAGGTGCACCTGTTGCGCGCGAGCGCGCTGCGACTGGTAGCTGGTGAGGTAGCTCGGCCAGCCGACGACCGGCGGAGCCCACATACCGTTCACTGCGTTGACGTCGTCGGCGTAGTGGGAATGAAGCTTTTCGATGTCGCCGAGTTGCCAGGCGCCGAGCATTTCGCCGATGGCGTTGTCGATGCGCTGCTCCTCGGGAACAATGCTCGCGGTTGGAGGATTCGGCGTTTTGTCGTTTTTTTTCTTCTTTTGCGCGGAAGCGGTGGCAGCGAGCGACAGGCTGAGAAGCAGAGAGAGACAGAGGGAAAAGGCGCGGCGTTCGGCGATGTGCATGCTTGAAGGGTCTTTCCAGAATTTCATCTTCAGATTCACTCCCCAAGTTTTGGGCGCGCTTCATTTTCTGACTGCGGAAGCCGCGCGGTAATAACGGTTGAACTGGACAGTAGAGAGCATAGCGCAGGGAGAAGGGCTGCGCGGAGGAATGTGTTCAGTTGGTTTACGGGAGATGGCTGTTTGTAGGGACGGCCTTCTGAGGCCGTCCGTCCTTGATCGCGAGCGTTGTGGTGCCACAACGGCCCGCCTCAGAAGGCGGGCCCTACGCGGAGAGCGGATGAAGGGAACGCTGGCCGGCAGGATGCCGGCGCTACCCTGGGAGGGCTCGCGATCGGCACAGAACCATCCGCGGGTTGTCGTCCTGAGGCTATCCGATGAGGATAGCCGAAGGATCTCAACTGTCGGAATTTTGCACGACTCATAAGTTGAGGCCCTTCGGGCCGCAAACGGCGCGGCCCTCAAGATGACAAGCTTTTTTAATTTTAAGCGCGGACAAAAATGCGCACTGTCAAAATGCCCACCGTCAAAAACGCGCACTGTCAAAAACGTGGATTAATGCGCCGCTTGAGAGGCGCTGAGCAGATTCACGAAAAGGCGGTAGGCGCCAGGGACGCCGTCGGGGAGTTCGCGGAAAAAGGCGAGGCCGGTGTAAATGTAGATGCCTTTGCCGAGGTAGGTGTAGACGAGGCCGCCATTGAGGTCTTTTTCGCCGGGGTCGTGCATGGAGAGTAGCGGCGTGTATTTGGCGTCGAAGTCGCTCCAGTAGTAGAGGCCGCGTTCCTGGACCCAGTTTTCGAAATCGGCGGCGGTGATTTTGTTGGGGGTGTTGAGCAGCGGGTCGTCGGGCTTCAGGAATTTCACTTCGGCGGTTTCGTCGGTGATGCGCGGCGTGGGATTGCCGATGGTGGCGTGATAAGGCGCGGGGAGGAATTTGTTCCAGATAAAATCGCGATTGTACTGCACGACGAGCGTGCCGCCATTGGAGACATAGTCGAGAAGGCGCTTGTTGGCACTGGCGAGTTCGGGGCGGAGTTCGTAGGCCCGGACGCCGACGACGATGGCCGAGTATTTCGAGAGGTCCCCAAAGGTGAGTGCGTTGGCGTCGAGCATTTCGACGCTGATGCCGAGGCGCTTGAGCGCTTCGGGAATCATTTCGCCCTCGGCGGAGACGTAGCCGACGCGGAGATTCGCGGGGACGTTGATGTCGAAGGCGTGGACGACGGTTTGCGCGGGTTCGCTCCAGAGAATGGAGGGCATGGTGAGAAGCGGTTCCAGCGAGGTGGAGAATTTTTCGTCGCCGCGCTTGGCGTAAGCGGTGACGGTGAAATCGCCGGGCGCAAGTTTGGCGGGCGGCGTGACGGTGAGCTTCGCGTACTGGTCGCCAATGCCGTCGAAATGAATTTCGACGGGGGCGCTCGATTGAAGGCCGTCCGGAACATCGAGACCGATGCTGACGGACGACGGTTTTGTCGAGAAGGAATGGACGCGGAGAAGAACATCAACCGGCTTGCGCGGTTGGCCAAGAACCTCGATCGCCTGACTGGGCTCGACAGCAAGCGTATAGGCTGGAACGATGCTGAGCGGCACCCGGCTTACGGACGTGGAGGTCGCAGTGGTGCAGAGGACGGGCACCACCGGCGAGAAAGTGAAACCCTCAATCTGGATTTTCTGCGCGACTCGCAGAACGGGGGCTGGTTCCGGGCTTAACTGCGAATCTGGCGGAGGGTAAAGCACAGGCGGAAGCAGCGCGGACTTATCACCCGGCTCGGGATTGCCCAATGCCAGGGTCCAGGATGAGTCGGTGGTTTTTCCTGACTCCATTTTCTGCCGCAGAATTGCACGCGCGCTCGTAAATAGAGGTTCGCTGAATTGGCAGTGAATCTCCGGGCGGCAGCGAGAGTGTAAAGCGACGGTGAAATCATCACTCGCGGCCACGCCGGCGCGGTCGGCATCGGCGGAGAGTTGAACGCCCGCCGCCAGCTGGAGTGCGCGGTCGAGATTTATTTTTTCGCGGCCTAGAAAATCGAGCTTGTTGTAGAGGTCCGGCGGAATCGGCTGGGGAACGGAAAAGAGCGAGGCGCGCTCCAGAGATTTCTCAGCGGTTACAAGGGAATTCACGGCGGCCGGCCAATCAAGTTTAAGCGCGGCGGCGTGCGCGGATTCCAGCGCGCGATCCGCCTCTTTCAACTGCTCCTCACAGCCGCAGTGACGCTTCGCCGATGCCGCGGCGAGAAGCGATACGGCGAGAGAAGAGGGATCAAGTTTGCTGCCGTCTTCAGGGAGGAGGGCGAGAGGGCGGCGAAGGAATGGGGAGCTCAGGAAGGCGGAGATACCCTGGCTGCGGTGATTGCTGAAGGCGTCGATGCCTATTTCGCGCCAGGATTTTCCGTAGAGGGGAGAGACCTCATCGACAGGCACGGAATAACCTTTGGGAGTTTCGCTGCCGCGTTCTACATCCAGAATCCGAACGCCATTACCGTTGTCGTCCCACGCAGGAAATTTCGGATCAGAAAGAAATCTTGGATCGGCGGCGAGCTTGACTGCTTTGGGCGTCCAGATACCAGAGAGTTGGTGATGGCCGTGGCCAGAGTGGACGCCGCCCCAGCCGTTGATGACGATGTTGGGACGGAATTCGCGAATGACGCGGACCATGTCTTCGAGGACGGGTTCGCCCCAGATTTTTTCGGTTTCTTCGGGAGTTTTGGAGAAGCCGAAATCTTTCGCGCGGGTGAAATAGAGTTTCACGCCGTAACCGCGAGTGGCGGCGAGAAGTTCCTGGGTGCGGATGAGGCCGAGTTGAGGAGCTTGTTCGGGGCCGAGGGCGTTCTGGCCGCCTTCGCCGCGGGTGATGGAGAGCAGCGCGACGTCGGCGTGGAGGCCGCGGGCGAGATAGGTGAGGATGGCGGAGGATTCGTCGTCGGGATGCGCGGTGATGTAGAGGATGCGCGTGGTGACGCGGGCGGAGTCGATGGCCTCGATCGTTTCAGGCAGGCCGGGGCCGGTGCCGGGAGCAGGGGGAAATTGGGCGTGAGAGGTGGACGCGAGGAGCGCGGTGAGGATTAGGAGTGATGCCAGGCGGATGCGAGTCAAAAGGCCTCCCTGCTTGGTCGATAGTTTTAGAAGTTGAGGTCCTTCGCGCATCCTCATCGGATGCGCTCAGGATGACAAATCGTACATTTCGCTAGCCGGGCGCTGATCGCTGATCGATCGCCGGGGCGAAGGGCCATTCTCTCATTTCGCGGGCGCGAATTAGAAATGCCGTTGCGCCGAGAGCGATTTCGAGCAGACCCCACTTGCGCGCCGGTCCGGTCTGCCAGAAAAGCCAGGCCCAGCCAAACATCGTGAGCACCGCCGGCACGGGGTACAACCACATCTTAAACGGCAACTTTTCCGAACCCAAGCGGCGGCGCAGCAGCATCACTCCAACCGCCTGGCCGATGAACTGCACGATCAGGCGCATGGCGAGAATGCCGGCGATGGCGGTTTCGAGTTTCAGAATGATGCTGAAGAGAAACGCCAGCGCCCCAAGTATTAGAAGCGAAATGTGAGGAAAATGTTTCGTCGGATGCACTTTGGCGAAGACGGGGAAGAAGTTGCCGTCGAGAGCCGCGGAATAGGGCACACGGGAGTAGCCGAGGAGCAGGGAAAAGACGGAAGCCATGGCGATCCAGAGCACCATCCAGGTGACGAAGTGGGCGGCGCCAGAGCCGTAGAGGCGCTCGACGAAAAGGCTGGCGATGAAGGGAGTGTTCTGGGCTTCGCGCCAGGGGACCACGCCAAGGAGGCTGGTCTGCATGGCGAGATAAAGGACGGTGATGCCGAGAATGGAAAGGAAAATGCCGCGCGGGATATTTTTTTCGGGATTGCGGATTTCGCCGCCGAGATGAGTGATGTTGTAGTAGCCCCAGTAGCTGTAGACGGTGTTGATCATGGCGGCGCCGAGCCCTGCGAACCAGAGAGAGGAAAGATGGAACGCGCCGGGAGGAAAATCGAAGGCGATTTTGGGATCGAAGTGGCGAATGCCGCCCCAGATGAGCCACAGCATTGTGCCGACGACGCCGACCCACAGTAGCACGGAAATTTTGCCGATGGTGGTGATTTTCCGATAGAGAAGAATCACGAGGGAAATCACCAAGCCGCCCGAGATGGCTTTGGCCTGCCAGATAGTAAGCGGATGAAGATATCCGGCGTAACGCGCGAAGCCGATGGAGGCAGAAGCGACGGAAAGCGGCGCCTGCACGAAAGTTTGCCAGACAAAGAGAAAAGACATTAGGCGTCCCCAGCGGCCGGGGCCATAGGCTTCGCGGAGAAAAACGTAGGTGCCGCCAGCCTTGGGCATTGCGGCGCCAAGTTCGGACCAGACGAAGCCGTCGAGCGTGGCAAGGAGCGCGCCAGCGAGCCACGCAATGAGGGCTTGCGGGCCACCCATGGCTTTGATGACAAGGGAACTGACGACGAACGGGCCGATGCCGACGATTTCGATCATGTTGAGGGCGACCGCTTCTTTGAGGCCGAGGCCGCGCTCGAGCGAGGGCTGTGATTGGGCGAGTTGGGGGGATGGAGGGGAAATGGACATGCGCAGCGAGAATAACAAAAGGGCGGCAATCCTCCTACGGGATGCGCTGGGAGAAAGATAATCGACAATAGAAAATAGAAAATGGAAAAGTGAACAGAAAACAGCGAGCGGGGGATTGATTGCATCATTTAGCCCGCCTCGGCAGGCGGCCGCTACAAGGGCGGATTTGTTTTGCGATGGTGGGATGGGGCGGCTACACTCCTAGCGAGGAGAGCGCAGGCCCGCCTTGGCTCTCCGTTCAAACATGAAACGAAATTTTATTTTGGTGATGCTGGGCGTGTGCGCGTTGCTGCTTGCGCCGTGCGATTCGGTTGCGGGAGAGCTTTCGTTGCCGCCGGGCAGCGATTCGATTCTGGAGCACATTTATTCGGGGCGAAGCGATCTGGCGATTCCGGAGGCGCAGGCGCTGGAGCGCGAGCGCTCCGAGCATCCGCTGGGATACTTGCTTGAAGCGGAAGCGCGCTGGTGGGAGATCTGGTGCCTTTCGGCGGAATACAAATACGGAATGAGCCTGCCACGGCGCAGAGCCAAAGCACAGGGCGACCAGGCTTATCTCGATGTGGTGGCGAAGGCGGAGGCGCTGGCGGAGGCTGCTCTGGCGAAGCACGAATCGGCCGAGATGCACCTTTATGCCGGGATGGCCGGAGGCCTGGCCGCGCGGATGTACGGTTTGCGGGCGGAAAACCGTGCGGGGGCACGGGTTGGCGTGCGCGCGAGAGAACATTTTTTGCGCGCGCTGGCGCTCGACCCTTCGCTGGCCGACGCGGACACGGGACTGGGACTTTACAACTATTATGTGGACACACTTTCTGCGATTGCCCGGGTGCTGCGCTTTTTCATGGGCATTCCTGGCGGATCGAAGGAAGAAGGCATCCGGCAATTGCAACAAGCCATCGACCACGGCCAATTGACGCCGGCGCTGGCGCGGTACTACCTGGCGATTAGCCTGCACATTTTCGATCAGAAGTATGAGCAGGCCTTGCAAGTGGAGACGCCGCTGGTGGATAAATACCCGCAGAATCCGATTTTCCGGCTGGTGCGGGGAGACTTGTATGGAAAACTGGGAAGAAAAGAGCTGGCGATCGCGGATTACCGGGCTGCGGTTGCCGCACCGATCAGCGATGCGGGCTGCCGGAAGAAGATCGAGCAACTGGTGAAGGAGTCGCTGGCGGCGCAGGGCGCGGGCCACTTGCAGGGCGACTCCGGGCTTTGAGCCAGCGGCAGCCTGCGCCATAATAGGGGCCTGGGTTTGTGGACAGGAGTCAGGTACCCGGGTCCCAAGAGGATCTGGGTGGCCGGTCAACGCGGCCACGGTTTTTCGCATCTCAACCCAATCAGGCAGACGAAGTTCCTTTCTCTCCCATGACGAGAGAAACGGACGCACAGGTGAGCCTTGGGCGAAGGAGTATCCATGAAGCGGGTTTTGACAGCGGTGGCTGTCGCAGGTTTCGCGTTCGGTCTGTTGGCCGGATGCAACGATTACAACAACTCGATCCAATACAACACCGGGGCGACGCTGACGAATATCGCGCCGGTGGGGCTGCCCGCGGGAAGCACGTCGTTTTTATTGACCGTGAACGCCAGCCCCGCGAACGGGTTCAACAGCACCAGCGTGATTCAATGGAACGGGCAGAAGCTGACCTCGACGTTTGTGGACGTCACCACCCTGACCGCCACGGTCCCGGCGAGCCTGCTGACTAAACCGGGAACGGCTTTTGTCAACACGCTGAGCGCGCAATCGGGCACCGGGCAAAACGGGCTTTCGAACACGCTGGCCTTCAACATTTACGGTGCGCCGAATCCGGTGCCGACGCTGAGTTCGGTGTCGCCGGCGACGGCGCCCGCTTGCGGCACGAACTGCGCGAATGCTTCGGTGACCATCACCGTGACGGGAACGAATTTTCTCCCTGCGTCGAATAATGGCGGCTCGCTGGTGACGTTTGCCGACCAGCTGACCCCAATGCAACAGGGGGCGTCGCTGACCATCACCAGTTTTTCGACCACGCAGATACAGGCGGTGGTTCCGGGCACGTTTCTGGCGAATCCGGACACGGCGACGATCGTGGTGACAAATCCGGGGAACGGACTTTGCACCCAACCCAGCTGTTTGCCGCTGGTGGGTGGCGGGAGCAGCAACCCGCCGTTTTCGTTTTTAATTGGGGGCGGGGCTCCGGCAGTGGCAGTGACGTCGGCAATGGCCATGGTTGCGGAAGAGACGCCGGCGATCAGCCAGGATGGGCGGTATGTGGCGTACAGCTCGCAGCAGAGTCAGGTGAACCAGATTCTGCTGAAAGATACATGCATGGGTGTTTCCAACGGATGCAGCGTGAATACGCGCGTGGTTTCCGTTGCGGCGGATGGTACTGCCGGGAATGCGGACAGCCATAACGCGGTGGTGACTCCTGACGGGCGGTACGTGGCGTTCAGTTCGGCGGCGACGAACCTCGTTGCAGGCGCGCCGGCGGGGCGGCAGGTCTACATGCACGATACGTGCATCGGGGCGGACAACACTTGCAAGCCCGCGACGACTTTGATTTCCACCGATTCGCAAGGCGCGTTGAACGGGACAGAGAGCATTTTGCCTTCGATCAGTTCAACGGGGAGATATATAGCGTTTGTCGCCATCACGCCGACCAACGCGACGCCGATTGCCAGCGCGGTTACCGCGAATCCGCAGGCCGCGACGAACAGTGGCTTGCGGCAGGTGTTCCTGCGCGATACTTGCCTGGGCGCTACGAATTGCACGCCACAGACGACGCGGATTTCGATGATGCCGGGGGATGCTCCCGCCAATGGAACGAAGCCCGCGGGGCCCGCGATCAGCGCTGTAGCCAAACAGATCGCGCTGGCCGATGGAAAGACGGCGACAGTGTTCACGCCGAGCGTCGCGGTGGATGAGGGCGTGGTACTGGCGGTTCCGAAGGAACAGTAGCGCGGGCAATCGTGGTTCGTGGCCTGTGTTCGGTGGCCCGAAGAACAGAAACTTCCAAACGAAAAATTGAGCGAAGATTTTACGTTGAGATCCTTCGCCTATCTCCGGTTTTTGGAGTCCGGTGCTTCCAAACCACCACCTGGATTCCACCGGAGTCCACAAACCGGACCTCATCGGATAGGCTCAGGATGACAGTTTTTAGTTATTTAGCGACAGAGACACGTCTCGGCCTGCCGAGAAATATCCGTAGGAAAAAAATTAGTTGAAGCGGACCTTGAGGTCCGGGCGCTTTTCGAGGCGCACGGAATCGACGAAGCGGACCTGGCGTTCGTCGAGGGTCAGAATCATGGACGAGGTGCGAATGCCCTCGCCGAAGAAGCGCACACCCTTGAGCAGGTTGCCGTCTGTGACACCACAGCATGCGAAAATAATTTTCTTGCCGGGGGCAAGGTCCTCGGTGTCATAGATGCGCTTGGTGTCCGTAACGCCCATTTTTGCGAGGCGCTCCGCGTCCTGCGGCTTGCTGATCACGAGGCGCGCCAGAATCTGGCCGTTGAGGCATCGCAGGGCCGCGGCGGTAAGAACCCCTTCCGGAGCGCCGCCGGTGCCCATCACCATGTGAACGCCGGTGCCGATGACGGCGGCAGAAATGCCAGCGGACAGATCGCCGTCGCCAATCAGGCGAATGCGAGCCCCCACCTTGCGAATCTCTTCGATCATTTTTTCGTGACGGGGGCGGTCGAGGACCATAACGACAAGATCTTCGACGTCGCGGTCCAGGCGCTTGGCGACGGACTTGAGGTTGTCGGCGACGGGCGCATCAAGGTCAACGGCTCCCTTGCATGAGGGGCCGACAATCAGTTTTTCCATGTAGAGATCGGGCGCGTGAAGAAGGCCACCACTTTCGCTGGCCGCGAGGACGGCGATGGAATTGGGAGCGCCGGTGGCGCAGAGGTTGGTGCCTTCCAGAGGGTCAACGGCGATATCCACCGAAGGGAAAAGGGACTTGGGGGCGTGCTGGGCGAGGCCGACTTTCTCGCCGATGTAAAGCATGGGGGCTTCGTCGCGTTCGCCTTCGCCGATGACGATGGTGCCGTCCATTTCGACCTGATCCATGGTCTTGCGCATCGCTTCGACGGCGACTTCGTCGGCTTTGTGGCGATCGCCGAAGCCCATGGTGCGGGCGGCTGCAATGGCGGCATTTTCGACTACGCGCAGGAATTCAAGGCTAAGTTGTTCTTCCATGTTGGCGCCCTCCGCGGACGCAATCTTAGGGCAAAGTGCGGTTAAAGGTCGATAAGGGTGTTGGAAGCGATGGAGCGAACCCGGCAACCGATCCGGGCAATCACACTCCGACAGTGAAGTTATTGTACTTGTTCTTTGCCGGGAAGTGGACGAATAAGCGCGTTGATGAGGAATGGGTCGGTAAATTCGGTCGTGTCGCCGGCGCGCTTTTCCTTCACGGGGAGCAGGCGCGCGGAGAGCGGCTTGTTCCATTTGACGGAGAGCGTGGCGACGTCGCCGATGATGCGAGCGAGTTCTTCGACCGTGATGTTGCCGGGGAGAGGAATCGTGTCGAGGCCGGTGGCGCAAACGGCGGAGTAGCTGAGGAGTTGGTCGAGAGAGAGGCGGCCCTGATTCCAGCGCTCCGCGAGAGTGGGATCTTCGAGGACGGGAAGCATCACGCCGGAATAACCGGTGCGCCGCGCGCCGATATCCTTGAGAGCGGATGTGATGACGCCGACGGCGGTCATGGTGCCGCTGGAGCCGAGGGGCTGCTTGGAAATGGCTTCGATTGCCGCGCCGATGGAAAGGCCCTGCGAGGAGGCGGGAGAAAGATCGAGTCCCATGTAGATCCAACCTTGCTCGCGGTCAATGCGCAGTGCGGCGTCTTCGACGTCGAATGCGGCGTTGAAGAGTGCGTCGGCGATCTGGCGCTTGGCTGCGGCGAGGTCGGGAGCGTTTTGGGCCGCGGTAGTAAGGAGGCCGGCGGAGGCGAGGCCGATGGCGAACTGGCGGCCGGCGCCGGTGTGATACGCGCCGGGGAAAAAGGGTGAGTAGGGCGGGACGCTGGCGTTGGCGGCGAAGTGGAAATTGCCTTCGCTGTGCTCGGTGGTTTCAGAAAGTTTCTTGATGACGCGAGCGGCGGCGTTGACGGCGGGCCAGTTGATACCCGAATCGTTGGTCACCGCGAGGTTGCCGAAAATGTTTTTTGTGTTTTGCAGGACGGCGACGAGGAGATCGGCCTGGGCGTCCCCGTCGGTACCGGCGAGATAGGCGGAGCCGATGGAGAGGCGGACGTGATACTGGTCGGCAAGTCCATCGAGATTCTTGAAGAAACGCACGGCGTCGTCGGCGGAGAGGCCCTTGGTGTATTCGGGGAACGGCTGCGTGACAATGCGAAGGGTTTCCACGGTGTAGCCGCGGGACTCGAAGACAGTTTTCGCGTAGCCGAGGAACTTGGCGGTTTCGGCGAACTGGAGCTGGTATTGCGAGCGATCGAGATTGATGAAGGCGGCGATGGTGCGGACGTGCGGCTTCGCGTTTGCGGGAGCCTTCGGCGGCGTCTGCGTCTGGGAAAAGGTAAGCGGGCCAAATGCGAAAAGGGCGAGAAGGAGTGAAGCGAAAAATTTGGCGTAGTTTTTCATAGGATTAGACAAAGGCCGAGATGCCCGTGATTTTTTCTCCGATGATGAGTTTGTGAATGTCGTTGGTTCCTTCGTAAGTGTAAACGCTCTCGAGGTTGTTCATGTGGCGCATGATGCAGTAGTCGTCGACGATTCCGTTGGCGCCGAGGATGTCGCGGGACTTGCGCGCGGTTTCGAGGGCGATGCCGACGTTGTTCATCTTCAGCATGGAGATGTGCGAGGCGTCGGCCTTGCCTTTGTCTTTCAGGCGGCCGACGTGCAGCGCCAGCAACTGACCTTTGACGATTTCCGTGATCATCCAGGCAAGCTTTTCCTGGACGAGTTGGTGAGAGGCGATGGGCTTGTTGGCGAACTGCTTGCGGGTTTTGGCGTATTGCAACGCGGTGTCATAGCAGGCCATGGCGGCGCCGATGGCGCCCCAGCCGATGCCGTAGCGCGCCTGATTCAGGCAACTGAGCGGGCCGCGCAAACCGGTGACGCCGGGAAGAAGATTTTCCTCGGGTATGGCGCAATCGCTGAAGGAGAGGCCGGAAGTTACCGATGCGCGCAACGACCATTTCCCGTGGACGTCCCAGGCCTTGAAGCCGGGCGTGCCTTTCTCCACCAGGAAGCCGCGGATTTTTTCGTCTTCACATTTGGCCCAGACGACGGCGACGTCGGCGAGCGAGCCGCTGGTGATCCACATTTTCTCGCCGTTCAGAATGTATTGATTGCCCTTTTTCACGGCGCGGGTGAGCATGCCGCCGGGATTCGAGCCGAACTGCGGTTCGGTGAGGCCAAAGCAGCCGACGGCATTGCCGGATTGCAGGCGCGGCAGCCATTTCTCTTTTTGCGCGTCGCTGCCGAAGGAATAAATCGGGTACATCACCAGCGCGCCCTGCACGGAGACGAAGCTGCGCAAGCCGGAATCACCGCGCTCGAGTTCCTGGGTCATCAGGCCGTAAGCGACGTTGGACATTCCCGCGCAACCGTAACCGTGAAGATTGGCGCCGAAGAAACCTAGTTCGCCAAGCTGCGGGATCAGGTGCCTGGGGAAAGTTCCTTCGCGGCTATGCTTTTCGATGATGGGGATGATTTCGTTGTCGACGAACTGGCGGGCGGTCTGGCGGACAAGCTTTTCTTCGTCGTTGAGCTGGGAATCAAAGTCGATGAAATCGACACCGGGAAATGAGGGCATGAAAGATTCCTTCGTCAGGCAAAAGGCGCGACGCAGGAAGTGTAGCAAGGCGATTCAGGGAGCGGCAAGAAAACGAAGGGGAGTGCGGGGAGCGGGTACACTAGAAGGGAACAGGAAAGGACGAGCGGCGTGGCGAAACGGGCGGGGAAGAAGGTCGATCCGGAGATTTTGATTTTCGACGTGGATGGCGTGCTGATTGATGTGAAAGAGACGTTTTGGCGGTCGGCGTTGCAGACGGTGGAAAAGTTGACGGGAAAGAAAGCGACCTGGGCGGAGCTGCATAAGTGGAAGCGCCAGCCGGGGAACAACGATGACTGGATGATGGTTTCGCGGTGGGTCACGGCGAGAGGCGTCCCGACGACGTATGAGGAGGCGCGCGCGGCGTTTCAGCCGTTCTATTGGGGGAGCAATGGCAAGCCGGGAAACGTGGCGAAGGAAAAATGGCTGATCACGCCGAAGCTGGTGGAGAAATGGGCGCGGCGGCGGGAGCTGAATTTATTTACGGGACGAACGCGGCCGGAATTTGCGTATTCGTTTGAGCGGTGGCCGGCGGCAAAATATTTTCGCAAGGTCGTAACCATGGACGACGCGCCAAAGAAGCCCCACCCGGACGGCTTGCTGGCGATCTTGGGAAAGCGCGATCCGGGATCAGCGTTGTATCTTGGCGATAACGTGGATGATGCGCTGTCTGCGCAGGCGGCGAGCGTTCCGTTCATGGCGATTTTGCCGAAGGCTTCGCATGATTACCGGGATCGCGCGAAGAGGTTTCGCGATCTGGGCGCGTTGACGCTGCTGGAGCGGGCGCGCGATTTGGACCGCTGGCTGGCTTGACGCATACAACTCACGGGCGAAGTGTGTCAACAACCTGAGCCAAACAAGGCGATTGTGATCCTGAGCCTTTCCGACGAGGAAAGGCGAAGGATCTCAATGTTGGAATTTTGCAGAGCGTTCCAGTTGAGATCCTTCAGCCCGTAGAGGAGTAAGATGGTCCTTGAAATGAGCCGCAAGTGTGCCGGACACAACCCGGGAACTTTGGCGAGCGTCTGAGGGAATGAATCCACAGGGGCTCCGCCGCGCGGGTCCCCTTCAGGAAAGTTGGCCATGAAACAACTCAGCAGATTACTTAGCGTGGGCGGAGCAAGTCTGTTATTCGCGAGTATGGCCTTTGCCCAAGCGCCGCCGGGGCCGATCGCGCCGGTGCCTTCCCAGCGGTCGTCGTCGGAGCCGCCGCCTCCGCCACCAGTGAAGATTGTTCCCCGCACAAATATTTTGGGAGCATGGAAACTGAATCGCGACGAGAGCGACGACCCGAAAGCGAGATCGAACCAGCGCAAGGTGAATAGTCCGAGCCAGGGCTCTGGAGGAACCAGCGGGCCTCACATCGGTTTTCCGGGCGGTGGAATGGGCGGACCCGGCATGGGCGGTGGGCAGCGCGGGAACGGCGGGCAACAGAAAGACACGGCGGAAGACCGCCAGCGTTACACCGAACTAATCGATCCTTCGGTCCGGCTGAAACTGGAACGCAAGGGCGAGAAGGACCCGATCGTGGAAATGTTCGGCGACCAGGGACGCAAGACGATTTTCTATACCGACGGACACAAGCCGGATGCGCCGGCTGGCGTGGGAACCGACATTGTGGAAGCCAAGTGGGACGGCAATAAGCTGGTGAGCACTGCGCCGCTGCCGAAGAAGGGGACGCTGACGCGGACGTACGAGGTTTCGCCGGATGGATTGCAGTTGTGGGAAGAGGTGGAGATGGTGATTGGGAAGGATAAGAATCCTTCGAGATTCCGGTTTGTGTACGACGCGGTGGCTCGGGAGGAGTAGGGGCGCGGTTCGTGTCCCGTGGACGCGGGAGATTGCAACTACAGGGCGGGATTATCCTTGAAAGTTACATTCCTGGAAAAACTTTAAGTTGAGGTCCTTCGGGCATCCTTGTCGGATGCCCTCAGGATGACGCGCTCGCTTAAAAGTGGAGTGGGAGAAGGTGATTACGCTGTAAATGCGGGCCGACCCGGTCGGCCCGCACTCCAAAAAGCGTCAGGCGCGGAGTTTTGGGAGGGCCTGCTCGAGGTCGGCGATCAGGTCGGTGGTGGATTCGAGGCCGATGTTGAGGCGCACGATGCGGTGATCGTAGGGCGGCCGGCCGGGGATGCGGCCGATGTTGTAGGCGACGGCGAGACTTGTTACACCTGCCCAGCTGTAACCTACCTTGAAAAGTTTCAGAGCGTCAACGAAGGCGAAGACCTGCTCCTGCGTGGGGCCAGGTTTGAAGACCAGCGAAAACACGCCGGAAGAGCCGAGGAAATCGCGTTTCCAGAATTCATGGCCCGGGCACGCGGGCAACGCGGGATGCAGGACGCGCTCGACTTCGGGCCGATCGGCGAGCCACTTGGCGATGGCGAGTGCGGAGTTTTCGATGGCGGAGAGGCGCACAGCCAGCGTTTGCAGGCCGCGGAGGGCCAGGCTGCAGTCGTCGGGCGAAACGGCGAGGCCGAGCATTTGCTGCGTGGCGCCGAGGCGCTGGTAGATGGCGTCGTCGCGGACGGTGACCGAACCGAGCAGCAGATCGCTGTGGCCGCCGATATATTTGGTGACGGCTTGCATGGTGATGTCGACGCCGTGCGCGAAAGCGTCGAAGAGCACGCCGGCAGACCAGGTATTGTCGATGACTACTTTTACGCTGTGCGCGTGGGCCGCGGCGACGATGGCGGGAATGTCCTGAACTTCCATGGTGATGGAGCCGGGGGACTCGGTCCAGACGAGGCGGGTGTTTTCCTGCAGGAGCGCTGAAATTCCCGCGGCGATAAGGGGGTCGTAGAACGTGGCGGTAACGCCGAAGCGCGAGAGGAGTTGCGTGGTCAGCTTGCGATTCGGAAAGTAAACGCTGGTGGGGACGAGGATGTGGTCGCCGGCCTGGAGGAGCGCCAGGTTGATGAGCGAGATGGCCGCCTGGCCGCCGGGGGCGAGGATGGTGTGCTTGCCGGATTCGAGTTCGCAGATGCGCGCGGCAAGTTCGAGGGCGGTAGGCGTGCCGTAGAGGCCGTAGGTGTAGCCGACTTTGTGCTGGTCCCAGGTGTCTTTCACTGCGGCCGCAGAGGGAAACACAGTGGTGGAGCCGCGATAGGTGGGCGTGGCGAGCGATTTGTAGCCGGTAGGAATTTTGGCGTCGGAGTGAATGAGTTTCGTTTGCCAGGTCTTGGTCATGGAGACTCCTGCGCTCCAAATTGGCTGGTGGGACGCGCCTTAGAACTGCTTGAGAATTATAGCGGGGAACGCACTTTTGGGCTGCTCAACTGCGGGGCGATTCGTTGACGCAGAGTCGCGGTGAATGATATAAATTATTGTTCTGTAAGGCGGCGCAAAGCCCACCGTACGCTCCTACCGGGTCAGGGAGTCGGTCAGGCTGCCTTCCTGAAATTATAGGCGAAAACTTTTCATGTCTGATTTGGTTCACCAACTAGGCGAACTGTTCCTCCGGGCTGTGCCCGTAGCGGTCATCGTCCTCTTTTTCTACATCATCATGCGGGCCATTTTCTTTCAGCCATTGCTGAAGGTGATGGCGGAACGCGACGCGCGCACGATTGGCGCGCAAAAGGCCGCGGAAGCAGCGCAGGCCGCGGCGGCGGAAAAAGTGCGGCAGTACGAAGAAGCGCTGCGGCAGGCGCGCGCGAAGGTGTACGCGGAGCAGGAAGCCGAACGCAGGAAGTTGACGGATGAGCGCGCGGCGGCTCTGAAGGAAGCTCGTGGCAACGCAGACGCGGAGGTGAACGCGGCGAAAGAGCGCGTGGCCGGGGAGTTTACCGGCGCGAAGAAAGAGATCGAAACCCTCACTGGACAACTAGCGGTGGAAATTGCGCGCCGCATCCTGCAAGCGCCTCCGGCGCCTGGAACCCCGACGAGAGAGGCTCGATGAAGCGAGCGCGGAACGTCTATTACAGTCTTGTTGTGTGTGCGCTCGGCCTGTTATCAGCGGCGGCGGCTTTCGGCGCGGAAGAGGGTGGCAGTTCTTCAGGGCACTCCACGGAAATGATTTTCAAGTGGATCCATTTCGCTATCCTGGCGGGCTTGATTTACTGGGTATTTGGAAAACTGCTGCCGCCGGTGTTTCGCCGGAACGCAGACAACATCAGTTCCGCGATCACCAAGGCGACTGCCGCTAAGGTTGAGGCGGAGCGCAAACTACAGGAAGCCGTTACGAAAATGGGCAACCTGGAGCGGGAGATTGCGGAGTTCCGCGCTCAGGCGCAGCGCGACGCCGCGGCGGAAGTGGAACGATTGCGCGCGGCAACGGTTTTGGACGTGGAGAAAATTCGCGCCGCTGCAAAGGCGGAAATTGAAGCGGCGGAACGCGCGGCTCGCGTGGAATTGAAGGAATTGGCGGCGAAGCTGGCCGTGGACGGCGCGGAATCGCTGGTGGCGAAGCAGATGACGCCCGCGGTGCAGGAAGCGATGATCAGCAGCTTTGTGCAGAGCCTGCAGGGGAGACCGAATTGAGATCGGCGAGCCTGCAATACGCAACGGCACTGGCGGACATCGCGCGGGAACAGGGCGCGGCGGAGCCGGTGAAGAAGCAGTTGGAGGATTTCGGCGCAGCGTATGCGGAGTCCGCGGAACTTCGTAACGTTTTGGCAAATCCAGCCGTGGAGCTTGCGGCGAAGCACGGAGTGATTGAGAAGCTGGCTGCGCGCATGGGCGCGAGCCGCATTGTGCGGAATTTTCTGTTTGTGGTTGCGGACAACCAGCGGACGCACCTGTTGCCGGAAATTCTGCGGTCCTTCGAAGACGTGATCCGGCAGCGACAGGGCGTGGCGGAAGCGGAAGTGACTTCGGCGGCCGAACTCACCACGCCGCAGAAGGCGCAACTGCAGCAGACCCTCGAGCGGCTGACTGGAAGAAAAATTCAGGCCAAGTATTCGCTGGATCCGGCGATGCTGGGCGGAGCGGTGGTCCGCATCGGCGACACGATTTATGACGGCTCGGTGCGCAACCGGCTGAACCAGATGCGGGCACGGCTGGCCGCGGAATAGGCATTCGGGAACGGAGCAGGCATGGCAAATATCAAAGCAGACGAAATAAGCAAAATACTTCGCGAACAGATCGCGAACTACGAGCAGACGGTTTCCGTGGACGAGGTCGGCGCGATCATCAGCGTCGGCGACGGCATCGCGCGCATTCATGGCCTGGAAAAGGTGATGGCCGGAGAGATGCTGGCGTTCCCGCACAATGTTTTTGGATTGGCGCTGAACCTGGAAGAGGAAGAAGTCGGCGCGGTGCTGCTGGGCGAGTCGTCGGAGTTGAAGGAAGGCGACGTAGTGAAGCGCACCAACACGATTATGTCCGTACCGGTGGGGCCGGAGCTGATCGGGCGCGTGGTGAATCCGCTGGGTTTGCAGCTGGACGACAAAGGGCCGATCACGTCGAAGATCCGGAACCCGCTGGAAAAACTGGCGCCGGGCGTTCTGGACCGCCAACCGGTGCGCGAGCCGCTGCAGACGGGTATCAAGGCCATCGACTCAATGATTCCGATCGGCCGCGGACAGCGCGAGCTGATCATCGGCGACCGCCAGACGGGGAAAACGGCTGTCATTCTGGACACGATTATCAACCAGAAGGGCAACGACATGATCTGTATTTACTGCGCGATCGGGCAAAAACGCTCGACGATCGCGCAGGTGATCAAGGCGCTGACCGACGCCGGCGCGATGGAGTACACGATCATCGTGGCGTCTTCGGCCGCGGAGCCGGCTTCGCTGCAATACATCGCCCCCTACGCAGCTTGCGCGATGGGCGAATATTTCCGCGACAACAAACGCCACGCGGTGACTTTTTACGACGACCTTTCGAAACACGCGCAGGCGTACCGCGAAATTTCGCTGTTGCTGCGGCGGCCTCCCGGACGCGAGGCCTTTCCGGGCGACGTGTTTTATCTCCATTCGCGTTTGCTCGAACGCGCGGCCAAGCTGAACGACAAGCTGGGCGCGGGTTCGCTGACTTCGCTGCCGGTGATTGAGACGCAGGCCGGCGACGTTTCGGCGTACATCCCGACAAACGTGATTTCAATTACCGACGGGCAGATTTACCTGGAGTCGGATCTGTTCAACGCGGGCATCCGCCCCGCCATCAACGTGGGTATTTCGGTCAGCCGCGTGGGCGGCAACGCGCAGATCAAGGCGATGCGCCAGGTGGCCGGTAGTTTGCGCCTGGACATGGCCCAGTTCCGCGAACTGGCGGCGTTCGCGCAGTTCGGTGCGGACCAGTTGGACAAAGTCACTCAAGCGCAATTGCAACGTGGCCAACGCTTGACGGAAGTGTTGAAGCAGGACCAGTTCGTGCCGCTGTCGGTGGAAAAGCAGGTGCTGGTGCTGTACGTGGCCACTAGCGGCGGGTTGGACAATGTTCCCGTCGGCGAAGTGCGGAGGTTCGAGAAAGAGTTCTTGCAGTTTGCGGAAACGAACTACGCCGGCGTGCTGAAGGAAATTGCGACGAAAAAGGCGCTCGACGACGGCATCAAGGCCACTATCAAGACGGCGCTCGATGGATTCAAGGAACGCTTCACGGCCGCGCTGGCTGCGACCGCGAAGTAGGAGCCAGGCTTAAGCAGAGACCATGCCCACATTACTCGATTTCCGGCGCCGCATCCGCTCGGTGAAAAACACCCAGCAGATCACACGCGCGATGAAGTTCGTGGCCGCGGCAAGATTGCGGCGGGCGCAGGAAGCGGCGCTGGCGGCACGGCCATACGCCAGGGAACTGATGCGCGTGCTGCGTTCCACGATGTCGCGCATCGAATCGCCGCAACATCCGCTGCTGGCCAAGCGGCCGGAAGAACGAATCCTGGTTCTGGTGCTTTCGGGGGAACGCGGGCTGGCGGGCGCGTTTAATACCAATATTTTGAAGAAAGCGGCGGAGTTTTACCGCAGCAAGCCCGGGAAGAAGTTCACGTTGATCCCGATCGGAAAGAAGGGCCGCGACGCTATGCGGAAAGCGGGATTCGCATTCGCGGGCGAATACGTGAACGTGTTGGCGAAAGTGGATTTCGGCATCGCGCGCGAGATTTCGAAGCTGGTGACGGACCTGTACACGGAAGAGAAGGTGGATGCCGTGTATATGGTCTTCAGCGAATTCAAGAACGTGATTTCCGCGGACTTGACAGTGGAGAAGTTGTTGCCCGTCGAAGCGATTGCTGAAAAAGAAGAGACGCCCATGGAAGCGGCGACGTCGCAGATTGACTATATCTACGAGCAGCCGGAGCAGAAATTACTCGAACGCCTGCTGCCGCGTTACGTCGAGACGCAGGTGCTGCGAAGCATGCTCGAATCCTGCGCAGCGGAACACGCCGCCCGAATGACCGCGATGGAAGCAGCTACGAAGAACGCCGGCGAAGTGATCGAAGGTCTTACCTTGCATATGAACAAGGTGCGGCAGGCAGCCATTACAAAAGAAATTATTGAAATTGTCAGCGGGGCATCCTCGACCGCGTAGGAGCATAAATGCCGGAGCAACAAGTCGGACGAGTGATCCAGGTCATCGGGCCGGTCCTCGACATTCAGTTTGAACAGGGGCATCTGCCGGCGATTTACAACGCCGTGCGCATCACCAGCGAGGGGTTCAACTTGCCGGAACCGCTTGACGTTACGGCGGAAGTGCAGCAGCACCTGGGCGAAGGGCGCGTCCGCACGGTGGCCATGGAGCCGACGGAAGGGATGGTTCGCGGCATGAAGGCCGTGGACCTAGGCGAGCCGATCACGGTGCCCGTTGGGCGCGCAACGCTCGGTCGCGTGATGAACGTGCTTGGGAAACCGGTTGACCAGTTGGGGCCGCTCAACAGCGAAACGCGGTATTCGATTCACCGGCCATCGCCGGCGCTGGATCAGCAATCCACATCGCTCGAAATGTTCGAGACGGGCATCAAGGTAGTGGACCTGATTCAGCCGTTCTTGAAGGGTGGAAAAATCGGGCTGTTCGGCGGCGCAGGTGTCGGCAAAACGGTTTTGATTCAGGAATTGATTCACAACGTCGCGATGCAGCACGGCGGCGTGTCTGTGTTCGCGGGCGTCGGCGAGCGCACCCGCGAAGGAAACGACTTGTGGCTGGAGTTCCAGGAGTCCGGCGTCGTGGTTCCGGGGAATTCGGAAAAGTCGCGCGCTGCCTTGATTTACGGGCAGATGACCGAGCCGCCCGGAGCGCGTCTGCGCGTCGGCCTGACGGGCGTGACAGTGGCGGAATATTTCCGCGACCAGGAACACCTGGACGTGCTGCTCTTCATCGACAATATTTTCCGTTTCGTGCAGGCGGGCTCGGAAGTTTCGGCGCTGCTCGGACGCATGCCCTCCGCCGTGGGTTACCAGCCGAACCTGAACACGGAAATCGGGGAACTGCAAGAGCGCATTACATCCACAAAGAGCGGTTCGATCACCTCGGTGCAGGCGATTTACGTGCCCGCCGACGACTATACGGACCCCGCGCCGGCCGCGACATTTACTCATCTTGACGCGACAACGAACCTGAGCCGCCAGATCGTGGAGCGCGGCATTTATCCCGCGGTCGATCCGCTGGCCAGCTTCTCGCGCATTCTGGATCCGCGTGTTGTGGGCCAGGAGCATTACACCGTGGCGCGCGCGGTGAAGTCGGTGCTGCAGCGCTATAAGGATTTGCAGGACATTATCGCGATTCTGGGCATCGAGGAACTGTCCGACGAAGACAAGCGCACCGTGGCGCGCGCACGGCGCATCGAGAAATTCCTTTCCCAGCCGATGTACGTGGCCGCGCAGTTCACGGGTCTGGAAGGCAAGTACGTCAAGATCGAAGATACTGTGCGCAGCTTCAAGGAAATTGTCGAAGGGAAGTACGACGAAATTCCGGAGCAGGCGTTCTACATGGTCGGCACAATCGACGAAGTGCTGGAGAAGGCCGAGAAGATGAAGGCGGGCGTCTAAGGCAGAAATGCTTCCTGAATCCATCCAATTGATTGTGGTGACTCCGGAGCGGCAACTGCTGCGCGAAACCGTGATTGAAGCTACTATCCCCGGACTGGACGGACAGCTGGGAATTTTGCCGGGGCACGCGCCGTTGATGACGGAATTGGGGATTGGGGAGCTTTCCTACCGGACGAACGCGTCGAGCCAGCCTGTTACGCTGGCGGTGATCAGCGGATTTGCTGAAGTGCTGCCGGATCGCGTGACCGTTCTGGCGGAAACCGCGGAGCGCGCCGAAGAGATCGACCTGGCGCGGGCGGAAGAAGCCAAGGCGCGGGCGGAGAAGCGACTCGCGGCCGGCGACCCGAACATCGATTGGGATCGCGTGAATATTGCCCTGCAGCGCTCGCTGATCCGCATTCAGGTCGCCAGGAAATATCGCGGTGTCCCCGTCGAATCTCGTTAACCCAGTGCGTTTCTGGCCCTTATTCCGGAGATGCGACGCGGATGTGCCCGGCGCATCCAATGTGGCGGAGTGAAGCATGGAATCGATCACGATTTATAGCGCAGGATGGTGCCCGGACTGCCGGCGGGTGAAGAATTTCCTGAAAGACCGCGGCGTGGAATTCCGGGAAGTCGATATTGATACAGATGAAGAAAGCGAAGATCTGGTTCTCCGTGTGAACAACGGAAGGCGAAAGGTGCCGACACTGAAAGTCGGCGAGCGGTATTTTGCGTGCAGCCCGTTCAGCGCGCAAAAACTTGCGGATGAGCTACGCATTCCCCTGAATTCTTGAAACAAGTCTCCCTGCAATGCAGTCCTTGTCGTCAGCAATTTCCATCACCGGGAAATTAACCCGCAGCCGTAGACTTGTTGTCGTCCCGAGGTGATCCGACGAAGATCATGGAAGGACCTCACGATTGAATTGCGCACGATTGCCGGGTTGAAATCCTTCTGCCGCAAACGGCGCGTCCCTCAGGATGACAGGGGGTTTTTGAGTTTTCGGGGTCGTCCGAATCGCAATTTATCGTAAAGAAGGACTAAACCGTGATGCCACGGGTCCAGACCCGGGCAACGTTCAGCGCTTCGTCGAGCAGGAGGAAGTCGGCGTCGGCGCCGGGGCGCAGCGAGCCTTTCTTGAATTCGATGCCGAGCAGGGTGGCGGGATTCAGCGTCAGCATGTGCAGCGCATCGGCGAGCGGGATGCCGAGATTCACGATGTTGCGCAGCGCGCGGTCGAGCGTCAGCGTTGAACCTGCCAGCTTGCCCTCCGCGTTTCGAGCTACGCAGCCGCTTACAGTTACTTCAAAAGTTCCGAGAGTGTATTTCCCATCGGGCATGCCGGTGGCGGAGATGCCGTCACTGACGAGGATGACCCCGGCCGCACCCTTGGCTTGCAGAAGGATGCGCATGGCGGTTTCGTCGACGTGCACGCCGTCGGCGATCAGTTCGGCGGTGACTTCTGGCGTGGTGAGCACCGCGCCGATTACGCCGGAATCGCGGTGCGAAAAGGGGCGCATGGCGTTGTAGACGTGGACGGCGTGATGCGCGCCGCGAGCGATGGCGGCGCGGGCCTGTTCGTAGGTGGCGTCGGTGTGGCCGATGGCGACGACCAGGCCGGCCTTGCGCGCGGCGTCAATGCAGGGCATTGCGCCGAGGAGTTCCGGGGCGAGGGTGAGAATCCGAGCGTTGCCCTTCGCCGCGCCAATGAATTGTTCGAGCAGATCGGCGGAAGGAAGTTTCAGAAACTCCGAGGGATGCACTCCGCGGCGCGCGGAGCTAATAAAGGGGCCTTCGAAATGGATGCCAAGGATATCGGCGCGGCAATCATCGGACTGATGCTGGCGGGAAATGTAGCCGGCTATGCCCTCGGCGCTGCGGCAGATGGATTCGGGGCTGGCGGTGACCGTGGTGGCGATGAAAGAAGTGGTGCCGTGGGACGCAACTGTGCGCGAGACGGCTTCGAGGGCGTCGGCCGTGGCTTCCATGACGTCGTGGCCGCCCGCGCCGTGAATGTGCACGTCGAGGAAGCCAGGAGTGGCGATTTTGTCCGTGGCGATAATTTCGCGCGCGCCCGCGGGCAGAGTGACCGCGCCGCGCGGGCCGACCGATTCGATTACGCCGTCGCGAAAGAGAATCGCGGCATCGGGAATTTCCGTGGCGGGAGTGAAGGCGCGGGCAACATGAACGAGAGTCGTGGACATGGCGAACATTTATCGTAGCGGAAATTCCGGCAGCAGCAAAACAAAACGGGCAGGAAGCGCGTTCTTGCAAAAAGCAGATTCATCGCGCAAAGTTCGCGCGATGGGGCAGAGTTCCTCGGGCAAACACCGCCCTCGGAATGACATCGATGTCGGTGTTCAGCGTTGTGCCGGGCGAAAACTGAGTTGTAAAGAATTACTTGGCCATTTCGATGCTGGTGAGCTTCAGGGCACTGCCGTCGACGGTGCCCTTCACGACGACATGGTGGCCGGCGTGAGGAGAGACTTTGTCCTGCGCGTCAACGGTGTAGACTTTTTTGTCGCTGTCATTCACGAAGACATACTTGGCGCCGTGCTCCTTCACGCACCGGGAAGCGCACTCCCCGCCGCCCTCCTGGGCATTTTTCGCGCCGCACATGTCGTCGGAAATCCAGCCGGTCCAGGAGCCGTCGGCGGGCGAGGCGATGGAAGCGGTGAACAGGGCAAGTGCGGGCAAAAAGAAAAAGCGCGATTTCATGGGAAGATCTCCTGAAAAGTGCCGTAACAATCGAAGCAAGGACAAATTCAGGCTCGCACAACGCGCAGAGTGTGTCCAGTCGAAGAGTAGTCCGGGAACGTTCGGTATACAATGAAACCGGCTGAGCGCCGAGGGCGGAACTTCTCCTGTCTATGATCTACAACGAACGTTTGGGCAAACGCGCGTGTCGAAAGTGACGGCTCGCGGCGGATTACTGTTGATTGCGGCGCTGGTGGTGGCGCCGGGGGACTGGGCGCAGGGCGTGGCGCAGGGGCCACCGCCGCCTGCGACGGCCAAGACGATCAAGTGCAAGGGCCGGGCTGTCCCGAAATTCGAGGACATCACCGACAAATCCGGCATTCGTTTTTCACACACGTCAGCGCCGGAGAGCCGCTACATCATCGAGTCCATGAGCGGCGGCGTGCTGCTGCTCGATTACGACCGCGATGGCTGGCTGGATATTTATTTCACGAATGCGCCGACGGTGGAGATGGCCCTGCGGGGGCAGCGGGCGCGCGGTGCGCTTTATCACAACAACCACGACGGCACGTTCACCGATGTTACCGAAAAGGCGGGGATCGGGAAGCCGTGCTTTGCGATGGGCGGGGCGGTCGGCGATTACGACAACGACGGCTGGCCGGATATCTATGTGACCTGCTACGGCGGCAATGTGCTGTACCACAACAACGGTGACGGCACTTTTGCGGACGTGACTGCGAAGG
>Ga0210410_10000319_pt1 | contig 58825 bp, 51 predicted proteins | sample IncBWC4MmetaG_FD_161058 | JGI IMG/M metagenome (GOLD analysis project Ga0210410, IMG submission 161058) | Forest soil microbial communities from Barre Woods Harvard Forest LTER site, Petersham, Massachusetts, United States - Inc-BW-C-4-M | ecosystem: Environmental > Terrestrial > Soil >...
GCGACGAGATGACCACCGAGTCCGCGACGATCGCCTGCCTGCGCGACGGCAAGATCATCGAGGCTCGCGGCTATCTCAGCGACGAGTGGATGCTCGTCCGTCTCGGCCTGATCCCAGATGCCGAGCCATCGCTGCTCTGAGCCGCCGACCCCGCCTCGCGCTTTCCTTTTCAGTGCGCCCTGACTACGCTGGGCGTCATGGCAAGCGCCGGCTCGAGGGGGGCGGCGGTCGCTCTGCCGCGGCCGCGCAGCCGTGCCGATCACGCGCAGCCGTCCGACGTCGCGACGGCCGCGTGGCTGTGGGCCGTGCCCTGCGCTGCGGTCACGATCGCGCTGATCGTGCTCGTGGGCCCGCCGCTGAGCCGCGTGCTCTACCCGGCGACGCTGCCGGTCCTGCCGACGGTCGAACACAACCCCGAGCCGGTCGAGGACACGCGCTACCTCCTGTCGCTGCTGGGACCGGTCCTGCTCGCGGCCGGCGTCGCGCTCGTCGCGCCGCGGCTGCGCGTCCCGCGGCGCCCCGGGATCGCACTCGCCGGCGCCGCCCAGCTCGTCGGGCTGGGCGTGGTGGCGGCCTGCTTCGTGCGCCAGCTAGGGCCGAGATGGCGGATCGGGTTCTTCACCTGGGGGCAGGTCGCCGCCGCAGGCGTCGCCGCCGTCGTGGTCGCGCTGGCGGCCCATCGCGGATGGCTCACCAGGCGGCGACCCGAGTCGCGGGCGCTGCGCGTCCTCCTGCCCGCCGTCGCGGTGGTCCTCACGGGCATCTGGTTCCTGCAGTTCATCAACACCGCGGACACGATCTGCACGTATGGCGACTGTTACAACACCTCGTTCATGGTCGACGAGACGTTCGCCGTCCTCAACGGGCTCACGCCGCTCGTCGACCACACCGCGGCGTACGGGTCGCTGTGGCCGTTCGCCTTCGCCCCGGCGATGGCGCTGCTGGGCAAGACGCTGCTCGTCTGGACGATCCTCATGTGGGCGCTCACCGTCGCGATGCTGCTCGCGATCTACGGCGTGCTGCGCCGGGCGACGCGCAGTTCGATCGGCGCATTCGCCCTCTTCCTGCCGGTCATGGTCTTCACGTTCTACGCCGCGTCGCGGGACCTCGACCATCCGATAGCGATCTATCAGCAGGTGCCGCTGCGGACGGCGGGCCCGTTCATCGTCGCGTGGCTCGTCGCGCGACGGCTCGATCGCGGGCGGGGGGCGACGTGGCCGCTCGCGCTCGCCGCCGGCCTCGCCGCGCTCAACAACGCCGACTTCGGGGTCGCGGCGCTCGGCGCGACCGTCGCTGCGCTCCTGTGGACGGAATTCCCGCTCACGCTGCGCAGCCTCGGGCGCCTCGGGGCCAACGTCGTGCTCGGGCTGGCGGGCGCCTTCGTCGTCGTCGCGATGCTGACGCTCGTCCGCGCGGGCACCGTGCCGAATCCCGCCAAGGCGGTCGCGTTCGCCCGTGTCTACGCGCTGTCCGGCGTCGGCTTCTGGCCGCTATTGCGCATCATCGGCCTCCCGCTCGCCATCTACCTCACATACGCGGCCGCGATCGGGGTCGCCACCGTCCGAGCAGTCCAGGGCGCCCCGAACCGCACGCTCACCGGCATGCTCGCATGGAGCGGGATCTTCGGCCTGGGCTCAGCCGCCTACTACATGGGAGCGTCGACGATATTGGGCGTCGCGACGCTGTTCCCACCTTGGGGGCTGGCGCTCGCGCTGCTCGCGATCGTCGCCGTCCGGCACACGGCGAGGACGCGTGAACGCATCCCGGCCGTTCCCGTCGTCGCCGCGCTGTTCGGCTTCTGCCTCATCGCGACCTTCCTGGTGATGCCTCCCGTGCGGCTGGCGCCGTGGTCCCAGGTCGAGCGCCTCACGGCGAGCCTGACCCCGTACGCGCCGGACGACGCCGAACCGCTCGCCCCGCCGCGCGACGCCGGCTTCCGGCGCTTCGTCAGCTCGATCGCCGACGGTCGCGGGCACTTCGTCGTGCGGCGCGGAGCGCCCGTCGCGCTCTTCACGGCCACCGGGCACCTGCTCGCCGACGGCTACAACCTCGAGGACGTCGTGCCCTACACCGGCCGCTCGGTCTTCACGGTGCAGCAGTTCGACGACGCCCTCGGGCGGCTGCGCGCGGCGGGAGGCAACACCGTGCTGGTTCCGGCGCTCATACTGCCGCGCGTCTCGGAGCTGCTCGTCCGTCGCGGCTTCGAGGTGCTGACGACCTCCGGCCCGCGCGCGGGCTTGCCCGGCGGGTCGATCCCACAGGAAGAGGTCGTCAAGCTCAGCGCGGGCGCCACGCAGAGCGAACTGACGAAGTGGGTCGACACGCGCGCGCTTCCGGGCCACCGCTAGGGTTTGCGACATGCCGGCGCTGAGGTCACGGACCGTCACCCACGGGCGCAACATGGCGGGCGCACGCGCGCTGCTGCGCGCGGCCGGGGTCGCGCGCGAGGACTTCGGCAAGCCGATCGTCGCGGTCGCCAACAGCTACACGCAGTTCGTCCCCGGCCACACGCACCTGGCGCCGGTCGGGGCGATCGTCTGCGAGGCGGTCAACGCGGCCGGCGGGATCGCGCGTGAGCTCAACACGATCGCCGTCGACGACGGCATCGCGATGGGCCACGGCGGGATGCTCTACTCGCTGCCCTCGCGCGACCTGATCGCCGACTCGGTCGAGTACATGGTGCAGGCGCACTGCGCCGACGCGCTCGTGTGCATCTCCAACTGCGACAAGATCACGCCGGGGATGCTGAACGCCGCGCTGCGGCTGAACGTCCCGACCGTGTTCGTCTCCGGCGGCCCGATGGAGGGCGGCACGACGGAGCTCGTGGACGGCACGGTGCGCAAGGGCCTGAACCTGATCACGGCGATCGCGGACGCCGTCTCCGGCTCCGTCTCCGACGAGGACCTCGATCGCATCGAGGAGGCGGCCTGCCCGACCTGCGGCTCCTGCTCGGGCATGTTCACCGCCAACTCGATGAACTGCCTGACCGAGGCGCTCGGGCTCGCGCTGCCGGGCAACGGCTCGACGCTCGCGACCCACACCGCGCGCCGCGAGCTGTACGAGTCCGCCGGCCGCACGGTCGTCGAGCTGTGCCGCCGCTGGTACGACGAGGACGACGCGCGCGCGCTGCCGCGCAGCATCGCCACGCGCGCCGCGTTCGAGAACGCGATGACGCTCGACGTCGCGATGGGCGGCTCGACGAACACCGTGCTGCACCTGCTCGCCGCCGCGCATGAGGGCGAGGTCGACTTCGCGATGCGCGACATCGACGCGCTGTCGCGGCGCGTCCCGTGCATCTGCAAGGTCGCGCCGAACGGCACGTACCTGATGGAGGACGTGCACCGCGCCGGCGGCATCCCCGCGATCCTCGGCGAGCTGTGGCGGGGCGGCCTGCTGCACGAGGACGTCGACACCGTCCACGCGACCTCGATGGCCGCATGGCTCGGCGCCTGGGACGTCCGCGGCGGCGGCGCGACCGAGCAGGCGATCGAGCTGTTCCACGCCGCCCCCGGCTGCGTGCGCTCCGCGACCGCCGGCTCGCAGTCCGAGCGCTGGGAGTCGCTCGACGTCGACGCGGCCGAGGGCTGCATCCGCGACGTCGCGCACGCCTACACGGCCGACGGCGGGCTCGCGATCCTCCACGGCAACCTCGCCGAGGACGGCTGCGTCGTGAAGACGGCGGGCGTCGACCCCTCGATCTGGACGTTCACCGGTCCGGCCGTCGTCGTCGAGTCGCAGGAGGAGGCGGTCGACGCGATCCTCGGCGAGCGCGTGCGCGCGGGCGACGTGGTCGTCGTGCGCTACGAGGGCCCGCGCGGCGGACCGGGGATGCAGGAGATGCTCTACCCGACCTCCTATCTGAAGGCCCGCGGGCTCGGCGCCTCCTGCGCGCTGATCACCGACGGGCGCTTCTCCGGCGGCACCTCGGGCCTGTCGATCGGACACGCCTCGCCCGAGGCGGCGGCCGGCGGGGCGATCGCGCTCGTGCAGGACGGCGACGCGATCTCGATCGACATCCCCGCGCGCACGATCCGGCTGGACGTCTCCGACGAGGAGCTGGCCGAGCGCCGCGAGCGGCTGGAGGCGACGACCGGCTACCGGCCCGTGAGCCGCGACCGCCCCGTCTCCGCAGCGCTGCGCGCCTACGCCGCGATGGCGACCTCCGCCGACACCGGCGCCGTCCGCGACGTCGATCGGCTCCTTCCGCCGCGGACGGTCGCCGCAGACGCGCCCGCATCGGCCCGCGGGTGAGCGACGGCTGCGATCGCGGTCGTGTGCGCCCCGGTCGGGCGTCCGGCCGTCGGCGCGAGCGGCCTCAGCCGCGAGTGCCGGAGTGCGGCACGAGATGCGCGGCGGGCGGCAGCGCCAGCGACACGCGCTGACCGACGTCGGGCGTGTCGCCTCCGGTCGTGCGGGCGATCAGCGCGGGTGCGTCCGGCGGGTCCTCGCAGCGCAGCTGCACGCGCGCGTCGTGGCCGAAGTACTCGACGGACGTGACGACGGCCGTGCGCCATGCCCCGTCCTCGGGCGGACTCAGCCGCAGGTCCTCCGGCCGCACGAGCATCAGCCCGCCGTCCGTGGTCGGCAGCAGGTTCGCGTCGCCGAGGAAGCGGGCGGTATCGACGTCGGCGGGCGTGCGGTACAGCTCCTGGGGCGTCCCGGCCTGTGCGATGCGGCCGTCGCGCAGCAGCGCGACGTGGTCGGCGAGCGAGAGCGCCTCGTCCTGGTCGTGGGTGACGAGGATCGTCGTCGTGCCGAGCTCGCCCAGCGCGGCGCGGATGTCGGTGCGCGTCCGGTCGCGCAGGTCCGGGTCGAGCGCGCTGAAGGGCTCGTCGAGCAGGACGACGGTCGGACGGGGAGCCAGCGCGCGGGCAAGCGCGACGCGCTGCTGCTGGCCCCCGGACAGCTCGTGCGGCCGGCGGCGCTCGAGCCCTGCCAGGCCGAGCGAGGCGATCAGCTCGGCGACGCGCGCGCCGCCGCGACGCTCGCCGCGCGGGAGCCCGAAGGCGATGTTGGCGCGCACGTCGAGGTGCGGGAACAGCGCGCCCTCCTGTGGCACGTGCCCGACGCGCCGCCTGCTCGCCGGCAGCCGCCGGACGCCGTCGTCGGCGACGACCTCCCCGATCCGCACGCAGCCGCGATCGGCGCGCTCGAAGCCGGCCAGCACGCGCAGCAGCGTGCTCTTGCCGCAGCCCGAGGCGCCGAGCACGGCGACGAAGGACCCGGCCGGCACCTCCAGCTCGAGCCCGTCGAGCACGGGCGTCGCGCCGAAGGCCTTCGCCAGTCCGCTGACGCTGACCGCGTTCACGACGTGCGCGCGTCGAGTTGGCGGACGAGCAGGTACGTGGGGATCGCCGAGACGCCGACCATCACCGCGGCATAGGGCGCCGCGGCGCCGTACGACAGCGCCGACGCATAGGTCCAGAAATGCGTGGCGAGCGTCTCGGTGCCGGTCGGGCGCAGCAGCAGCGTCGCCGTCAGCTCGGTCACGGTCGAGAGGAAGACGAGCGACGCGGCGGCGGCGAGGCCGGGCGTGAGCAGCGGCAGCGTGGTGCGCGCGAACGCGCGCGCCGGCCGGTCGCCGAGGCTCTGCGCGACCTCCTCCAGGCGCGGCGAGATCTGCGCGAGCGCGGCGCGCGCAGCGGCGAGCGCGAGCGGCAGGAAGAGGATCACGTAGGCAAGCACGAGCACCGCGGACGTCTGGTACAGCGGACGCGCCGCGCGGACCGTGAAGGACACGAGCGCGAGGCCGATCACGACGCCCGGCAGGGCGCGCGCGACGTAGCTGCAGCGCTCCAGCAGCGCGCTGAGCGGGGTCGGGTAGCGGACCGCCAGCAGCGCGATCGGCAGCGCGATCGCGACGGTCGTCAGCGCGGCCACCGCGGCGAGCCCGAACGTCGTCCCGGCGGCGCCGACGATCGAGCCCGACGGCAGCGTCGAGGAGCTGCCCTGCGCGATCCAGTAGGCGAGCGCGGTCAGCGGCAGGCCGAGCGCGAGCGCCACGAGCGCGACCAGGCCGGCGATCGCGAGCGGCCGGCCGCGGCCGAGGCGGATCCGGACCGGGCGCCGCGCCGCGCCGCCGCCGACGCGCGCGTAGCGCCCGCGCCCGCGCAGCCCGAGCTCGCCGCCGAGCACGACGATCGAGATCGCGACGACGACGAGCGACAGCAGCGCCGCGCTCGCGCCGTCGAAGCCGAGCTGGTACTCGGCGTAGATCTCCGTCGCGAACGTCGGGAAGCGCAGCTGCGCGAAGGCGCCGTACTCGGCGAGCAGGTGCAGCGCGATGATCAGCGCCCCGCCGAGCGCCGCGAGCCGCACCTGCGGCACGGACACGCGCCAGAACGTCCGCCAGCGCCCGAGGCCGAGGCTCTGCGCCGTCTCCTCCAGCGCCGGGTCGCCCGCGCGCAGCATCGCGGCGGCGGGCAGGTAGACGAACGGGTAGTAGGCGAGCGTCGTGACGAGCAGCGCCCCCCAGAAGCCGCGCATCGAGGGGAAGAACGAGACCCAGCCGAAGCTGCTGACGAACTCCGGCACCGCGAGCGGCAGCACGAGCAGGACGGTCCAGCCGTGCCGCCACGGCACGTCGGTGCGCTCGACGCACCAGGCGGCCGCGACGCCGACCACCGAGCACGTGACCGTCGCCGCCGCGAGCAGTCCGAGCGTGTTCGCGAGCAGCCCGCCGACGCGCGGGCGCACGAGCAGGTGCCACGCGGCGCTCGCGCTGACGCCGCGCGCCTCGAGCGCGACGAAGACGATCGGCACGATCGCCAGCGCGGCCCCCGCGACGCCGGCGAGCAGCAGCCCGAGCGGCGTGCGGGGAGAGCGCCGCACGCGCCGGCGCAAGGCCACGGTTGCGTCGGCGACGCTCATGTCCGTTACAGCAGCCCGACCTGTTGCAGGGACTGGAGCGCGCCTCTGCCGTCTCCGAGCTGCTCGACGGTCAGCTGCGGCGGCTGGAGCTGGGACAGCGGCTTCAGCACGCGCGTCGTCGTCACGCCGGAGCCGAGCGGGTACTCGTAGCTCTCGCTCGTCGCGACGATCTGCTGCGCGGGGCGGCTCACGAGATAGGCGAGGAAGCGCTGCGCCTCCGCCGCGTTCCCGCTCGACTTCAGCACTGCGGCGCCGGAGACGTCGACGAGCGCACCGGGATCGCCGCCGCCGAAGTAGTGCAGTGCGGAGTCGGTCTTCGCCCTGCCGACCTCGTCGCGCAGCCGGTACCAGTAGTAGTGGTCCACCAGGCCGGTCGCGACCTCACCGCGGTTGACGGCCGCGATCAGCGCCTCGTTGTCGTCGTAGACCTTCCCGTTGGACTTCAGGCCCTGCAACCACGTCTGCGCCGCCTGCGGGCCGTCGAGGACGGCGACCGCCGTGATCAGCGGCTGGAAGTCCGTCTCCGTCGGCGCGTACCCGACGCGGCCCTTCCACGCCGGCTTCGCGAGGTCGCGCAGCGACGTCGGGAGCTGGCCGGGCTTGAGCTGTTGCGTGTCGTACGCGAGCGCGGCCGAGCGGGCCGAGACGGCGACCCAGTCGCCCTGCGGCGCGTTCCAGCGCGCCGGGACCTTCGCGAGCGTCGCGGCCGCGACGGGCGCGAGCAGCCCCCGGTGCTCGAGCACCGTGAGCGCCGGCGGGTTCTCGGCGACGAACACGTCGGCGGGCGAGGCCGATCCCTCGCGCAGGATCTGGTTGGCGAGGCTCGCCTCGTCGTTCGAGCGCAGCTTCACCTGCACGCCGGTGCGCCGCTCGAAGTCCGCCACGAGCTTTGCCATCGTCTGCTGGTGCTGGCCGCTGTAGACGGTGATCGGTCCGGCGGCCGCCGTCGTGGAGCCGCCGTCGCTCGACGAGCTGCCGCAGCCGCTCGCGAGCGCCGCCGCTCCCACCACCGCACACAGCCCTGCTCCGATCCGACCACGACGAGCCGACGACGACGACAATCCGCACCGCGCTTTCCGGCCACAAGGGCCTTAGGGTCACCAAAGAGTACATAAGGGCGACCTAACCGTGGCGTGCGCTCAGGAAGTCGTCAGGCATCCACGGGCAGAGTCACCGCCCATGACGCGAAACGCCGTTCTCCCGCTGGTCCTGTCGCTGATCCTCGGCGCCGTCGCGATCGCCGGCTGCGGCGGGTCGAGCACGGGCGGCTCGACGTCCGCCGCCACCGGCGCCGCCGGCTCCACGCAAGCCGAGGTCAGAGCCACCGCGACGGGCGACATCCCGGACAACCAGGTGTTCCTGACGTATGCCGACGCGACGAGCGGCTACGCGATCCGCTACCCGGAGGGCTGGACGCGGCAGGGGTCCGGCGCGACGGTCGCGTTCGTCGACAAGGACAACGCGATCCACGTGACGGTCGTCGCCGGGGCAACGCCGACCGCGGCGTCCGCGCAGGCGGCGCTCGCGAGACTGCGGTCCTCCGAGCCGTCGCTGAGAGTGACGGCGGCGCCGCAGATCGTGGCGCTCGCGCACGGCCACGCCGTGAAGGTCGCCTACTCCCTGGTCGGGGCGCCCAACGCGGTGACGGGCAAGCGGCCGCTGCTGCTCGTCGACCGCTACGTCTACGCGCACGGCGGCAAGATCGCGACGGTCGACCTGGCGACGCCGAAGGGCGTCGACAACGTCGACGCCTACCGGATGATCTCGCGGAGCTTCGCGTGGCGATAAGAAGCCTCTACGTCGAGCCCGAGCGCGCCGCGGAGCCGCTCGAGTGGCCGGCGCTCGAGTGCCGTGACGTGTTCCGGATCTTCCGCTCCGGCCCGGTCGAGACGGTCGCGCTGCGCGGACTGGACGTGCGCGTCGAGGCCGGCGAGACGGTCGCGGTCTTCGGCCCGTCAGGCTCGGGCAAGAGCACCTTCCTGACACTCGCCGCAGGCCTCGACGAGCCCTCGGCAGGGGAGGTGCGCGTGCACGGCCTCTCGCTCGCCCGGCTCGACGAGGCGGAGCTGGCGCGCTACCGCGCACGCGAGCTGGCGATCGTCTTCCAGAGCGAGAACCTGTGGACGGCGTCGAGCGCGCGCGAGAACGTGCTCGCCACGCTGCGGCTCGCCGGCGTGGCGGACGCCGGCCGGCGGGCGGACGACGCGCTCGCCGCGTTCGGGCTCGAGCGCCGCGCGCACGAGCGCGCAGGTGCGCTCTCCGGCGGCGAGCAGCAGCGCGTCGCGATCGCGGCCGCGGCGGCGCGGCGCGCGCGCCTGGTGCTGGCGGACGAGCCGACGGCCGAGCTGGACGAGCAGAACGAGCGGACGGTGCTCGCCGCGTTGCTGCACCTGCGCGCGGAGCACGGCGCGACGGTCGTCGTCGTCACGCACTCCGAGCGCGTCGCGGAGGCGGTCGACCGCGTGATCGAGCTGCGCGACGGGCGGGCCGTCTCATGAGCACGCTGTCGACGGCGCACGCCGAGCTGGCGGCGGTGCGCGATCTGACGGTCGCCTACGGCCGCGGCGAGACGCGCGTCGAGGCGCTGCGAGCGGTGACGCTGACGATCGCGCCGAGCGAGTCGCTGGCGCTGTGCGGCCGCTCCGGGTCCGGCAAGACGACGCTGCTGCACGCGCTCGGAGGACTGGTGGAGCCCACCGCGGGCGGCGTGTGGTGGCTCGGGGAGGCGCTCTCGTCGCTCGACGCGGCCGCGCGCGGCCGGGCACGCGCGGCCGGGATCGCCTACGTCTTCCAGGGCGCGAACCTGCTGCCGCACTTCACGGCGTACGAGAACGTCGCGTTCGCCGCGCACTACGCGGGCGCGGACGACGTCGAGCCGGCCGAGCTGCTCGCGCTCGTCGGCCTCGAGGCGAAGCTCGACTTCCTGCCCTCCGAGCTGTCGGGCGGCGAGGCGCAGCGGGTCGCGATCGCACGCGCGATCGCGCAGCGCGCGGAGCTGCTGCTGTGCGACGAGCCCACGGGTCACCTCGACAGCGACACCGGCGCACGCGTGCTCGACCTGATCGAGCGGCTGCAGGAGGCGTACCGCTTCGCGTTGGTGCTCGCGACGCACGATCCGGACGTCGCCGCGCGCTGCGCGCGCACGGTCGAGCTGCTCGACGGCCGCATCGTCGGCACGGTGCGGACGGCATGAGGACGACCGCTCGCCTCGGGCTGACGGGGCTGCTGCGTGCGCCCGGGCGCACGCTGCTGCGGGTCGCGGTGCTCGCCGTCGCGACCGCGCTGCTGGGCTCGATGCTGCTGTTCGTCGGGCACTCGCTGCGCACGATGAGCGCCGGCGCGGTGCGCGGCGTGCCGCTCGACTGGCAGGGACCGGTCAGCTCCGCGGCGGTCGCCCGCAGCGTCGCGGCCGGCGTCGCCCGTCAGCCGGGGCTCGCGCAGGCCTCCGCGACCGCGACCGCGCCCTTCGCGAGCGCGACGTCGAGCGGTCCGGCCGGCGCGACCAGCTCGAGCAGCGGCGCCGTGCTGGCCATCCCACCCGGCTACCTGACGCACATCCAGACGTTCCGCATCCTTCAAGGGGCGCCGGCGCCCGGCAGCGTGCTGCTCGACCAGCAGATGGCGGCGACGCTGCAGGCCAGCATCGGCGGCGTCGTCCGCCTGCAGCCGTCCGCGCACGCTCCCGCGCTTCCCTACCGGGTCGGCGGCATCGTGCTCGTGACCGCGCCGGACGTCCTCTTCCAGCCGCTGAACCCGCTGCTCGGCCCGGCGCCCGCGCAACCGCCGGCGAACGTGGCGATCATGGAGCTCGACACGTTTGCGCGCAGCTACGCGCCGCACCTGCGCACGATCACCGCGGGGACGCTCGGCACGAGCGCCCAGCCGGGTGCGCAGGACGGGGTGCAGTGGCAGGTGCAGGCGCAGCTCGACCCCGCCGCGCTCTCCGGCGCCAGCCCCGGGGCGGCGCTCACGCGCGCGACGCAGACGCGCAACCGCGTCGAGCGCTCGCTGCCGGGGCAGGTCCAGTTCGTCGACAACCTCTCCGACCAGCTCACGACCGCCGCCGGCGACGCGCTCTACGCGCAGACGCTCTACATCATGCTCGCCGTGCCCGGCGCGCTGATCGCGCTCGGGCTCGCCTACCTCGCGGCCCTGGGAACGGTCGAGCGCGACCGTCGCGACCTCGCGCTGCTGCGCGCACGCGGCGCCACGCGACGCGACCTGCTGACGCTCGCCGGCGCCGAGTCGGTCGCGCTCGGGGTGCTCGCCGGGCTCGCGGGCGCCGGGCTCGCGTTCGGCGCCGTGACGGCGCTGATCGGCGGCGGCGTCGGGCTCACGACGGGCCGTGCGCTGGCGACGGCCGTGGCCTGCGTGGCGCTCGCGATCGCCGGTGCCGCCGCGGCGCGGATCGGCGCGAGCGCCGACGTGCTGCGCGCGGGCGTGGCCGAGGGCCGCCGCGGCACGCGGCGCGAGGGCAGGCCGCTGTGGCAGCGCCTGTACCTCGACTGGCTCGCGCTGCTGCTGTCCGGGCTGATCTACTGGCTGACCGCGCGCACCGGCTTCTCGGCGGTCGTGAACCCCGACTCGAACCCGACGCTGTCGCTGTCGGTCTACATGTTCTTCGCGCCGGCGCTGCTGTGGATCGGCGCGACGCTGCTGCTCGTGCGCCTGCGCGGCCGCGGGCTCACGTGGCTCGCCGGCCGTGCGACGGGCGGCCGCGCACACGCCCCGCGCGGCTTCCTCGCCGCGAGCGCGGCACGCCGCGGCGCGGCGATCAACCGCGGGCTCGTGCTCGTCGGGCTGCTGCTCGCGTTCGGCGTCAACCTCGGCCTGTTCGCCGCGACGTACGACCGGCAGGCGAACGTCGACGCGCAGCTCACGCTCGGCGCCGACGTCGTCGCGACGGCCCCGCCCGGCGTCGCGGCCAGAGCCGACCTGGCGCAGCGGATCGCGCGCGTGCCGGGCGTGCAGGCCGCGAGCCCGGTCGACCACGCCTACGCGTACATCGGCCCGGACCTCCAGGACACCTACGGGATCGACACGTCCACCTTCACGCAGGCGACGACGCTGCGCGACTCCTACTTCATCGGCGACAGCGCCGCCTCGGCGATCGCGCGGCTGCACGCGACGCCGGACGGGATCCTCGTCGGCAGAGAGACGATCGCCGACTACTCGCTGCAGCGCGGCGACCTGCTGAAGCTGCGCGTGCTCGACCGTCGCGACGGGCGCTTCCGCGTCGTCCCCTTCCACGTCGCCGGCGTCGTGCAGGAGTTCCCCTCGGCGCCGAAGGACTCGTTCATGGTCGCCAACCTCCCCTACCTCCAACGGGTGAGCCACGGCAGCGGCCCGAACGCGATCTTCGCGAAGGCGTCCGGCGACCCGGCCGCCGTCGCGCGGCGCGTCGCCGCCGCGACGCAGGCGGACGGCACGCAGGTCAAGGACATCCGTCAGCAGACCGCGCGGACCGTCAGCTCGATCACGACCGTCGACCTGACCGGCATCAGCCGCATCGAGGAGGCGTTCGCGATCGTGCTCGCCGCCGGCGCGATGGCGCTGTTCGTGACGCTCGCGCTCGCCGAGCGGCGGCGCGAGCTCGCGACGATGGCGGCGCTCGGCGCGCCGCTGCGCAGCGTCGGGGCGTTCGTGTGGAGCGAGGCGGCGCTCGTGCTCGGTGCCGGGCTGCTGCTCGCGGCCGGGCTCGGGTTCCTGCTCGCGGAGATGCTCGTCGCGATGCTCCAGCACGTCTTCGACCCGCCGCCCGACGCGCTCGCGGTTCCCTGGGGCTTCCTGGCCGCGCTCGCGGGGGCCGCGCTCGCGGGCGCGCTGCTCGCCGCAGCGCTCGCCGCGCGCGGGCTGCGGCGGCTGCCGCTCGGGCGGATCCTGCGCGAGCAGTAGCCTTGGAGGCCCGATGGTGGAGCCCCGCATCCTCGTCGCCGAGGACGACCTGGAGCTGCGCGACCTGCTGCTCGCGGGACTGCGGCGCGCCGGCTTCGACGCCGCGGGCGTCGGCACCGGCAGCGACCTGCTCGCCCGCACCTCGAGCTGGGCACCGCATGCGCTGATCGTCGACGTGGGCCTGCCGGACGCCGACGGACGCGACGTCTGCCAGGCGCTGCGCGCCGCCGGCAGCCAGGTGCCCGTGCTGTTCCTGACCGCGCTCGACACGCGCGCCGACCGCCTCGCCGGCTTCGGCGCCGGCGGCGACGACTACGTCACGAAGCCGTTCGACTTCGCCGAGGTCGTCGCGCGCATCCGCGCGCTGCTGCGCCGCGCCGACGCGCCGGCCGCGATCGAGGCCGGCGGGCTGCGGCTCGACCCGGCCACGCACGCCGCGCACCTCGGCGAGCAGGGCGTGACGCTGACGCCGACCGAGTTCCGCCTGCTCGCCGCGCTCGCCGCCCGCCCCGGCGAGGCCGTGCGGCGCCGCACGCTGATCGCCGCCGCGTGGCCCGACGGCGCGATCGTCCACGACAACACGCTCGACGTCTACGTCGCGCGCCTGCGCCGCAAGCTCGCCGGGATCGGCGCGGACCAGACGATCGCCAACGTCTACGGCGTCGGGTTCACGCTGCGATGAGCCGACGGGCGGGGCCGGCGCGCATCCTCGGTCTGCGCGGTCGCCTGCTCGGGTTCGTCACGCTCGCCGTCGCGGCGGGGATCGCGGTCGTGCTGGTCGCGTTCAACCTCGTGCTCGACGCGCAGCTCGACCGCGACGCGCACGATCTCGCGCGCTCTCGCGCGACCGCCGCCCTCGCCGGCGTGCAGCTGCTCGACGGGCGGCTGCGCGTGCGCGAGACGCTCGACGAAGCCGTCCCGTTCGATCAGCCGATCTGGATCTTCGCCGGCCACGGGGCGCTCGAGCGCCCGCGCGCGGATGCGAGCGTCCAGCGCGCGGCCGCTGCCTTGGCCGGCGGTCCCGAGCGGACGCTGGACGTGCCGGGCGCGTCGGTGCGGCTGCTCGCGCTGCCGGTGGCACATGCCGGACGGCGTGCCGGCACCGTCGTCGCCGGCGTCTCGCTCACGCCCTACGAGCGGACGAAGCACGCCGTCCTGGTCGCCTCGCTCGCGCTCGGCGGGCTGCTGCTGGGGATCGCCGTGCTGGCCGCGCGCTGGCTGCTCGCCGCCGGGCTGCGCCCCGTCGCGCGCATGACGGCCGACGCCGCCGCATGGAGCGAGCACGACCTCGACCGGCGCTTCGCGGCCGGCCCGCCGCACGACGAGCTGACCCAGCTCGCCGCGACGCTCGACGACCTGCTCGACCGGCTCGCCGACGGGCTGCGCCGCGAGCAGCGCTTCACCGAGGAGCTGTCGCACGAGCTGCGGACCCCGCTCGCACGGCTGCGCGCGCGCAGTCAGCTCGCGCTCGACGGGGATCCCACGGCACCGCAGACGCGCACCGTGCTCGAGGCCGTGATCCGCGACACCGACGCCGTCACCCGCACGCTCGACGCGCTCCTGACTGCGGCGCGCGCCCACAGCGACGGCGCCGGCAGCGCCGACGCGCGCTCCGTGGCGCGGTCCGTCCTCGAGGACTGCGCCGCCGTCGCCGAGAGCCACGGCGTCGCGCTGCGCCTCGACGGCGACGGCGACGGCGCACCGGCACGCATCCGCGTGACCTCCGAGCTCGCCGAGCGCACGCTGCACCCGCTCGTCGAGAACGCCTGCCGGCACGCCGCCCGCGAGGTGCGGATCGCGCTGCGACGCGACGACGGCATGCTCCTGATCGAGGTCACCGACGACGGCCCTGGCGTCGCCGCGGGCGAGCAGGAGCGGATCTTCCAACCGGGCGCACGCTCGGACGAGGCGGACGCGGGCGCCGCCGGGCTCGGGCTCGCGCTCGCACGCCGCCTCGCGCGCGCCGCCGGCGGCGACGTCGAGGCCCACCCCGGCCCGGACGGGCGCTTCGTCGTGCGGCTGCCCGGCGGCTGAGCTGCTCAGCCGACGGAGTCGGCCCAGTCGCGCAGGCGTCCCGAGAACTGCGGCGTGGCCGCGCTCACCTCGACGACCACGTCGGCCGGGACGTTCGCCTCGCGCGCCGCCGCCAGGATCGCGTCGGGCGACGGTGCCTCGTAGAGGCAGTAGGTGCGTCGCCGGTCGGCGCTGAGGAACGAGAACAGCCAGCGTACGCCCGCGTCGCCGTTCGCCTCCTCGATCAGCTCGACGTCGTCGTTCGAGAGGTCGAGCTGCTCGGCGAAGGTGCGCTCGATGACGTACAGCGGCATCGTTCAGATCCTAGTCGAGCCCAGGCCGTGCCGATGCGCAAACGACGCGGCCTCGGTGCGGTTGGCGCAATCGGCCTTGCGCAGGATGCTGCGGACGTGGTTGGCGGCGGTGTGCTCGCTGATCGAGAGCGCGCCGCCGATCTCCTTGTTGCTGAGTCCCTGGGCGACCAGCCCGAGGACCTGCGCCTCGCGCGGCGAGAGCCCGTTCGGGAGCCCGCCGCCGGTGCCGGTGCCGATGCCGATCGCGGGACCGGAGACGTCGAGCGCGCGGATTCTCGCGAGCAGCTCCCGCATGCCGATCCGCTCGGCCAGCGCTGCGGCCTCGGCGGCCAGCGCCCGCGCACGGGCCCGGCCGCCTCCTCCCCGCCCGTGCAGGAAGCGCGCGTACTCGTACGCGGTGCGGGCGACCCACGTCGACATCCCCATGCGCCCGTTCAGCTCGAGCGCGCGCTCGAAGTGCCGCTCCGCGCGCTCCGCCTCGCCCAGCGTCGCGGCCAGCATCCCGAGATACCGGTCGGCGGCCCCGTAGCAGCAGACCAGGTGGCCGATCATCACGTTGGCGCCCGCGAGCGGCTCGAGCTCGGGGTACACGACGGCCGCCATCTCCTCGTCGCCGAGCGCGCTGCAGGCGTCGGCCAGATAGGCGAGCGTGGCCGCCCACAGCGACGTGCGGAAGCCGTCGATGCCCTCCGCGGCGAGCCGCGCGAGCTCCCGTCGCGCCTCGTCCTCCATCCCCAGCTCGACGAGCACGGCGACGAGCCCGGGGCGCCACGGGCCCTCGCGCTCGGCCCCGGCGGCGAGGATCCTGACCGCCGGCGCCAGCTCGGCCAGGCGTCCCTGCTCGCGGCGGATGCTGAACATCTGGATTCCATACGTCCCGGTGGCGTCGCGCCCCGTCAACAGCGCCGCCCACTCGTGGGATCGCTCCGCCATCGCCTCGGCCTCGGCGAGCCGCCCGTCGCAGAGGGCGATCGCGGCGCCGTAGTGCTCCGCCACGTGGTGCATGAACGGCTGCGCGGTGCGCTCGGCCATCTGGCGCAGCGCCGCGACCTCGACCCGTGCGGAGCCCAGATCGCACATGGCGACGAACGTCGGCACGCGCCAGGCCATCGCCTCGGTCCGCAGCTCGGCGTCGTCCAGCTCCTCCGCGAGGTCCTTCCCCTCGGCGAGCATCGCGAGGATCTCCTCGAGCGGGCTCGTCCCGCGCGCCCAGTACGAGCGCACCAGCACCCGCGCGAGCCCGGCGCGGTCGCCGAGGCGCCGCGCCAGCTCGATCGCGTTGCCGCGCACGATCGCGCCGCGCTCGCGGTCGCCCTGGAAGTCGAGCGCGCGCGCAAGTCCGGCGAGCAGCCCGACGCGCAGCTCGGGACTGTCGTCGCCGTCGAGCGCGGGGATCGCCTCCTCCAGCAGCTCGATCGTCGTGCGGCTGAAGATCGCCGGGCGCCAGCCGGCGTCCTCGTAGCCGACGGCTGCCCGCGCGAGCAGCTCGCCGCTGTCCAGCTCCCGTGCGATCGCCGCCGCCGCGGCGAACGCCTCGAACGCGGCCGTGGCGTTCCCGGCCCGGTTGTGCGTCATGCCGAGCTGGAGCAGCGTCTCCGCCCGCTCCCGATCGTCGTCGATACCGAGGTCGATCGCGACGTGCAGGCGCGATGCGGCCTCGTCGAAGGCGAGCGCCGCGCTGGCGGCCCGCGCCGCGCGCACGTTGTAGTGGATCGCGCGCTCGCTGCCGCCGAGCGGGGCGGCGACGGAGAAGTGGTGCGCGAGGTCCGCGAGCGCTCGCTCGGGCGCCCCGGCGGCTGCCAGCGCCTCCCCGACGCGCAGGTGGAGCTCGGCCCGTCGCGCGAGCGACAGCCGGTCGTAGACGGCCCGCCGCACCAGCTCGTGCGTGAAGCGGCAGACGAGCCTGGGCGCGGGCAGCTCCTCGACCATCCCGCTCGCGACCGTCTCCTCCAGCGCGGCGAGCAGCTCCCGCTCGGTCAGCCCGGAGGCGCGGCGGATCACGTCGAGCTCGAACTCCGGCCCGATCGTGGCCGCGAGCTCGAGCAGCTCCGTGGTCCTGAGGTCGAGACGTGCGAGGCGCTGGCTGACGACCTCGCGGACGCCGGCGGGCGTCGCGAGCTCGCGCAGCGGGCGGACCACGCGTATCCGCCCGTCGCCGACCTCCAACGTCCCCGTCTCGACCAACGCGCGCCACAGCTCGCAGACGAGGAACGCGTTGCCGTCGGTGAGGTCGTGGATCGCCACCGCGAGCTCGCGTACCTCGTCGTCGAGGTCGCACGCGGCGGCGCGGCGGACGAAGTCGGCGACCTCCGCGCCGGACAGCGCGTCGAGCCGCATCCGCACGACGTCGTCGGAGCGGCGGAGGTCGGCGAGCGTCTCCGTCAGCTCGCGCGGCATGTCGACCTCCGTGTCGCGGAACGTCGCGACGATCAGCACGCGCCCGCCCCAGCTCGCGCGCGCCAGGTGCCGCAGGAGGAGGAGCGTGCCGGCGTCGGCCCAGTGGCCGTCCTCGAGCACGAGCAGCACCGGACGCCTGCGGCTGGCGGTCGCGAGCAGGGTGGTGACGGCCGTGTGGAGCCGGTGGCGCTCGGTGTCCGGATCGGCGGCGACCGGCGCCGCGAGTCCGCGGACGCGGGAGGCGAGGTCCGGCAGCAGCCGCGTCAGCTCACCGCCGCCCGGGCCGAGCTCGGCCACCGGGTCCTCGGCACTCTCGGCGACGCGCACGAGACGATCGAGCGCCTCCACGAACGGTCCGTAGGGGGTCGGGACGACCGCGTCGCAGGCGCCGTAGAGGATCAGCGTCTCCCGCTCTGCCAGCTCGCCGGCCAGCTCGCGCACGAGTCGGCTCTTGCCGCAGCCGGGCTCGCCCGCCAGCAGCACGACGCGTCGGTGCTCGCCCGCGGCGCGCGGCATGAGCGTGTGGAGCAGGCCGAGCTCCGCCGCGCGCCCCACGAACGGGAACGTCGAGGCGGGGCGGAGCGTGTCGGGCAGATCGTCGGTCCTGTCGCTCACGGCACCGCCGACGATAGTCAGGTCTGATCATCGCGTCGATCGGGAGCGCGAGCGGCGCGCTCCGGAATTGGGTCAGATCAGGTCATGACAGGCCCGCAGACGGCGCGTACGGTCGCCGTCAGACGCTTTGTTCGACGACTGCAAGGAGATTGACGTGAGCACGCCCACCATCACGACCGAGTCCGCGCGCCGGGAGCTGTCCGGCTTCCGCGGGCGCCTGGTCGGGCCCGAGGACGCCGGCTACGACGAGGCGCGCACGGTCTACAACGCGATGATCGACCGGCGGCCGGCCCTCGTCGCCTACGCCGCGGACGCCGCCGACGTCGCCGCCGTCGTCTCGTTCGCGCGCAGCCACGGCCTGCTGCTGGCCGTGCGCGGCGGGGGCCACAACGGCGCCGGGCTCGGCGTCTGCGACGACGGGGTGGTGATCGACCTCTCCCAGCTGAGAGACATCGCGGTCGATGCGGCCGCGCGGACCGTGCGCGTCGGCGGCGGCTGCACGTGGGGCGAGGTCGACCGCGCCACCGCCGAGCACGGGCTCGCCACGCCGAGCGGCATCATCTCGACGACCGGCGTCGGCGGCCTCACGCTCGGCGGCGGCATCGGCCACCTCACGCGCAAGTGCGGCCTGACGATCGACAACCTGCTCGAGGCGGACGTCGTGCTCGCGAGCGGCGAGCGGGTGCGCGCCGGCGTGGACGAGCACCCCGACCTCTTCTGGGCGATCCGCGGCGGCGGCGGCAACTTCGGCGTCGTGACGTCGTTCCTGTTCCGGCTGCACGAGGTCGGCACGATCCTCGGCGGCCCGACGTTCTGGCCGGTCGAGCTCGGCGCCGAGGTGCTCGCCGCCTACGGCGAGTTCCTGCCGCAGGCGCCGCGCGAGCTGAACGGGTTCTTCGCCTTCACGACCGTCCCGCCGGCGCCGCCGTTCCCCGAGGAGCTGCACCTGCGCAAGGTCTGCGGGGTCGTGTGGTGCTACGTCGGCGACGCCGAGGACGGCGCGCGGGCGATGGCGCCGCTGCTGGAGGCGCTGCCCGAGCCGCTCATGCACGGCGTCCAGCCGATGCGCCACCCCGACCTCCAGAGCGCCTTCGACGGGCTCTACCCGCCCGGCGACCAGTGGTACTGGCGCGCCGACTTCGTCAACGAGATCCCGCCGGCCGCGGCCGCGGTGCACGCCGGCTTCGGGGCGGAGATGCCGACGATGCAGTCGACGATGCATCTCTACCCGGTGGACGGAGCGGCGCACGACGCGGCGCCGTCGGACACCGCCTGGAGCTACCGCGACGCGACGTGGGCGACCGTCTACGCGGGCGTCGACCCCCACCCGGCGAACGCCGACGCGATCCGGCGCTGGTGCGTCGACTACTTCGACGCGCTCCACCCCCACTCCGCCGGCGGCGCCTACGTCAACATGATGATGGACGAGGGCCAGGAGCGGGTGCGCGCGAGCTACCGCGACAACTACGACCGGCTGGCGCGCATCAAGGCCCGGTACGACCCCGGCAACCTGTTCCGCGTCAACCAGAACATCGAGCCGGCGTAGTGGCGAGGGCGCGCGCGGCGAACAGCCGCTGACGGTCGATCGCGGTGCGCAGGCGTCGCTCTCGCGGGGGAGCGACGCCGCCGCCGCGATTGCCCGCTCGGATTGCTGCGTCTAGATGTCGTCCGATACGCATCTTGATGCGCTAGGCTGGTCACATGCGCACGACCCTCACCCTCGCAGACGACGTCGCAGCGGCCGTCGAGCGGGTTCGCCGCGAACGCTCGATCGGCCTCAGCGAGGCGGTCAACGACCTCGTCCGCGCCGGCCTGGTCCAACAGCGGCCGGCGACGCCCTTCCGTCAGACGTCCCACGACCTCGGCGCCGGCATCGACTACTCCGACGTGGCGGACGCGATCGAGACGCTCGACGGCCCAGCCGCCCGCTGATGCTGCTCGACGCGAACCTGCTGCTGTACGCCGTCCACGAGGGGGCCGACCGCCACGAGCCCGCCGTCGCGTGGCTGACCGAGCAGCTCAACGGCTCTCGCCGGGTCGGCATCCCATGGGCGAGCCTCGGAGCGTTCCTGCGCATCGCGACGCACCCGCGCGCGTTCCCGCGCCCGCTTCCCCCCGCCACGGCCTGGCAGCGCGTGACCGACTGGCTGTCGGCTCCCGTCGCCTGGATCCCGCAGCCGGGTCCCGAGCACGCCCGCATCCTCGGCCGGCTCGTCGCCGCGCACGACGTCCGCGGCAACCTCGTCCCCGACGCGATGCTCGCCGCCCTCGCGATCGAGCACGGCCTCACGCTCCACTCCAGCGACACCGACTTCGCACGCTTCAGTGACCTCCGCTGGGAAGACCCGCTGCGGTAGCGCGGAAGCGCGGGCCGCCGCTAGCGCGGAACGAGCTGCAGGATCGGGATGCTGCGACCGACGCGGGCGGCTCTCTCGCGGTAGGCCGCATAGGGCGGGAACACGCGATCGGCCAGCGCCCAGAGCCGCGCGCGCGACGCCTCCTCCTCGACGACCTCGACCCGGAACGGCTGACCGCCGAGCATGACGTCGCGGTTCGCGCACGCGTTGTGAAACCAGGCTGGGTGCTCGGCGGCACCGAGCTTGGAGGCGACGATCGTCACCCGCTCGCCGTCGTGGAAGTAGATGACGCCGTTGCACCGCGGACGCCCCGTGCGCGCGCCGCGCGTCTCCAGCAGCGCGGTCGGGAGCATGAGCCCCAAGCCGACACGACCGCCGGTCAGCCGCATCACGTGCGGATCGACCTTCCACACGACGTTCGTCGAGAGCCACGCGGCAAGCGGCGTGCCGAGGAACCGCACGAAGGCCCGGCGGAGCGGACCGTGGGCGGCTCCGGGATCGACGTGGGGCAGAGTCTCGCGGGAGGGCATGGCACGGAGGTGTCGTCGCGCCGTTCGGCGGTGCGTCGCAGGCGACACCGTACCGACGCTCATCGGAGGGCGAGCCGCACCGATCGGCCGGACGCAAGCCCCTCCGGCGCGATCGCGAGGCGAACGTCGTGGCGGCGGGGCCCCCGCGGGTGCGGGGACCCCTGCCGCCCGGCGCTCAGCGCACCGGCAACGCCTGCGTGTGCTCGGTCTGGACGGCCTGCAGCGCGTGCGGATCGAGCCCGAGCTGCCTCAGGATCGTCGGTGCGATGCGGGTCGTCTCGACCGGCTCGCCGACGACGCGATGTCCGTCGACCGAGGCCCCCGCGACGACGAGCGGGACGGCGCGGTCCTGCGGGTTGTCGCCGCCGTGCTCGGCGATCTTTCTCTGCTTGCCCGTGTAGACCGAGCCGACCTGTGCGATGCCGATCAGGTCCGGCACGCGCGCGTCGCCGCCCGGCACGCCGAACCGATGCGCGGCGTCGGCGCCGGCGAGGACCTCGCGCAGGCCCGAGGACGTGTACGCCTTCGGGTTGCCGTCGATGTCGTTGCCGACCCCGGAGTGGCCGAGCAGGAACTGCTTCGCGAACGTTGTCGCCGCCGGCGAGCGGTCGTTCAGCCACATGAGGATGCCGTCGTCGTTGATCGAGAACGCGACGAGCGGCTGCGTGGCGCTCGGCTCGGCCGCTCTCCACGCCGCGTTCAGCGCGTCGACGATCGGGCCGTCGGGGATGCGCGTGAGCTGCGCCGGGTTGGTCGGCGACTGCCCGTGCTTGGCCGACAGGATGATGTCGGTCGACCGCGCGAGGTGCTGCGACCTGATCGTGTCGAGCATCGTCGCGACCTGCGCGTCGACGTAGTCGAGCGCGCGCTGGACGAGCGGACCGGGCGTTCCGCCGGCGTCGTAGCCGCCGGTCAGCCCGTTCGATCTCGGCAGCTTCTGCGCCGTCGAGACGGTCTGGAAGTTCATCCCGAAGATCGCCGGCGTGCCGACGCTCTGCGTCCCGCTGTGGTCGAGGCCCTTGATCTCGTTGACGACCGCCTGGACCTTGTAGCCGTCGAACTGCTGGGTCAGGGCGTTGTCGGTCGTCCAGTCGTCGCCGGCGCCCGCGGTCGGCGCGTTGCTGTTGATCTCGGGCGTGAAGAGGTCCTGGATGCCCGCGCCGGAGGGTCCGTTGAGGATCTCGTAGGCGGGGTGCTTGTCGGACCACGCCGTGCGCAGGCCGGCGTCGCGCGCGACCTCGAAGACGGTGTTGACCTTGAGGTAGGCGTGCGGGTAGACGGGCTTGCACGTCGCGGGGTCGACCGGCAGCTGCGCCGGGTCGATCAGCGCCGTCGGGTTGCCGGTCATCGAGAGGATGCTGCCCGGCAGGCCCGCGAGGCCCTGGCCGGCGTCGAGCGCGAGCGGGTCTCTGTCGGCCTGCTCGAAGTACGTCACCTCGGCACCCGGCGTCGCACCCGTGCAGTCGGTCGTCCCGGCCGGCAGCAGCGCGTGGTTGAAGCTGTCGTCGTAGTACACGCCCGTCGTCGACGGGTTGCCGCCCGTGACCTGCGCCACCATGCCGGGGAACGAGTCCGACGGGAACGGCGTCCGCGCATGCGTGAACTCGACGCCGGCGCGCGTCAGCTGGGCGAGCGCCGAGGACGGGTGCAGTCTCACGTAGTAGGCGAGGTCCGTCTGGTGCAGGCCGTCGACGGACAGCAGCAGCACGTGCTTGACGCGGCCGTGCTCCCGGCTGCGGTCATGGTCGGCGGAAGCGGCCGGCGCGAAGCCGAGCGCCGCGATCGCTCCCACCGTGCCCGCCGCGCCCAGCAGGCGCGTCCAGCGGTTGCCCGGGGATGGTGAAGTGCGCATCCTGTCGTCTCCCTGTTGCGGATGTCGGGACCACTCTGCGAGCAGCGGGCGACGATCTCGTTGCCGACCGGTGACGTTGGCGTGAAGAAAAGGACGCACAGCCGCTGCACCGGGCGCCTCGGGGCGAGTTGACACGAGCGCGACGCGACCTACCGGAACCAGCGGTGGCAGCAAGCACGATCGCGTGTCCCAACTGCGGCAGACGCAACCGCGTGCCGGTCGTCGCACGTGGCGTGCCTCGCTGCGCCGTCTGCCACCACCACCTCCCGTGGATCGTCGACGCCGACGCGGAGACGTTCGACGGCGCGGTCGATGCGACCGTCCCGGTCCTCGTCGACTTCTGGGCCGATTGGTGCGGGCCGTGCCGTATGGTCTCCCCGCTGGTCGAGAGAATCGGCCGCGACTACGCCGGGCGCCTGAAGGTCGTCAAGCTCGACACCGAGGCGGCGCCGCAGATCGCCGCGCGCCACCACGTGCAGTCGATCCCGCTGCTCACCTTGCTCGACGACGGCCGCGAGCGCGACCGCCTCGTCGGCGCGCAACCCGACCGGAATCTCCGCGCGTGGCTCGACGCGCGCCTCCCGGCGGGCGCCGGCGCAGGTTCGGCCGATGGCGGGCGTGACTGAGACGCCCGCTCACTTGCCCGAGCCACGGCCCGACCTACTGGAGCAGGCATGAGCACGCAACCAGACCAGCAGGACGACCGCGAGCTGCCGGTCGCGGAGTGGGCGAAGTTCTTCGACAAGCTGTCGCGCCGCGCCGAGGACGTCGCCGTCGAGACGACGATCGAGCTCCTCGGCGGCGAGGTCCCCGGCGTCGAGGCAGAGCGGCTGCCGCTCGCCGGCATCAGCTACGAGGACGGCGACCACGCGATCGCCGTCGACCTCGGCGGCCGCGGCCAGCGCTTTCCCGTCGTCCTGCGCCATTTCGTCGACCGCCCGCGTCGCGTCCTGGTGCACGACGAAGACGGTCAGCCCGCCGCGCTGGCGATCGTCTCCGAGGACGGGACGACGACGCTCGTGCGCCTGCACGCGGCGGTCTGACCCCGGCGCGGCGCGTTCCGGCTCGCGCGGCCCGTCGCTCACGCCTCCGGCGCCCGGACGGCCGAGATGTCGAGCCGCAGCGCGACCTGCTCGCCGACCAGCAGGCCGCCGCTCGTGAGCGACTGCTGCCAGGTGAGCCCGAACTCCGTCCGGTCGATCACGCCGCGCACGGCGATCCCGACGCGGTCTCTGCCCCACGGGTCCACGGCGGAGCCCTCGACGCTCGCCTCGACCTCGACCTCGCGCGTGACGTCCCTGATCGTGAGGTCGCCGATCACGCGATAGGTGCCGGCGACGATGTGCTCGATCGCCGTGGACTCGAAGTGGATCTGCGGGTAGTGCTCGGCGTCGAAGAAATCCGCCGATCGCAGGTGCGCGTCGCGATCGGCGTTGTTCGTGTCGATCGAGGCGACCTGCGCGCTGCCCCACACGCGCGAGTCGTGGTAGTCCTCGGCCGCCTCCAGCGTTCCCTCGAACTCGCCGAAGTGCCCGCGGACGGTCGAGATCATCATGTGCTTGACCTCGAAGCCGACGCTCGAGTGCACCGGGTCGACCACCCAGGTGCCGGTCGGTACGCGGACGATTCCCTGCTCGGTCTGCAACTTGGTCGTCATCGGAGCTGCTCCTTCCGGTCGTTGACATGCTCGTGCACGAGCCGCACGGCCCGTCGCGTGCCGTGCGCGGCGAGCGCGGCGATCTGCCGCTCGCTCAGGCGCGGGAAGGCGCCGTCGCGGTCGGGCGTCTCGGCGAGCGGCGTGCGCGTGGCGGCGCTCATGCCACCGCTCCGACTGGCGGCGGCGCCGACGCGGGCTCGGGGTTGCGCCAGCTCACCGTCAGGTGCCCCGCCTCCGCGAGGATCGCGATCGTCGCGCCGTCGGGGATGTCGGCGGCGAGCAGCGCGCGGGCGATGCGCGTCTCGACCTCGTGCGCGACGAAGCGCCGCAGCGGTCGCGCGCCGTAGACGGGGTCGTAGCCCTCGCGAGCGATCAGCGCGCGCGCCTCCTCGCTGACCTCCAACACGAGGCGACGGTCGGCGAGCCGGCACCCCACCTCGTCCATCAGCAGGTCGACGATCCGCTCGATCTCCGCCAGCGTGAGCTGCTTGAACAGCACGACGTCGTCCACCCGGTTGAGGAACTCCGGGCGGAAGTGCGCGCGGAGATCGGCCATGACGCGGTCACGGATGTCATGAGGGATCCCGCCGGCCCCCGCGCTCTCCGAGCCGTCGCCCGTGACGTCCAGCAGGTACGCCGAGCCGATGTTCGACGTCATGATGACGACGGTGTTGCGGAAGTCGACCGTGCGGCCCTGCGCGTCCGTCAGCCGCCCGTCGTCGAGCAACGCCAGCAGCGTGTTGAAGACGTCCGGGTGCGCCTTCTCGATCTCGTCGAACAGCACGACCGAGTACGGCTTGCGGCGCACCGCCTCGGTCAGCTGGCCGCCCTCCTCGTAGCCGACGTAGCCGGGAGGAGCGCCCATCAGCCGGCTGACCGTGTGGCGCTCCTGGTACTCGCTCATGTCGAGCCGGACCATGTTCTCCTCGGAGTCGAACAGCGCCTCCGCGAGCGTGCGCGCCAGCTCGGTCTTGCCGACGCCGGTCGGCCCGAGGAAGATGAACGAGCCGATCGGCCGCCTCGGGTCCTTCACGCCCGCGCGTGCGCGGATGACCGCGTCGGCGACGAGCTGGACCGCCTCGTGCTGCCCGATCACGCGCTCGTGCAGCAGCTCGTCGAGCCTCAGCAGCTTCTCGCGCTCGCCCTCCATCAGCCGCGACACCGGGATCCCGGTCCAGCGCGCGACGACCTCGGCGATCTCGTCCGCGGTCACCTGCTCGCGCAGCAGGCGGGTGGTGCCGCTCTTCTCCTCCAGCCGCTCCTCCTCGGCGTGCAGCCGCCGTTCCAGCTCCGGCACTTTGCCGTGGCGCAGCTCGGCGGCGCGGTTGAGGTCGTAGCCGCGCTCGGCCTCCTCGATCTCGCGCCGCAGCGCCTCCAGCTCCTCGCGCAGCGCCTGCAGGCGGTGGATCGCCTGGCGCTCGGCCTCCCACCGCGCCGTCATCGCGTCGCCCTGCGCCCGCAGCTCGGCGAGCTCCTTGCGCAGCGCCTCCAGCCGCTCGCGGCTCGCCGCGTCCTCCTCCTTCGTCAGCGCCGCCTCCTCGATCTCGAGCTGCATGATGCGACGCGTGATCGCGTCGAGCTCCTGGGGGAGCGAGTCGATCTCGGTGCGCACGACCGCGCACGCCTCGTCGACGAGGTCGATCGCCTTGTCGGGCAGGAAGCGGTCGGAGATGTAGCGGTCCGACAAGGTCGCTGAGGCGACGAGCGCGGCGTCCTGGATCTTCACGCCGTGGTGGACCTCGAGCCGCTCGCGCAGGCCGCGCAGGATCGAGATCGTGTCCTCGACGCTCGGCTGGTCGATCGTCACGGGCTGGAAGCGCCGCTCGAGCGCCGCGTCTCTCTCGATGTGCTTGCGGTACTCGGTCAGCGTCGTCGCGCCGATGCAGTGCAGCTCGCCGCGCGCGAGCATCGGCTTGAGCATCTGGCCGGCGTCCATCGCGCCCTCGGCGGCACCCGTGCCGACGACCGTGTGCAGCTCGTCGATGAACAGCAGGATCCGGCCCTCGGCCGCCTTGATCTCCTTCAGCACCGCCGTCAGGCGCTCCTCGAACTCGCCGCGGTACTTCGCGCCGGCGACCAGCAGGCCGAGGTCGAGCGCGAAGACGGTCTTGTCCTTGAGCCCCTCCGGCACGTCCTGGCGCACGATCCGCTGCGCGAGCCCCTCGACGATCGCGGTCTTGCCGACGCCGGGGTCGCCGACGAGCACCGGGTTGCTCTTCGTCTTGCGCGAGAGGATCTGGATCACGCGGCGGATCTCCGCGTCGCGCCCGATCACCGGCTCGAGCTTGCCGCGGCGCGCGTCGGCGACGAGGTCGCGACCGTACTTCTCGAGCGCCTCGTAGGCCCCCTCGGGGGTGGCGCTCGTGACCCGCTGCGCGCCGCGCACCTCGGTGAGGAGCGCGAGGAAGCGCTCGCGCGTGACGCCGCGGGCGGCCAGCAGCCTGCCCGCCGCGGTTCTCGAGCCGGACTCGATCAACGCGATCAGGACGTGCTCGACCGAGACGTACTCATCGCCGAGCCGGTCGGCCTCCTGCTGCGTGCGGTCGAGCAGCTCGTTGAGCGCGCGCGTGACGCTCACCTGCCCGGGCGGAACCCCGGGCCCGGTTACGCGCGGCCGGCGCTCCAGCTCCGCCTCCAGCTCGCCGCGCAGCGCCGCGACGTCGACCTCCGCGCGTTCGAGCAGCCCCGGGATCAGGCCGTCCGCCTGCTCCAGCAGCGCGAGCAGCAGGTGCTCGGCGTCGACCTCGGCGTGCCCGTGGCGCAGCGCCTTCGTCTGCCCGTCGTGCAGCGCCTCCTGTGTCTTCTGGGTCAGTCTGCTCGGGTCCATCGCGTTATCACCTCGGGCGGTTCGTCGGTCGGGGCTCGTAACGCCGGAGGCGCCCCTCCAGGTCGTCGATGCGGTCCAGCAGCTCGGCGGCCAGCACGGCGCCCGCCCAGCCGAGGGCCAGGTCGCGCCGCAGCCGCATGGCACGCGCGAGCTGCGCAGGCGCATCAGCCGCGAACAGCGGCGCGGCGCGCGTGCCGCCGCCCGGCTCGACGACGCCGAGCGCGAGCAGGCGGCGCACCAGCTCGGGGTGCAGCCCCGCGGCGCGCGCGAGCGCGTCGAGCGGGATCAGTCCCTCGCCGGCGGCGGCGCCGCCGGGCGCGCGCGGCCGCACGACGAGCGCGGTGACGCGCGTGCGCGTGACGGTCGTCATCAGGCGCCCCGGCGCGGGTCGAACGCCGACGTGTCGCGCAACTGCTCGAACAGCTCGCGCTCGCGCTCCCCGAGCTGCTTCGGCACGGCGATCTTCACGACCGCGTGCAGGTCCCCGTGGCCGCCGCGCGGCCCGGGCATGCCGGCGCCGCGCAGCCGCAGGCGACGGCCGCAGGACGAGCCCGCCGGCACCTTGACCCGGACCGTGCCGGTGAGCGTCGGCACCGGCACGGTCGCGCCGAGCGCGGCCTCCCACGGCGCCACCGGCAGCTCGACGGACAGGTCGCGCCCGTCGACTCTGAAGCGTGGGTGGGGCCTCAGCCGCACGCGCAGGAAGAGGTCGCCGGGTGGGCCGCCGCCGGCGCCCGCGCCGCCTTGGCCGCTGAGGCGGATGCGCTGCCCGTCGCGCACCCCGGGCGGGATCTCGACGTCGTACTCGCGCCCGTCGCCGAACGACAGGTGGCGTCTGCCGCCCGCCGCCGCCTCCTCGAGCGTCAGCTCCAGCTCCGCCTCGTGGTCGCCACCGCGCGTCGCGAAGCCGTCGAAGCCGCCGCGACCCGCGCGGGAGCGGCCGCCGCCCATGCCGCCGCCACCACGCGCGCGGAACAACTGGTCGAAGAAGTCACTGAAGTCGCCGCCCACACCGCCGCCGCCGCCGAAGTCGAAGCGGATGTCGGGCCCGCCGGCCCCGCCCGCCCCCGGTCCGCCGCCGAAGCCACCGAACCCGGCCGCGCCCGAGACGTCCTCGCCGGATCTCCAGTTCGCGCCCAGCCGGTCGTAGCGCTCGCGCTTCTCGCGGTCACCCAGCACCTCGTACGCCTCCGAGATCTCCTTGAAGCGGTCCTCCGCGCCGGGCTCCTTGTTGACGTCGGGGTGGTATCTGCGCGCGAGTCTGCGATACGTGCGACGGATCTCCTCGTCGCTCGCGTCGCGCGGGACGCCGAGCGTCTCGTAGTAGTCGTGGTAGGCGACGGCCATCGGGCGGTCCCTCCGCTACTCGGCTCGCTCGGGCGCTCGCGCGACGACGACCTGCGCGGGCCGCAGCACGCGGTCGCCGAGCGCGAAGCCGGAGCGGGCGACCTCCAGCACCGTTCGATCGGGGACCTCGGCCGTCTCGCGCACCGCGACGACCTCGTGGCGCTCGGGGTCGAACGGCTCGCCGGCGGCGCCGATCCGCGTCACGCCATGGCGCGCCAGCGCCGACTCGAGCTGCTCCAGCAGCGCGCGCACGCCCGCATACAGCGGCTCGTCCGGCGAGGCCATCCGCAGCGCGCGCTCGACGCTGTCGACCGCTGCCAGCCAGTCGGCCAGCAGCGCCTCGCGCGCCTCGCCGACGCGCCACTCGACCTCGCGCTGGGCTCGCTTGCGGTAGTTGTCGAGGTCGGCGAGCGCCCGCTTCCAGCGCTCCTCGAGCTGCGCGTTGCGCTCGCGCAGCTCGTTCAGCTCGCCGTCCGGCGGCGTGCGCTCGCCCGCCCTCCCGGGCTCGTCGTGGACCGCGGGCGCGCCCGGCTGCCCAGGCGCGCCCGCGTCGCCCTCACTCGCGTGTGAACTCGGCATCGACCACGTCCTCGTCCGTCGCCTGCTCGCCGGCCGGCGCGCCGTTGGCGGCGCCCGCGCTCGCGCCGGCGCCGGCCGCCGCGGCGGCGCTCGGCAGCCCGTGCACGACCTGCTGCAGGTCGGCGATCAGCGGCCGCACGCGGTCGAGCCCGGCCTGCTGCTCGATCGCCGCGCGCGCGTCGGCGATCAGCTGCTCGGCGCGCGCCTTCTCGTGCACCGGCACCGCCTCGCCCAGCTCGCCGAGCAGCTGCTCGGCGCGGTACGCGAGCGCGTCGAGCTCGTTGCGCGCGTCGATCTCCTCGCGGCGCTGACGGTCCTCGCCGGCGTGCGACTCGGCTTCGCGGACCATCCGCTCGATCTCGGACCGGTCGAGGTTCGTCGACTCCTCGATCGTGACCTTCTGCTCCTTGCCGGTGGCCTTGTCCTTCGCGGAGACGTTGAGGATCCCGTTCGCGTCGATGTCGAACGTCACCTCGATCTGCGGCACGCCGCGCGACGCCGGCTGGATCCCCTCCAGCCGGAAGCGCGCGAGCTGGCGGTTGTCGGCGGCGAGCTCGCGCTCGCCCTGCAGCACGACGACGTCGACCGCCGACTGGTTGTCCTCCGCGGTCGAGAACGTCTCGGCGCGGCGTGCGGGGATCGTCGTGTTGCGCTCGATCACTCTCGTCATCACGCCGCCGAGCGTCTCCAAGCCGAGCGACAACGGCGTCACGTCGAGCAGCACGACGTCCTCGACCTCGCCCTTCAGCACGCCCGCCTGCAACGCGGCGCCGATCGCGACGACCTCGTCCGGGTTGACGGTCATGTTCGGGTCCTTGCCGCCGGTCAGCCGGCGCACCAGCTCTTGCACGGCGGGGATCCGCGTCGAGCCGCCGACGAGGATCACCTCGTCGATGTCGTCGGCCGTCAGCTTCGCGTCGGACAGCGCCGTCTGGACCGGGCCACGGCAGCGCTCGATCAGATCCTGCGCGAGCTGCTCGAACTTCGCGCGCGTGAGCGGAAGGTTGAGGTGCTTGGGCCCGGACGCGTCGGCGGTGACGAACGGCAGGTTGACCTGCGTGGTCGTCGTGGTCGACAGCTCGACCTTCGCGCGCTCGGCCGCCTCGTAGAGGCGCTGGAGCGCCTGCGGGTCGTTGCGCAGGTCGATCCCCTGGTCCTTTCTGAACTCGTCCGCGAGGTAGTCGACGATCCGCTTGTCGAAGTCGTCGCCGCCGAGGTGGCCGTCGCCGCTCGTGGCGCGCACCTCGACGACGCCGTCGCCGACGTCGAGCAGCGAGACGTCGAACGTGCCGCCGCCGAGGTCGAAGACGAGCACCGTCTCCGAACCCTTCTTGTCGAGCCCGTACGCGAGCGCCGCGGCGGTCGGCTCGTTGATGATCCGCAGCACCTCGAGCCCGGCGATCCTGCCGGCGTCCTTCGTCGCCTGGCGCTGAGCATCGTTGAAGTAGGCAGGGACGGTGATGACCGCCTCTCCGACTCTCTCGCCGAGGAACTTGCCGGCGTCGTCGGCGAGCTTGCGCAGCACGGCCGCCGAGATCTCCTCGGGCGCGTACGGTCTGCCGCGCACCTCGAAGCGGACGGCGTCGTGCGGGCCCTTGACGACCTTGTAGGAGACGATCTTCGCCTCCTCGTCGACCTCGCCCCACTTGCGCCCGATGAAGCGCTTCGCGGAGTAGATCGTCGCCTCGGGGTTGAGGATCGCCTGGCGGCGGGCGACCTGTCCGACGAGCCGCTGGCCGTCCTCCGTGAAGGCGACGACCGACGGCGTCGTGCGGGCGCCCTCCGCGTTGGGGATCACCTCCACCTGACCGCCCTCGACGGTCGCGGCGACGACCGAGTTGGTCGTCCCCAGGTCGATCCCGACGGCCTTCGCCATGGTGCGCTCCTCTCTAGCGTGGCGCGACGAAAGGCCGCGCGTGCAGGGTTCCGCCGACGTGCGCAGGAGCCGACATGACCGTGCCCATAGGCCGGCGCTCGGGGGTGTCAACCCGCCGAGAGATCGCAGACGGGACGGACGTTCGGGGATCGCGCCGGATGGCGAGCGCGCGGGCGGTCGAACGCCGCGCGTCGCGCCCTGACACCGAGCGGCAATCCGGTTGTTTGCGCGGCTGCGTGGTTGGGGAGGGAGTCCGTAGATTCGTCGTCGGCTCTGGCGTCCCGAAGCTCGGCGCCGGGACCGACTGCCCTGCCCGAACGCGCCGCCCGTGTGTGCGCGTGGCGGCCCGGCCGGGTGAGCCTTGCGAGGAAAGGAATTGCCATGGCTGTCTCCGCGCGCCGCGCCTCATCGCCGGCGTCCCCCGTGACGGGCTGGGATCCGCTCCGCGACCTGGGCATGCTCGAGGAGCAGCTCGGCCACCTGTTGCGCGGCGTCCGCCCTGACCCCGGCACGGGGTGGCTGCCCGCCGTCGACGTCGAGGAGACGAGTGACACGTGGGTCGTCGAGGCCGAGCTGCCCGGCGTCAAGCCCGACGACGTCCATGTCGAGGTGCGCGACCAGGAGCTCGCGATCTTCGGCGAGATCAAGGAGCGCAAGCGGGCGGGCGTGCTGCGTCGCCGCACCCGTCGCACTGGCCGCTTCGACTACCACGTGACGCTGCCGGGCGAGACGGACCCCGAGCAGATCGACGCCACGCTGAAGGACGGCGTGCTGACGGTCCGCATCGCGAAGCCCGAGCGCGGCCGCCCGCGGCAGATCGAGATCGGAGCCGACTGAGGCGATGAGCCCCCGGCCCCGCGGACACTGCGCTGCGCGCGACTCCCCGCGGGCGGAGCCCGACCTCGTGCGCGCCGCGCAGCGCGGCGACGAGCTCGCGCGCGCCGAGCTGGTCGACGCGTTCGTGCCGCTGATCGCGACGGTCGCGCGGATCTACCGCAGGTCGGCGGGGATCAGTCGGGTCGAGCTGATGCAGGAGGGGGTGGCGGGGCTGCTCGTGGCACTTCAGCGCTACGAGCCGGCGCGCGGCACGCCGTTCTGGGCCTACGCCTCGTGGTGGGTGCGTCACGGGATGCAGCAGCTCGTCGCCGAGCTGACGCGCCCGGTCGTGCTCTCCGATCGCGCGCTGCGGCAGCTCGCCCGCGTCCGCGACGCGCGCAGCGCGTACGTGCACGCTCATCGTGTCTGGCCCTCGACGGCCGAGCTTGCCGCGGCGACCGGACTGCCGCAGGCGCAGGTCCAGCAGCTCGTGGCCGTCGAACGCGCTCCGCGCGCGCTCGCGGGCGGCCAGGGCCCCGACGGACGCCGCGTGCGAGACGGCCAGGAGACGCTCGTCGACCCCGGCTCGGAGGACGCCTACGAAGCGGTCATCACGCGTCTGGAGGGCAACCGCATCGGCGCGCTCCTGGGCGGCCTCGAGGAGCGTGAGCGCGTCGTGCTGCGGGCGCGCTACGGTCTCGACGGTCCCGCGCAGACGCTGCGCACGATCGCGGGCGGCCTCGGGCTGAGTGCCGAACGCGTGCGCCAGATCGAGCGCCAGGCGCTCGAGGAGCTGCGCGTGGCGGCGGAAGGCGCTTGACGGGCGCGAAGCGCGGCCTATGGGCGAGGAGAGGACCGGCTTCCTGCGAAAGGGTGGTTCGTGATGAGCATGCTGATGGAGCCGTTCGCGCTGTGGCAGCGCGATCTCGGCCGTTTCCTCACGAGGGGCGCGACAGGGTTCTTCCCGCCGGCCGACATCCTCGTGACCGACGAGGACGTGACCGTCCACCTCGACGTCCCGGGGCTGCGCAAGGAGGACATCGAGATCGACCTCCAGCATGACGTGCTGACGATCCGCGGCGAGCGGCCACTCCCGTACGAGGACGAGGGCGACGGCGGGCGTGGGACGTGGCGGCGGATCGAGCGCCCGTTCGGCTCCTTCGAGCGCGTGCTGCGCGTGCCGCACGGCCTCGAGGAGGATGCGATCGAGGCCTCGCTGCACGACGGTGTGCTGACGTTGCGGATGCGCAAGCCCCAGCCGCGCGAGCCGCACCGCATCGAGGTCAAGGCCGAGGAGGTGGTCGAGGCCGCGCCGACGTCCAGACGCACCCGCACCCGCACCCGGACTCGGAGGTAGCTCGCCGTGGCCGACCGCCGCACGCAGGGCCGCTGCAAGTGGGGGATGCCGGAGGTGCTGCCGCGTCGTTCGCCGGTGCGCGCGCGATCGCAAAGGAGATGAGGCTGCGATGAGCAGCCGGTCGACAGACCGCACGCGCAGCGCAGTCGGTGCGGGGTCACCCCGGACGCTTGCCACCTACCCGACCTACCGCGAGGCCGAGCGGGCGGTCGACCACCAGTCGGACCGCAAGTTCCCCGTCGAGCACGTGGCGATCGTCGGCCACGGCCTGCGCTCCGTCGAGCAGGTGACGGCCGCATGGACTGGGGGAAGGCCGCGCTGCGAGGTGCGCTCACGGGCGCGGTCGCCGGTGTGCTGATCGGGTGGCTGTTCGGCATCTTCGACTGGTTCGACCCGATCGTCTCCGCGCTCTGGCTCGCACTCGACGGGCTCTGGTTCGGCGCGCTCGTCGGCCTCGCGATGGGCCTGATGCTGTACGCGCTCACGGCCGGACGACGCGACTTCGTCTCGGTCGGCGCGCTGCAGGCGGAGCGCTACGACATCGTCGTCGACGATGCGGTCGCCGACGAGGCCGCCCGGCTCCTGGGCGAGCTGACCGCGCAGCCCCCCGCCTCGCCCGATCGGCCGCCGGCCGCGGAGCGGCCGTCCGAGGCGCCCCCGCCGCCCGCGACGTAGCTCGCCCGCACCGCGCTCGCCGCCGTGCAGTGGCGCGCGACCTCGCGAGGCCGGGTGCGCGTGCCATGAGCGACCGCGAGCAACGACCGCCGGAGAGCACGCGATCCGGCGGCCCGCACAAGCTCGAAATAGCTCCTGCGAGCAGCGCGGCGGCGGAGAGGCGGGCGGCGGGGACCATGAGCAGCGCCAGATACTGACCGGGCAGTAACAGGAATAGGTCTTGTTATCTGTAGGATCCGTCCATGCACTCACGCCATCTCCATCTCTCCCGCCGTCTCGGCGCGCTCGTCTCCCTGCCGCTCGCGGTCCTCGCGGCGGTGACGATCGCCGCGTGCGGCAGCTCCGGCAACGGCTCGAGCAGCTCGACCGGCGCCGCGGGCGGCGGTTCGCCCGCGCCGGTCAAGGTCGTCGCGACGACCACGCAGCTCGGCGACCTCGTGCGCCAGATCGGCGGCCCGGCAGCCGACGTCACGCAGATCCTCCAGCCGAACAGCGACCCGCACGAGTACGAGCCGCGCCCGAACGACGTCGTCGCCAGCGCAGACGCGAAGATCGTCTTCGAGAGCGGCAGCAACCTCGACCGCTGGATGGCGAAGATCGTCCAGCAAGCCGGCGGCACCCCCACCGTCGTCACGCTCGCCGACGCGAACGTCGACCGCGTCGCGGGTGAGGCGAGCGGCCCGCACGCGTCCAAGTACGACCCGCACTGGTGGCACGATCCGAAGAACGTCGAGGCCGCGATCCCCGTCATCCGCGACGCGCTCACCCGCGCCGACCCCGGCGCGAAGGCGACCTACGCGGCGAACGCGGCCGCGTACCTGAGGAAGGTCCAGGCGCTCGACGCCGGCATCCAAGCCTGCTTCGCGACCGTCCCTCCCTCCCAGCGCAAGCTCGTGACCAACCACGACGCCTTCAACTACTTCGCCCACCGCTACGGGATCACGGTGATCGGCGCGGTCATCCCCGCGCAGACGACCCAGGCGCAACCCTCCGCCGGCGACGTCGCTCAACTTGTGAGCACGATCAAGCGCGAGCACGTGAAGGCCGTCTTCCCCGAGACGTCGGTCAACCCCAAGCTCGCACAAGCGATCGCACACGAGACGGGCGCCTCCGCCGGCTACACCCTCTACGGCGACACGCTCGGGCCGCAGGGCTCCCCCGGCGGGAGCTACCTCTCGATGGAGCAGGCCAACGCCGACGCGATGGTGCGCGGCTTCACCGCCGGCAAGCACACCTGCAGAATCGCCGGGATCTGAGCTCGCGGGCGCCGCGGTGCGCGGCGCGGGCGCGCGCCGCCGCCCCGCTCAGCGGCCGGTCGAGGCCGCCGGAGCGGCGCCGTGGCCGTGCTGCGGAGTCGCGGCGGGCGTCGAGCCGCTGATCCCCACCGAGGAGACCGCGAACGCGGCGACCACCAGCGCGATCGTGACCGCCTTCATGCGCTTGGGCGTCAGCCAGGTGAGATGCCGCGCCTGAAGCCAGGCGCGAACCCCGCTCGCACCGGCGGTCGCCGCCATGATGCAGCCTGCGCACATGACCGCAGCGTAGCGCGGGCGCGCACGTGCGAGAAGGCCCGGCGCGCAGGACTCCGGCGTGCCGGAACGAACCGGGTGGTGGATGAGCGACGAGCTGCCTGACGGGACGTCGCCGCGTGACGGCGAAGGCCACGACTACATCGAGGCGTGGGCGGACGAGCGCGACGCCGCCGCCCGCGCACGCGCGCAACGCCGTGCAGCTCGAGCGTCGGATCGTCGGCCCGCGCGCGCCACACGGCCGCGCGCTGCCCCGCGCTTCGCACGACTGCGCGCCCGCGCCGGTGACGGGGTGCTCGCGAGCCGGTGGGGGCGCGGGCTTGCCGCTGCCGTCGGCGTGCTCGCGCTGGGGACGCTGATCGGGCTGCTGGTGCTGTGGCCGCACGGCACGACGCACCACGCCGCACAAGGACAGGCGATGGGCGGCGCGACGCTGCCCGCCCACGTCACCGCGGTGCGCGACGTGCGCTGCCCCGGCCCCGCACGACAGACGTGCCGCCAGATCGTCGTACGCGTCGACGCCGGCCCGGACGAGCGCAGCTCGCAGCCGATCACGCTCGGCCCGGCGAACGTCGCACCGGCGATCGACAGCGGCCAGGACGTGCGCGTGCAGCGCGTGACGGGCGCGCCCGCGGGTGCAGAGCGCTACGGCTTCGTCACCGTCGACCGGCGCAGCACGCTGCTGTGGCTGACGGCGATCTTCGCGCTGCTCGTGATCGTGCTCGCCCGCCGCCGCGGCCTGCTCGCACTCGCCGGCTTCGCGCTCAGCCTGCTGCTCGTCCTGCGCTTCGTCGTCCCGGCGATCTCCGACGGACGACCCGCGTTCGCGGTCGCGATCGTCGGCTCGCTCGCCGTCATGTTCATCACCGTGGGCCTCACCTACGGCCTGCGCGCACCCAGCCTCGCCGCGATCCTCGGCATCGCCACCAGCCTCCTGCTCGCCGCCATCATCGGCACCATGGCGGTCCACGCCGCCGGACTCGACGGCCGCAGCAACGAGTTCTCGATCGCGCTCGCCCAGCTCAACGGCACCATCTCACTCCAAGGCGTCGTGCTCGCCGGCCTCACCTTCGGCGCCCTCGGCGTGCTCGCCGACATGGCCGTCACCCAAGCCTCGGCCGTCATGGCACTGCGCCACGCCAACCCCGCGATGACGATCCGCGAGCTCTACCGCGGCGCACTCGGCGTCGGCCGCGACCACCTCGTCGCCACGACCCACACGCTCGTGCTCGTCTACGTCGGCGCCACCCTCCCGCTGCTGCTCGTCGTCCACGCCGCGGGCGCCAACGCCACCGACGCGCTCAACGTCCCCGACCTCGCCGAGCCGATCATCGCCACGCTCGTCGGCGCCATCGCCCTGCTCGTCTCCGTCCCCCTCACCACCGCCCTCGCCGCACTGCTCGCCGCACCGATCCCCGCAGCGGCGCTGCCCGACGCGCGTCACGGTCACAGCCACTGAAAAGCGGCTGACGACGCGGAACGAGCGCCGCCGGTGCGCTCGCGCGTGACCGGGTGCCCGCCGGTTGCGGGTCAGTCGGTCGGCGGCTGCATCACGGTGAACGATGCTCCCTGGGGATCGATCAGGCCGGCGAAACGGCCGATCGGCATCTGCATCGGTTCGTTCGTGACGGTCGCCCCGAGCTCGCGGGCCTTGGCGACCGTCGCGTCGCAGTCGGCGACCGCGAAGCACACGCCCCAGTGCGGTGGGACCTCGCGCGAGAAGTACTCGTCGCTCATCTGCATCATGCCGCCGACGGGCTTGCCGGCAAGCTCCCAGACGGTGTAGCTCTCGGGCGCGCCCTCGAACGACGGGCGGGCCGCCGCCCAGCCGAACACGGCCGGGTAGAACGCCTTGTCAGCGTCGGCGTCGCGGGTCAGCACCTCGTTCCAGCAGAGCGAGTTGGGCTCGTTGACGAGGTCGGCGCCCGCGAACGTCCTCGGCTGCCAGACGCCGAACACCGCGCCGGTGGGATCCGCGAAGAACGCCATCCGTCCGATGTCCATCACGTCCATCGGCTCGACGACCACGCTGCCACCCGCCGCCGTGACCTTCTCTGCGGTCTCGTCGGCGTCCGCGACGCTGATGTACGTCGCCCATGTTGTGGGCTGGCCCTCTTGCATGTGGCCCATCAGGCCGGCGACGCTCTGGCCGTCCTGCTGGAGCATGCGGTACCCCCCGGTCTCCTCGATCGATCCGGGCTCCGTCGCGCTCCAACCCATCAGCTCGCGATAGAACGCCGCCGAGGCGTCGGCGTCGGGCGAGGAAAGCTCGACCCACGACGGGGTTCCGGGCGCGAAGTCTGGCATGGGGTCTCCTCTGTTCGATACTCGGGGCCACAAATGCTCGCACGCCGTGCGTCGACCCGCGAGCGGCTCGGCGCGACCGGCCTCACGCAGGGTCGGGAGCCGGACTCGCGGCGAGCGCCGTCCGGATGGCGTCGCGGAGGCAGACGTCGGACGGGCGCCAGTCGAGCTGCCGCCCGACGATCTGGCCGATCTGGATCGTCCCCCAGTCGACGTAGTCGCGGGGGACCACGACCGTGGTCTCGGCGCCCGCGCGCGCCGTGGCGCTGCTGGCGCCCCAGCCGAGCCACGGCTCGGGGGCGGTGAACGCGACGACGGCGTGGAGCTCCTCGGGTGAGAGGTCGGCGATGAGGCAGCGGTCGTCCGTCCAGGGCCAGAAGCGGGACAGGTCCGCCTCGCTGACCGGGCCCGCGGGCCACTGGTACATGACGCCCTCGATCGCGGGCTGGTGCATGCCGACGACGGGCACGACGGCGCCCGTGGCGCCGCTCGCGCGGCGGAGCGCGTCGGCCGCGTAGTGGGCGAGCGAGATGTCGTCGGCAAAGTCGATCGTCAGCGGCGCGTCGAGGTGGCCGACGACGGCCTGCTCCGCGGCGTCGATCGCCGCATGGCCCGCGCCCGTCCAGCGCGTCGGCTCGGCGTCGACCCACGCCAGCTCGACGGCGTGCTCGCGCGTGTCGAGGTCGAGGTCGATGACGCCGACCTCGGCGCCGAACGCCCACGGCTGCGCGTAGGGGACGCCGTCGACGATCCCCGCCCACTGCCCGAGCGTGTGGCCGAGCACGACGGCATCGACCGCGTCCTGGAACGGCCGGCACAGCGCCAGCACCGGCGCCGGGTCGGGCTCGTGCGTGCCGTCCGCGGCGACCGACCAGTCGACGCCGAAGTGCATCAGCACGACGACGGCGACGGCGCCCTGCGCGCGCAGCCGCGCGGCGTGCGCGGGGACGATGCGCGCGAGGTCCCCGTCGGCCGCGGGCGCGAACGGCGTGAAGGCGGCGACCTGCGGGTGCGTGAGGCCGACGAAGCCGACGTCGCCGAGCGGCGTCGACAGCAGCGCCGTCGGCGGCAGGCCGACGTCGAGGTTGGCGCAGATGAGTGGGAACGGCAGCGCTGCGCGGTGCTCGGCGAGGTGCGGGAGGTCCCAGTCGAGCTCGTGGTTGCCGATCGTCGCGACGTCGATCCCGAGCTCGCCGGCGGCCTGGAAGCTCACGACGCCGCCGGTCGTCGTCGACAGCGGTCCGCCCTGGCTGAAGTCGCCCGCGTCGGCCCAGATCGTCGGCTGACCCTCGCGCAGCCGCTCGACGGTGCGCTGCAGCGCGTGGCCGCCGGGCAGCGTCCCATAGCTGGTGCGGTGCGGCGCCAGCGAGCCGAGGAAGTCGTTGGTGCAGACGATCCGCAGTCGGCGGCTCGAGGGTGTCACGGTGCGGCTCCTTGGTGATCGTTGGGTGGGCGTCCGACGCGGGCGGCGCGGCCCGAGACGGTCGAGGCGAGGCCGGTGAGGCCGCGCGGCGCGACCAGCACCACGAGGATCAGCAGGCCGCCGAGCAGCAGCGGCCACGTGTCCTGCAGGCGCTCGCTCAGCTCGTGCTGGCCGAGCTGGATCGCGAGCACGCCGGCGAGCGGCGCGAGCAGACCGCCCGGACCGCCGACGGCGACCCAGATCAGCGCCTGGACGGAGAAGAGCACCCCGGCCGTCTCCGCCGACATGAAGGCCGAGGCGCCGACGTAGAGCGCGCCCGCGAGCCCGGCGAGCGCGGTGCTGGCGGCGAAGCCGAGCGTCCGCAGGCGGCGCACGTCGGTGCCGAGCGCCGCGAGCCGGATCGGGTCGTCGCCGGCGGCGCGCCAGCGACGGCCGGCGCGCGAGCGCCGGAAGGCCGCGTAGGCGAGGTAGACGGCGGCCAGCCAAGCGGCATTGAAGACGTAGATCGAGCGCTGCGAGCCGCCGGCGATCTCGCGCGTGTAGGGCGGGATGCCGGACAGTCCGTTGCTGCCGCCGACGACCGACAGCTTCAGGAAGACGGTCGCGGCGATCACGCCGACGCCGAGCGTGATCAGCGGCGCATAGATCTCGACCGAGCCGACGCGGAAGATGACCGCGCCGACGAGCGCGCCGACCAACCCGCAGATCGCCACCGGCAGCACGAACGCGAGCAGCGGCACGCCGGCGATCTGGGGCGAGCTGAGCGCGTCGAGCAGCGACTGGAACGCGGAGCGGCCGGTGTGCTCGCTCAGCAGCGCGTAGTTGGCGCCGGTGGTGTCCGACTGAGGTCCGCGCAGCAGCAGCCCCGCCAGGTAGCCGCCGCCGGCGAAGAACGCGCCATGCCCGAACGAGACGATGCGGTTCTCGCCCCACAGCAGGTCGAGCGAGATCGCGAGGATCACGAACGGCAGCCACAGCGCGAGCAGCCCGATCGTGAAGTCGGACACGAGCACGGGCAGCAGCGCGGCCACCGGCAGCAGCGCGAGCGTCGCGGCCCGGCGCGGGGAGATCGACGGCGAGCGCATCGTCACACGCGGCTCGCGACGAGCGTCTGGCGGCGCAGCGCGACGATCGTCAGCGCCGCCGCCCAGACGGCGACCTGCGCCAGCACGTCATCGGCGGGCACCGCGACCGCCGCGGTCAGCAGCCCCACCGCACAGGCCCAGGCGAGCGCGTTGCGCACGCTGCCGAGGCCGGCGAGGATCACCACCAGGAAGGCGCCGACGAGGTAGGTGACGCCCATGTTCGGATAGACCGAGCCGAGCGGCGCCACGAGCGCGCCGGCGAGCCCGGCGAGGCCCGCCCCGAGCGCGAACGCGGTCGCGTTGACGCGCGGGACGTTGATCGCGAGCGACTCTGCGATCTGCGCGTCGACGGTTGTCGTGCGGACCTTCAGGCCGGTCGCCGAGCGCATCAGCCACAACGCCACCGCGACCGTCGTCGCGACCGCGAGCACGACGATGACCACGCGCCAGAGCGGGAACTGCTCGCCGAAGCCGAGCGAGACGGCGCCGGTCACCGGCAGGCCGACGTAGCGCAGCTGCGGCCCCTCGACGATCAGCACGAGCTGCCGCAGCACGATCGCGAGCCCGAACGTGCCGAGCATCGACTTGACCGGATCGTGGTAGAGCCAGCGGATCAACGAGCGGTCCAGCAGCAGGCCGATCGCGCCGACGACGAGCGGCGCCAGCGCGATCGCCGCCCACGGGCCGACCAGCGGGCTGAGCAGCACCATCGTGTAGGCGCCGAGCATCATCAGCTCGCCATGGGCGAGGTTCACGACGCCCATCACGCCGTAGACGATCGTCAGCCCGAGGGCGCTCAGCGCGAGGACGGCCCCCACGCTGAGCCCCTGGCAGACGACCTGCACCAGTACCGACACCGCGATCGCCTCAGGTCGTCTCGCGCCGCGGGCAGGTCGGGATCTTCGACGCCGGCACGATGCCCGCCGGGAACGGGTCGGGATCGCGCGGCGCGAATCTCTCGACGACGTCGTAGAGCGCTCTGTCGTTGGCCTGCCCGAGCGAGACGGTGTGGGTCGTGTGGTGGTTGTCCTTGACCGTCACCGTGCCCTCGCCGGGAGCGGTCGCGCTGACGCCCGGGAACGCCTTGAGGATCGCCCCCGGCGTCGCCTCGCCGGCCTTCTCGATCGCCGCGGCGAGCAGCAGCACCGACGTGTAGGAGGCCTGCATCGGCATGTTCGTCGGCTGCGCGGAGCCGTACTTGGCCTGGTAGCGGCCGATGAACGATCTGTTCTCCGGCGTGTCGATCGTCTCGAAGTAGGAGGCCGGGAAGTAGTGGCCCTTGGCCGCCGCGCCGCCGACCGCCGCCAGCTCCTGCTCGGTGCAGATGCCGGAGAAGATCGGCGTCTGCTGCGGCGTGAAGCCGGCCGCCTGGTACTGCTTGAGGAACGCGGGGATGCCGGCGCCGACGATCGTGTTCCAGATCAGGTCGGGCTTGGCCGCTCTGATCGCGCTCAGCGCCGAGCCGAACTCGGTCTGGTCGAGCGGGAAGAAGCGGTTCGCGAGCACCGTCGCGCCCTGCTGCTCGGCGAGCTTCTTGACGATCGCGTTGTACGTCTGCGGCCCGACGTAGTCCGAGCCGACCATGTAGATCCTCTTGCCGGCGTGCTTGACCATCCAGCCGGTCGTGTCGGTCAGGTGCTGCGCGGCGACGAGCGAGGTGTAGATGACGTTCGTCGAGCACTCGAGGCCCTCGTAGAACGTCGGGTAGAGCAGCACCGCGTTGCCCTGCTCGAAGACGGGCAGCACGGCCTTGCGCGAGGCGGACGCGTAGCAGCCGATCGTGGCCGCGACTCTGTCCTGCTCGACGAGCTTGCGCGCCTTCTCCACGACGACGCCGAAGTCCGACGCGTAGTCCTCGACGACCGGCTGGAGCTTGCGGCCGCCGACGCCGCCTCTCGCGTTGAGCTCGTCGATCGCGAGCATCGTCGCGTTCTTCATCGACGTCTCGGCGATCGACAGGTTGCCCGAGAGCGAGAACAGCACGCCGACCTTGATCGCGTCCTTCGAGCCGGACGCCGCGGCGGTCGTGCCAGCCGCGGCGGAGCCGCCGCTGTCGCTCGAGCCGCAGGCGCTCAGGAGCGCGGCGAGGCTCGTCGCGCCGACGGCCGCCCCTCCGGCGCGCTGGAGGATCTGCCGGCGTGTGTGGTGATGCTCGACCATGGTCGCTCCGTGTCGTTGAGTCGGGGGGTAGGTGCTACAGCGCGAGCAGGTGCTCGCGAACCTCTGGCGATGCGGGCGGCCCCTGCGCCGCGATCTCGCCCGCCCGCATCGCCGCGACGTCGTCGCACAGCTGCGCGACGACGTCGAGCCGCTGCTCGGCGATCAACAGCGTCAGGCCGCCGGCGCGCAGCGCGCCGAGCGCCGCGACGACCTCGTCGACGACGCTCGGCGCGAGCCCCTCCGTGGGCTCGTCGAGCAGCAGCAGCCGCGGCCGCCGCAGCAGCGCCCGCGCGATCGCGACCTGCTGCTGCTGGCCGCCGGACAGGATGCCGGCGCGGCGGCCGAGCAGCTCGCGCAGGTTCGGGAACAGCGCGAAGGGGTCGAACGCGGGGCCGTCCGAGCGGCGGCTGACCTGTGCCACGCGCAGGTTTTCCGCGACGGTCAGGTCTGGGAAGAGGCGTCGCCCCTGCGGGACGAGCGCGAGCCCGTGCAGCGCGCGCCGGTACGTCGGCCAGCGGGCGATGTCGGCGCCGCAGGCGTGCAGGCGGCCGACGGTCGGCAGGAAGCCGAGGATGCCGCCGAGCAGGCTCGTCTTGCCGACGCCGTTGCGCCCGACGATCCCGAGCGCGGCGCCCGCCTCGAGCCGCAGGGTGACACCGCGCACGACCGACACACGCTCGCGCACGACGTCGAGCGAGATGTCGAGGACGGTCGCCGGCGACGCGGACGCGCCCGCGGCGGCCGGCTCGGCGAGCATCGTCTCAGGCGGCATCGGCCGCCGCCGATCCGAGGTAGGCGTCGCGCACGAGTGGGTCGCCGCTGAGCTGCTCGAACGTCCCGGTGCGCAGCAGGCGGCCGTTGTGCATGAACGAGACGCGGTCGGCGATCCGCGCGACGAAGTCGAGGTCGTGCTCGACGACGAGCAGCGTGCCGCGCTCGATCGCGTCGATCGCGTCCGCCAGGCGGCCGCGATCGGCGCGCGGCATGCCGGCGGTCGGCTCGTCGAGCACGATCACCGACGGCTTCTGGAGCAGCACCATCTGCAGCTCGAGCCACTGCCGCCAGCCGTGGCTGAGCGCCTCGCCGGGCGTCTCGCCCAGCTCCGCCAGCTCGCGCTCGAAGCGGGCGAGGTCGGCGCGCGGCGCGGCCAGCTCGAGCTGCTCGCGCGCGGTCAGGCGGGGGAACACGCGCGCGATCTGGAACTTGCGGCCGAGCCCGCGGCGGGCGCGCCGGTGGGGCGGGCCGACGAGCGGCACGCCGTCGAGCGTCACCGTCCCCGCCTGCGCGGCCACGTGCCCGCAGATGACGTTCGCGAGCGTCGTCTTGCCGGCGCCGTTGGGACCGATCAGCACGTGCACCTCACCCGGCTCCAGCGCGAGCGCGACGTCGTGGAGCACCGCGACGGGACCGAACGACACCGACACGTCGCGGCAGACGAGCGCGCCGCCGTCGCGCGACGCGGAGCGCGAGCTCGGGCGCGCGGCGGCATCCGGCAGCGGCATGGTGGTCAGGCCCGTCACAGCTGGTACTCGGCGTGGATCGCGTCGGCGACTCGACGTGCGCGCAGTGCGCTCTCTTCGTCTCTCGTGACGACGGCGACGTAGAGCGCGTCGATCACGGCCAGGTGCGCGAAGCGGCTCGCCATCGCCTCCACTCGCACGGAGACGGCCGCCGCTCCGGCGATCAGCGCATGGTCGACCGAGGAGGCGAGCCGAGAGCGGGCGAAGCTGGTGATGGCGGCCGTCGTCGCACCTGCGGACACGGCGGCGTCGAGGGCGGCGAAGCTCTGCTTCGTCGCCCCCGTGTGACTGATCACCAGGCACAGATCGCCGGGCTCGAGCAGCGTGCACGCGATCCGCTGGGCCGTGTCGGTCGCGGGCGCCTCGGCCGGTCGCCCGATCGTGGAGAGGCGGTAGGCGGCGTCCTCGGCGAGCATCAACGACGGCAGCGCGCCGATCACGCAGATCCGCCGTGCACGGAGGATCGCGCCGACGACCGCGTCGAAGTGCTCGAGGTCGAGCGTCCCCGGCACGTCGTCGAGCGCGCGCACGGTGGACTGCAGGACGTCGGCGATCACGTCGGCGGTCCCGGAGCTCGTCTCCAGGCGCTGCTGCTCGTGCAGCAGGCTGCTGACGGGGACATGGTCGCGGGCGAGCGCGAACTTCAGATGCTGAAAGCCCGAGAAGCCGAGCTCCTTGCAGAAGTGGATCACGGTCGCGTCCGACACCTCGGCGGCGGCTGCAACTTCGGCGACGGTCAGCGACATCGCCGCATCCGGCGCGTCCAGGACGACACGCGCGACCTTCGCGTCGCTGGGCCGCAGCGACGGGAGGGCAGAGCGGATCTGAGCGAGCACAGCCGGTGCGGTGGGGGTCTGCGAGGAGGTCGGCACGGTGGTCATGGTGCGCCCTTTCGTGGGGTAGCGAGTAAATTTTCTGTGAACTACTGGGTTGCGAGTATGCTCGCTTCCATGCATGCTCCAGTCAACAACTCCAAGCCGCCTGCGCCCGCCGCGCTGGCCCGAATCCTGTTCGTGGGCGACGTCGTCGGGCCGCTCGGCCTGACCACGATCGAGACGCTCCTGCCCAGCCTGCGCCGGGAGCACGGGGTCGACTTCTGCGTCGCCAACGGCGAGAACGCGGTCGACAACGGCGCCGGGATCGATCGCGCGAGCGCCGCCCGGCTGTTCGATGCGGGCGTCGACGTCATCACCACAGGCAACCACGCCTACGACGCACCCGGGGCGGCGGACCTGCTCTCCTCCGGCGCACCGGTGATCCGCCCGGAGAACCTGGCGGGTCCCCGGTCCGGACGCGCCGGCGTCGCGGTCGAGCGCGGTGGCATCGAGCTCGGCGTGGTCAACGTGATCGGCTCGCACGAAGGCGTCGTGCCGGACGCCGTCTGCGACGACGCGGAGTGCGCCGTCGGGGAGCTCGTGCGAACGGCCGACCTGATCATGGTGGACGTGCATGGGAGCTGGCCGGCCGAGAAGCTCGCGGTCGCGTGGGTGCTCGACGGGCGCGTGTGCGCCGTCGTCGGCACCCACACGCACGTCCCCACCGCCGACGCCCGGCTGCTTCCCGGAGGCACCGCGTACGTCTCCGACGTCGGGATGACGGGCGCCCGCGACTCGCTCATCGGCTTTCACCCGCAGGCCATGATCCGCCAGATCCGGCAGCCGGGGCCCGCGCTGCCGGCGCCGGTGACCTCCGGCGAGGGCGTCCTCATGGGCGTGCTGATCACGGCCACGATCGACGGCCGGGCCATCGCGATCGAGCGCGTGACGGCGCACGCGCCCGCGATCGGCGCGCTTCCCAAGCGCCTGCGGGCGCGACGCGAGCCGGCGCGCGACCCGCAACCCGCCGACCCGCCCGCCGCCGCGGTGTTCGACTGCGACGGCCTGCTGGTCGACTCGGCCGACTGCTGGCGACTGGCCTACGAGCGCGTGCTCGCGCTCGACGGACGCTCGCTCGACGACGAGCTGCTGGCCGGCCTCAACGGAGCGTCGGTCGGAGGAGCGGCGGCGGCGCTGCGCGTCGGGACCGAGGTCCTGCACGCCGAGCTGCGCACGACGTTCGAGACCGGCCCGCTGTCGGCGCGGCCGGGCGCGCACGCGCTCCTCGCGCACCTGCACGGGCGCCTGCCGATGGCGGTGGCGACCAACGCACCGCGCGAGCTGGTCGCGCTCGCGCTGCGGCGCGTCGGGCTGAGCGCCTACCTGCCGATCGTCGTCAGCGCCGACGGTGGGCCCGGGAAGCCGGCACCCGACGTCTACCTCGCAGCGTGCGAGCGCCTCGGCGTTCGCCCGACGCGTGCCGTGGCGCTCGAGGACTCACCGGTCGGCGCCGCCGCCGCCCAGGCGGCCGGACTTCGGCTCATCTACGTCCCGTCGGCCGACCCCGGGGCCGTGTCGCCGGATCTGGAGGCGCAGCGGCTCGACGACGACGCGGTCCTTGCCGCGCTCTCGTGCACGACCGCTCACCGCACGAACGGCGCAGAGGCGTGAGGCGCCCGGGTCGAGGTGCGCGTCAACGGCGCCGGTCGCGCCGCCGCCGAAGGTCGTAGTCCGCTCTGACCTCGAGCAGCACCAGCTTGGGACGCGGCCCCACCCCGAGCCCCTCCGCCGCGAGCATGAGGGCGATCACGCTGACGGCCCCGACCGTCGGAAAGAACCAGTCCGCCGCCGGCGTGCCCGCCGGGCGCGTGACGTACGCGGACTGGCTCGCCTGCTTGCGCGCCTTCTCCTCGCGGCGCGCCGCAGACTGCGCCGACGCGCTTGCCCCGCCGGGCGGAACGGGCGTCACCGCCGGGGGGATCGGCGGCACCGCGACCGGCGGGATCGAGGTGAACGCCACGGGCAGCGGCGCCACGACCGCCGCCACGGCGGCAGGTGGCGCGTGGGGCGCCGGCACCGGCGGCGGCGCCGGTGCCTGGACGGCCGCCGGCGCCTGCGGCAGCAGAATGTGCGGCAGCGGCGTGCTGACCGGCGAGGCCCCGGCCGGCGGCGGCGGCGGCGCGTTCCCGGCGGGATTCGCACCCTGCCGCACCACCGTTCCCCCGGCGACGGTGATCACGTGCTGGTTGACGCCGCCGGCCACCGTGCCGCAGGGGCGGCCGATGCTCCCGGCCGCCACGGTCACCGGAAGCGACGCGGTCAGCAGCCCAGAGGTCACCGAGACGGTCGTGGACCCGCTGTTGTAGGCGCAGAACAGTCCGGAGGCCGACGACGGGATCGGGTGGCCCGAGGCGTCGAGCTTCGGGTAGATCGAGCCCGGGCCGCTTGGCGCGACGAAGTTCCCGATCGTCGGGTCGGAGCTCTTGAACGAGTAGGCAGGTCCGATGCAGCCGGCGCAGCTCGTCGACGGGATGGCGACATAGCTGTCATAGCCGGGGAACGTGGGGTCCTGGGGCGGCGTCGCGAGGCTGCCGGCCGGCCGCCGCCCGATCGCCTGGAACGAGAGCGTCGCGCTCCGCGCCGCCCCGAGGCCGTTGAGCGGCTCGAGCGCGAGCGAGTCGACGACCGGGATCGCCTGGACGGTCAGCTTGCGCGTCACCGTGTCGACCGCGACCGAGTACCACAGCACGCCGTTGTTCTGCGGCTGCTGGTATCCGAGCGTGGCGCCCTCGTACTCGGGGATCTGCGGCGCGCCGGGCGCGCGGTTGGCGGGGACCTGAGCGACGCGGTCGACCTGCGTCTGCCACGCCGGCGTCCCGCCCGGCCCGCTCGTCGTGAACACGCCGAGCACGCCGGCAGCCGCCAGCTTCGCGGCGAGCGCGTCGCCGTCGGTGGCCGCGCCGGGCACGGCGCTGTTGAGCGGCTCCGCCGCGACGACGACGACCGGGATCCCCGCCGCCTGCGCCTCGCCGAGGCGCGCGTCGAGCCACGCCGTCTGCCCGGGCGCGCTGGCCTCGAGCGAGTCCGCGGAGTTGTCGAGCACGACGACGCGCAGCTTGCCGCCGTTCTGGGTTGCGTCGAACGCGTAGTAGCGGTGCACGTTGCCGATCGCTTCGCCCGCGCCGGCCGGGGAGATCCCGGCGGGGAGCGCGCCCGCGCCGAACGGCGCCGGTGCCGTCCCGAACGCGTCGGCCCACGGCTGCCCCGGGTCGGAGCTCGTCGGAACGGCGTCGCGCGGGCCGTACGCCGCGTACAGGGGAAGCCTGCCGAGCGGCGAGAGCAGCTCCGGGAGGCGGGCGAGGTCGACCGCCCCGTTGCCCGCCCGCCAGGAGGCGAGGTCCATCGGACCGCGCGCGTTGCCGCCGAGCAGCGCGAATGCCGGGCCGCCCGGCTGCGCGCCGAAGGCGGCGATCTGCGTGGCAGCCGCGCGCAGGTTCACGTCCGGCTGGGCGCCGGCGACGGCGGCGCACTGCGCCTTGCACAGCGGGCTCGAGAAGAACGCGAAGCCGACGGTGCCGGGTCTCGCCGGAAGGCTGACGTCGGCCGCTCTCACCGCGGGCGAGGGGACGCTGCCGCCGGCGTCGTAGCGCCAGATCGCCGAGGTGCGCCAGCCGAACGGGCGGGCCGGCAGGATGACGTCCAGCCCGAGGCCCGCCGCGTCATGGGTCCCCGCGTAGCCACCGACCGCCCAGGCGGCGCTTCCGTCGCTCGACGTGGCGACGGCCAGCACGGGATCCGGCTTGACCACGCCGTCGCCGGCGACGCCCGCGGCGCCGAACTGGGCGCGGCTCAGGTCCTGCCAGCCGCCGGCCGTCTGGCGCAGCAGGTCACCATCCCCGGCAGGGAAGCCGCCGACGTCGTTGGTCGGCACCAGATTGATCGTGACCGGGGCCGCCACCGAGACGAACGCCCGCACCTCACCGCCCGGATCGCGGTACGCCGCGAGCGCGACGGCGATCCCCTGGATCGTCTGGGCGGAGTACTCGAACCTCGCGGACGGGCCCTGCCGCACGATCACGACCGAGCGCCCGGCGGCGACGAGCCCGCCGTCGGGCAGCCCGGAGACCAGCCGCAGGGTGCCCGGTGCCGGCGCGGGCGTGGGCAGCAGCGAGGGATCGACGCGCTGCCAGGCTCCGCCGGGTCCGCGCGTGATCAGGTTGCCGTTCGCGACCGCGAACACGTCGCCGCCCGCGACGGCGACCGAGGTGACGTTCGTGCCCGCGTCCGCGGGATCGATCTGCTCCTGCGACCAGCCGCTCCCGTCGAAGTGGAGGATCGTCCCGAACGAGCCGACCGCCCACCCCTGACCGTCGTGACCGAACGCGACCGCGTTCAGCGTCGCGGTCGTCAGCGAGACCGACCGCGGGTCCTCCGACCAGATCGAACCGTTCCAGCGCAGGATCGTGCCGAGCTGGCCGACGGCGACCGCGCTCGACGGCCCGTCGAACGCGACGCTCGTCAACGGGACGTGGTGCGCTCGGGGCGGCGTGGGGTCGACGAGCCATCCGGCGGAGGCGTCGTAGTGCAGCGCCGTGCCGTCGAGGCCGACCGCCAGCGAGCCGGGCGTGTCGGTGCCGCTGCGCCCGGGTGGCAGCGCGACGCTCAGCAACGGCGAGCGGTTGGCCAGCGGCCACGAGGCCAGCGGGCTCGGCGTCGGCTGGGGGGTGATGCGCGCGATCGCGTTCTGCCCCACGAGCCAGCCGTCGACCGGGGTGGCGAACAGCGACCTCCCCAGGCCGTTGAAGATGAAGCCGGGAGCCGGCACGGACGTCCAGGCGCCGTGCGCGTAGACGTCCACGAACCCGTGGCCCAGCGCGAGCGCCACCGAGCCTTCGGGAGTGTCGAAGACCCCGTCCGGCACCGCCGCGGGATGGTCGAGGTCGAGTGGCTGCCCGCAGCCCAGGCTCTGACGCGGGAGCGATCCGCACCACGAGCTGGTGACGCGGCCGCTCGCGTTGTCGTAATGCGCGACCACGGGGCCCGAGCCGGAGCCGGAGCCGACGGTCGCGCCGACCCAGACGCCGTCGCCGTCGGCGCGGATCGCCGTCGGCCTGACCGGCAGTCCGGGCTTCGCCGCGAACGCGTCCGTGAGGTCGAGCGCGTCGAGCTGGGTGGTGACGAACCGCCATCCGCTCTGGTCGAAGCTGCCGAGCATCAGGGGGGCGGGGTTGAGCGTCCCCGAGAGTGCCGCCCAGCCGGCCCCCGGCCCGGTCGGATCGGCCGCCGCGAGCGCGACGGAGTCGCCGGACGAGGGGGGCACGTAGCTCGGCGGGAGCGCGGCCGTCCGGATCGTCCAGGTGCCGTCGACGAGCACCCCGTAGTCGAGCTTCGTGGTGATCGCGACGGGGCCGTTCGGGGAGGGAACGGATGCGGCCCGACTGGGCTGCTGCGGGACGAGCAGCAGCCCGTACGGTGCGCCGCCGGCCTTCTGGCCGAGGCGCAGCTCGGCGTTCGACAAGCCGTTGCCCATCATCGGTCCCAGCGCGGCGGTGGCGGCGGGGTCGAGCGCGAAGCGACCACCCGGAACCCGGTGGAACATGGTCGCGTGACCGGACTGGTACACGGCGATCCACGCCTCACCCGCGGACGTCATCTGTCCGGACGCCCGGAGCGGCACGCCCGCCGCCTGCGGGAACGCGCTCCCGTCGGCGTTGCGCAGGACGTCGGCGATCTGCCAGCCGCCGTCGTCGGTGTAGCGCAGCAGCACGAGCTGGCCCGCGCCCTGCGCCGTGTACGGGAGCGGCGCGCCGCCGACGGTCGGGGGCGGCGCGTTCGTGACGCCGTACGCCCAGGTCTCGTGCTGCGCGCTCCCGGCGACCTCGCCCAGCAGCGTGAACCCGCTCGCCGGGACCGCGTAGTTGGTGATCGTGAAGCCGTCGAAGCGCTGCGCGGCGGGGTTCGAGACCGCGATGCCGTGCACCACCGCCGACGCGGCCGTGTTCCCGGCACGGTCGGTCGCCTCGACGCGCAGGTCGTAGCTGCCGTCGGTCAGCTGCCGGGTGTCGAGGACCTGCGAGTACGGCGCTCGGGTCGCGACGCCGATCGTCGTCCAGACGCCGCTCCCGGCCGGCGAGCGCTCGAACTTCACCGCCCCCACGCCGCTGCCGGCGTCCTGGGCCGACGCGCTCAGCGTCACGACGCCGGTCAGCGACCCGCCGGGGCTCGCGAGCACGGAGCTGGGCGGCGTGTTGTCGACGAGCACGTTGCGGACGACGCCGCCGTCGAAGAGGTCGCCACCGGCGTCCTGCGCGCTCACGCTCAGGTCGTAGGACCCGTCCGGGAGCGTCGACGTATCGAGGTTGTAGACGTAGGTCCCGTCCGCGATGCCGTTGGCGTCCTGGTGCTGGGTCACGGTCGCGTCCGCCGCGATCGGGTTGAAGCTCCCGGCGCCGGCGGACCTGTCCTCGAACGTCACGGTGTCGGGGCTGGGGACGCCGGACTCGGGCGCCGCGACCAGCTGCACGGTGCCATGGATGGGCGAGCCGGGATCGGCGGGCGCGACGAGGAAGCCGTTGAACGCGACGTAGCGATCGGGAGCGATCGCCACGGCCTGGTCACCGGCGCTGTCGGTCGCGACGGCGCGGAAGTCGTAGTAGCCGTCGTGCTGGATGCTGCTGAGATCGAGCGTCGGGCCGTACGGCGAGGGACCGGTCTCGGTGTCGATCGTCTGCCACGCGCCCTGGCCGGCCGGCGAGATCTGGAACGCCGCGGACGCGATCGTCCGGCCGGCCGTCGCCGTGGCGGTCGCGGTGACCGACACCGACGAGCGCAGGGGCGTCGGTGGCGCGAACGGCTCGTACGCCGTGGACGGGACGTCGAGCGTCACGGCCGGGGCCGGCGTGGAGGCGGCGGCGACCGCCGGTCCGGCGGCCGCGCCGGTGACGAGCATCAGAGCGCACCAACCGGCCACCGCGGTCGCGGCGCAAGCCAGCCAGACCGCCCACGACCGGTAGCTCACGACCCGTTACTGCCGCGCGCGTTCGCCTGAGACGTGGCCCGCCTGCGCGACGACGCCGTCCTGCTGAGAGGACCGGCGGTGGTGGTTGTGGCGGTGGCGGTCATTCCCGCGCTCGCCCTCGCCCCGGCCTCCCCCCTCGCCTCCGTGCTCGCCCCGATACCCCGGGTCGTGCTGGCAGTACTCCGGCGCGTCGCTCCCCGGAGGGCAGTGCCTCTTCTTCGCGAGCCCCGCCGGCGCCAGGATGCCGGCTGCGATGGCGACCGCAGCGAACGTCAACGTGAAAGACCTCATGCGTTCTTCCTTTCGAGCTCAAAAAGCGAGTGAGGTCCGCGTACCCGATGCGTTCAGGCATCTCGCCACCAGGTGCACCTGCGCACCGAGATGGCTCTTGAGCGTTGCGGAGGCGACGTAGAGGCCGCCGCGCTCCGCGTACTCGACTCCGGCAAGCGACTTCGCGGACGTGTCGGCCGCGCCGCGGGTCTTGTACGGCCCGTCCACGAGCACCGGCTCGCCGCTCACGGGGTTGCTGCCCCCCCACAGTCCGGCGCTGCGAAGTCTCGGTCTGACGAGCCCGGCGCCTCCGAGGCACGCGATGATCCTGCGGGAGGCCTTTGCGTCCGTGGGGCTCGCCGCAGCGGACGGCCCCCCTGGAGCGCTCGACGCGCCCGGGGTCGTGCTCGCGGGGCGCGGAGCGGGCTTGTGCGCTGCCTTCGGATGGCTCGGCTTGGTCGTCGCCGGAGCCGTCGTCGTCGTGACCTGGGCCGCGGTCGCCTGCGTGGACGTCCCGGCCACCGACGACGGGCCGATGGATCCCCCGCCGCATGCGGCGAGCCCGATCGCGACGGCGGCGGCGAGCAGGGCGGTGAGCGGTCGGTGGGCGCGTCGGAGGCGCACAGGACCGTGCTCCGTGTGGAGTCCAGATTCAGGCATCATCGTCAGGCCGGCAGCGAGAGGTCGAACTCGAACCCCGGGCGGGCGGCCACCTTCACACACGGCGGCTTTCGCTGTCAATGGCGAGCAGAGCCGGTTCACGAAAGAATCACGAGATCGTGACGACCGGATCACCGTCACGCGAATCACGCATCCTCGCCGGCCTAATTGGCGCTTGCGAATCAAGCGCGTTCGCGTATTCGTCAGCAGCCCTTGCCCGGGACCGACGAGCCAGGCGCGAGGCATGCGACACGGTGCGAGGCGTCCGCGCCGGCGCGGACCGTGAGCAGCGTCACGCGACCGATCGTGCCCGGCCGCGTGACGCTCACGGTCAGCCGGGCGCCGACGGCCAGGCGCCGGTGCGCGAACAGCGGGGTGAGGTCGACCGCATACGCTCCGGCGTGCCGCGGCTTCGTCCTCCTGCAGCGCGTCCCGTGGCAGGCGATCGCTCTCACCCCGCGCAGCGCCGAGAAGGGGCAGCCCGTTCCGCGGCAGGTCACGGCCACCGCCGCGCCAGCGGGCACGCGGCGCACGACGAGCTGCCTGACCGTGCCGTAGCCGTGACCGGGCGAGAACCTCCAGGCCATCGTGGGGATCGGCCTGAGGGTCGCCGGGAGGACCGTGTACCTGCACTGGACGGTGGCGGCGTTCCCCGCGTTGTCCGCTCCCGTCAGCGTCACGCTGTGGTGTCCGAGGCGTGTCGTGCGGGCGGGGACGGACACGAGCGCCGGCGCGGGCCCGGAGGTTCCGTCGGCGACCGTCGCGGTCAGCCCGCCGCCGGCGCCGAACCGGAACGACGGGCTGCCGCCGCAGCGGACCGTCGGCGGCGTCCTGTCGACCTTCAGCGACACGCTGACCGGCAGCTCCTTGTCGCCGGCCGCGTCGACGCTGGCGGCGTAGGCCGTATGGGAGCCGTCGCCCGCGATGTCCGCCCCGGCGCCGGCGTAGGGACAGGAGGGCGGCAGCAGATCGAACACCGGCGGAGGCGCCACGGGGTCGAGCGCGCAGCTCGTCGCGACGGCGTTCGTCGCCGACGCGGTGGCGTGCACCGCCGACACGTACCAGCCGTTCCTCCCGTTCGGCGTCGCCGGGCTCAGGGCGATCGTCGTCGTCGGCGGGATCGTCACCGCGCGGACCGCGTTGTTGTCCTCGTCCGCGATCAGGAAGCCGCCGTCGGGCGTCGGGGAGGCGCCGGCGGGGGCTTGCAGCGGCGCGGCGCTCGCCGGCCCGCCGTCGCCGCCGGAGCTGGAGACGCCGTCCCCGGCGACCGTCGCGATCGTCCCGGATGGCGACACCAGTCGAACGCGCTGGTTGTCGGTGTCCGCGATCAGGAAGCCGCCGTCGGGCGTCGCGACGACCTGCCGGGGATGGTCCAACCTCGCCGAGGTGGCGGGGCCGCCGTCGCCCGCGAAGCCCGCCTGCCCGGGCGTGCCGGCGACCGTCGAGAAGGTTCCGGCCGGCGAGGTCTGCGACACCCGGCGGACGGCGGAGTCGGCGTACTCGGCGATCAGATAGCCGCCGGAGCCGCCTTGGATCGGCGAGACAGAGACGGGATCGTCGAGCGCCACGCCGCCTGCCGCCGTGCCGTCGCACGACGCGTTGGCGTCGTCGCACGGGCCGCCGCCGGCGATCGTGTCCATTCTGACGCCGGGCCACGGGGCGGACACGATCCTGATGACCTCGTTGCCGGCGTCGGCGATCAGCACCCGACCGTCCGCGGTCGGCTGGGCGTCCGTCGGATAGTTCAGCTCGATCAACGTCGCTTGACCCGTGGGGCCGTTGTAGCCGGGCGCACCGGTGCCCGCGATCGTCGTGATCCGCGCGGTCGCCGGCGTGCCGGACGAGACCTTCCGGACCACGGACCCGTCGTACTCGGTGATCAGGAAGCCGCCGTCGGAGAGCGGGGCGATCGCCACCGGGCCGTTCAACCCGGAGCTCACCGCGAGGGCTCCGTCGGGGGCGTCGGTCGTCGAGCCGTTGCCGGCGACGGTCGTCACCACGCCGGACGGCGAGACCTCGCGGACCAGGTCGTTGACGCGGTCGAGGTACAGGAAGCCGCCGCCGGGCAGAGCGGCGACGGCGCGAGCGTGACCGATCGGAACCGAGGTCGCGGGCACGTTGTCGCATGGGCCGCCGGACGTCTCGGCCCCGGCGCATCCGCCGCCGCCCGCGACGGTGTGGATCTGCGGCGGCAGCGGCGCGGCAGCAGCGGGCCAGCCGCCCGCCGCCGACGCCGCCAGCAGCAGCACCGCCGCCAGCCCCAAGCCCTTGCGCGCCGCCGCGACGGCTCGCGGCTCGCGTCCTCGCCGCCCGGTCAACCCGCCGGCCGCCCGGGCGCCGTCCGTCTTCGGGGCGTGACGAAGCGGATCCCGGTCGGCCAGCGGTGGGGGTCGAGCTTCAGGGCGAGCTCGCCCCGCCGCCCCGTGAAGTGCTTGAGGCCGCTCGAGCCCACGACCGTGTGCCGGCGCATCGCCTCGACCCCGATCGTCAGCGCGCGCCGCACCTTGAACGTGACGTAGAGCGTGAGCGCCCCGTCGCGCGCCCGGCGAAGCCTTGCTCTGACGCCGTAGATCGCAGGCTTGAGCCTCCTGGTCCTCGACTTCCGCGTTCTGGTCACCGTCGAGGACGTGGTCGGAGGGTTCACGTACACCGGCGGCGCCTCGACGAAGACCGGCGGGTCGAGCGTGAAGACGGACGGACGCGGCTCGTAGTCGTCGCCGGCCGGCGCGAGCGGCGGCTGCCCGTCGGTCAGGTGGTAGAGATGGGGTCGCGTGTTGTGGGTGCCCGGGTTGGCGGGGTCCGGGCTGACGACGGCGCCGTTCGTCGTGGCCGCCCACGCGTCGTTGAGCGCGTTGGCCGCGACGGCGGTCGTCGAGCCTTGGCGATCGGCAGGGATGAGCTGGGCGTGCGCCTGGTCGGCGACGAACGGGTCGGGGATCCGGAAGCGCGTGACGGTCGGCGCGCGACCGCAGGAGGCGACGACGAGCGCAGGCTCGGACTGGCCGTCGTCGTTGAGGTTCGCGCCGTGGGCGGCGGGTTGCAGCCCGGCGCCCGCGAGGGCGTCGCCGACGCCGGGGAAGACCGACAGCGACCGCCACAGGTAGGACCCGCCCGGCCCGCCGCCGTGGGGCGTGAAGGAGAAGGTGCCGGCGTCGTACCCGGCGCAGGGGGCCGCCGCGCCGGCCGACGCGAGTCGTACGAGCGGGGCGGGCTGCGTGCTCGCAGGCTGGCGCGTGGTGGGATCGCCGGCGACCCAGCCGTCACCCTGTGCGTCGAAGTCGACCGCGACGAGGTCCGTGCGATAGGGGTCCCCGGGCTGCGGAGCGGTCGGCGGCGAGAAGGGGAGCGCCGAGAACGCGCCGCCCTGGGACGCGAACAGCTGCGGAGGCGGCGAACCGTCCGGCTGGGCCGGCAGCGGCAACTCCTGGCCCTGATAGACGTGGCCCGGGTTGCCGACGACGAAGCCGAACGGGTTTCCGGCTCGATCGGTCCGCGCGACGGCGGCCGTGAGGTCGCCCCGCAGCCACGGAGCTGACGCGAAGCCCAGCGACGCGTCGCTCAGCAGCTGGCCGTCCCAGTGCAGGACGACGCCGAAGCTGCCGAAGAACCAGCAGTCGTCCCACGCGAGGCACGCCCCGGACTTGATCGCGCCGTTGACGGGGCTGCCCGTGACGGCGTCGACCGGGACGTGGGCGAGCGTCGCCTGCGGCACGGCGAGCGGCTGCCACGTGAAGCTCACGCCGTCGAAGCGGCAGAGGCCCGGCCAGGTGTTGGGGCCGCCGACGAGCCAGTAATCGAGCTTCCCAGCCCACAGCACTCTCGTCCCCTTGCAGACGGAGCTCCCGGGAAACGTGGGATCGGGGAACCAGCGCGTGCCGTTGTAGAGCCAGACCCCGAACGCGTTGGGCGTGCTCGCGTTGGCCGAGACGGCGCCCGCAGCGGCGAGGCCCCGGTTCGAGGCGCGAAAGGCCAGCGAGGTGACCTGCAGGTAGCAGGAAGGATCGTTGTTGTAGTCGCCCTGATAGCTCGGGCCGGGTGGGAACACGCTTGGGCCGCACGCACCGGATCTCGGGTCGACGGGGTTCCCGTCGGCGCCAAACGGATATGGAGTGGCATCGGTCCAGCAGGGATTGCCCGGCGTGGGCGTCGCCGGCACCGAGGCGTCGGTCGTAATTGCGCACGCGGATGCGGACGGGGCGTCGGCTTCCACCCGCGAGGGAGCGGTCCCGAGCGCCGCGGCCGCGAGCAGCAGCACCAGTGCCGCTGACAGGATGATCAAACGTCGGGTCGGCAACGCGGCGCTAGGCTAGCGCGCACGTGTCCGCAGCTCGTACCGCGAGCGCCTGCCTCACCAAATTCACACACGAAGTTCACATGTCGGTCACGAAGCTGACCGGCCGGATGCAAGTACAATCTCCAGCTCCACGGGGCCTGAGAGATCGGCGTGACCGTTTCTTCACTTCCACCTGAACACGCCCTGCTGCTCGACGCGATCGCGCCGCTCGATCAAGCGCGCGCCGATCGTCAAGCGTGGGACGGCGGCCGCTGGGGCCGCACGCTGCGGATCGCCGACTGGCACCGTCTCTCGCCGACGCTGTACTGCCATCTGGAGTCCAAGGAGGAGCACGCGCCGGCGGCGGTGCTGAGCGCCCTCGAGCGCGCCTATCTGGCGGCCGCCGCGCGCAGCCTGTTCCTCGCCGCGGCCCGGCGCCAGGTGGTCGACGCGCTCGCTGCCGCCGACGTTCCGGCGATGCTGCTGAAGGGCGCGGCGCTCGTCGAGACCGTCTACTCCGACCCCGCCCAGCGCGAGATGCTCGATCTCGACGTGCTCGTGCCCGCGGACCGGCTCCCCGCCGCGAACGCGGCGCTCGCAGCGCTCGGCTACCGGACGCTCCCCGCAGACGACGACCCCGAGGGTGCGCGCAGCCACGTGCACGCCGCCGAGCATCACGATCCGGCGCTCGTCGGCGAGCAGCACGTCGTGGCCGTGGAGCTCCACCATCATGTCGTGATCGCGGGCGAAGGCGCGGGCTTCGACATCGACGACGCCTGGCAGCGCGCGCGAGCTGCGCCGGGCGCCACGCACCTGCTCCCCGCTCCGGCGGACCTGCTGCTGCACGTGTGCCTGCACTTCACCCGCAATCGCCTCGGCGGCAGCTACCGGCGCCGGCACACCGGCGGCGCGCTCGGCCAGATCTGCGACATCGCGCGGATCGTCGAGCACGAGCCGATCGACTGGGACGCGCTGGCGGCGGCCGCGCGCAGCTACCGCCTGGACGCCCGCGTGTTCCTCGCGCTGTTCGCCGCGCGCGAGCTCGGCGTGCCGGTTCCGAGCTCCGCCCTCGCCGACCTGCAGCCGCCGCGCTTCGACCCTCGCGTCGGCCGCCGCCTCGTCTCGCTGCGCGTGCTGCGCACCGGCGAGGGCCTGCCCGTGCGGACGGTGCGGTGGATGCTCGCCCCGAGTCGCGAGGTGCTGAGCCGCGGCTGGGAGGCGGACCCGAGCGCGACCCTCTCGCTGGCGCGCGCGTACCTGCGGCGTGCGCGTGCGCACGCTCCGGGCGCGCGCTCGGCGCTGCGACGGCCTTGGAGCGTCGTCCAGGACCGGCGGCTCAACGGTCAGATCCACGCGCTCGAGGAGCGCGCATGAGCAGCCTCCCGCCCGAGGTCGCGCTCGACGGCCGCATCCGGCGGCAGGACGGGGTCCTCGCACAGGAGGCGCACGGGCAGACGGTGCTGCTGCGCCTCGACGACGGGGGCTACTACGCGCTCGACGAGGTGGGCGCGCTCATCTGGGAGCTGTGCGACGGCCGCCGGGCGGTCGGAGAGATCGTCGACGCGCTGTGCGCCGAGTTCGACGCGCCCGAGGAGACGGTCATGGCCGACGTGCTCGAGTTCATCGGCGACCTGCGCCGCGAGCGGCTGCTTGCTGTCGACGCTGCCTAGTGTCGTGAGTCGGAAGTTCGTGAGCGGTTTCTCGAGTGGATCGTCGTTCGTGAGGTCGGGCGACGATGCAACCTGTGCCGGTGGCACAGGCAAATCGGCGACTGGCCTCACGGGCGACGAG